>MDTE01067350.1_pt1 | contig 23370 bp, 14 predicted proteins | sample 811231 | NCBI WGS metagenome assembly MDTE01 (sample SAMN05326651, study PRJNA326480) | marine metagenome | isolation source: seawater | place: Indian Ocean: Red Sea | collected 2010 | reverse complement strand
GACCGTGACGCCGACGACCGTGACGCCGACGACCGTGACGCCGACGACCGTGACGCCGACAACCGTGACGCCGACAACCGTGACGCCGACAACCGTGACGCCCGTAATGGCGGCGAGGTGCGACTACGGTTTTCTTTTGATCGTGCTCCTTGGGAAAGCGTGCTTGAATGGCTTACCGAAGAGGCGGGATTGTCCATGCACGTGGATGAAATCCCGGCCGGTTCGCTAACCTACTCAGACGACCGAGCCTTTACGCCGGACGAGGCCATCGATCGGATCAATCGCTTTCTAATTCGCACCGGCTATACATTGATTCGTAGCGCGAATTTAGTTTCGGTGATTAGTCTCGACGATGAGCGACGTGCGCAACTACTGGATGTGTTAGCGGAATACGTGACTCTGGAAGAGTTGGATCAACGAGGCGAGTTTGAGGTCGTGAAGTGCCTATTTCCGCTTGTTAAGCTGGATCCGGCTGAAGTGGCAACGGAAATTTCGGGTATGACCGTTCTTTCTACTCCCATCGCGATGCCGAAATCCAAGCAGCTCTTGATTACCGAAACTGCGGGTAAGTTGCGTAGGATTCGTGACATTATCCAGTCGGTGGAAAATCCGGCCGAAGGAAGCGAGCCAGTTCGTCGTTTTGAACTCAAGCACGCGACTTCTGAAGAAGTTCTAGCAGCAGCACGTCCGCTGGTTGGACTTGGCGAAGACACGAATGTCGGAGAGGACATCAATATTTCAACGGATGCGATCGGAAGGCAGATTTTTGTTACCGGTTCGGCCAGCAAGCTCGACATTATGAAACGCGTCATCGACATGCTTGACGTGGAGCCCAATAAGGCCGACGTAACAGCGGAACGTGAGACTCCTGAGTTGCGCACACACGTGATTCGTTCGGGTGATCTGAACACCGTTTACGATGTGCTGCAGACGATCCTGGCGGGTCAGGATATCCGACTAGCCCCCGATGCAAGCACCAACAAAGTTATTGCTTTGGCAACTCCCAGTATTCACGCACAGATCAAGAACACCATTGCGGTACTGGAGGGGGAAGCGGTTTCCTTTGAAGTGATCGATTTGAAGTCGGTTGACCCTCAATATGTGATCCTGCTGCTGAATCAGATGTTTGGGATTACGGCAACGACTGAGGGGACGTCCAGCGAGTCGCAAACTGCGAATCCAGACGCACCAAAAATCGATGCCGATCCGATTAGCGGACGCCTGTACGTGAGAGCCCGTCCATCTCAGATTGAAGAGATCAGGGCCATTGTTACGAGACTGCGTGCTACCAGCGATGTCAGTCAAAGCCGAGTTCGTATGTTGCCCTACCAGGGGACACAGGCTTTGCAAGCTCTGAATATTGCCAAGCAATTCTGGCCTGGTGAGAACGAAGTCTTGATGATCGCGCCCGCTGATGCCAACGTGCCTCGGGTTCGTCAGGTGGAGATTAACCCGTCGAACGCTCCGCTGGAGCTCGATTTGCGCAGGGGACGGGGTAATGACGGTGCGACGGAAGCTGCCCCGGTTAAGCCTAATGCGCCCGCGGACTCCAGTGAAACGGATCGTCCTGACAAGGAGCTTCCTGACGCAGGTGCAGCAGCAGCGGGAAAGTCAGACAAAACAGCAGCTGTCACGGCGCCCCAAAGCCAGCCGACATTCAAATTGGCAAGTCAAATCAAAGTGGCGCAACAACAAGACGAACGTCAGAGTGTGTCGGATGATGAGCGAACGCGTTTAAGAGAGAAGCCGGCACCTATTCGAGTGCAATTGACGCCGCAAGGCATCTTGATTCAGTCTGATGACCCGGCAGCCCTCGACCGGTTTGAGGAACATTTGAAGACGATCGCCGGCCCGGCAAATGCTGCCGTCGCCAGTCAGCAGCTCGCGGTTTTCTATCTGAAATTTGCACGTGCAGAAAGTGCGAACCGGCTGTTGGGAGAAATGTTGGGAGGCACCACCTCAAGCTTGTCTGCAGCTGGTGGTTCGCTGGTAGGAAGCGTGACCTCAAATTTGATGGGAGGGTTGCTTGGTGGTTTTCTGGGGAGCTCAGGAGGTGGCAGCACGAGTACAGATGCCAGTGTTGTAACGGTTGGTACGGCTACGATTATTCCGGACGTGCGATTAAATCGCTTGATCGTACAGGGTACGTCCAGTGACATTCTCAAGATCGAGCAGCATTTACGAATCATCGATCAAGAAAACAGCATGACCGAGGTGCAGACGCAAGGGAAACCTCGGATGATTCAGTTGGTGTATACGACGGCTGCGGAAGCGGCGACAGTGGTCAAGGAAGCATATGCGAGTCGGATTCAGGGAGGGCAACGCCAGCAAGGCCGCGGTGGTGAAGATCCTCGACAGGCAATGATGCGTGCAATTATGGGAGGACGCGGCGGCCGCGGTGGTCAGCGGGGCGGTCAGCAGGCCGCCGAAGAGCCCAAAATGACGATTGCTGTGGATGAACGCAGCAACTCACTCATTGTTACGGCACCTGAGCAGTTGTTTCGAGAAGTTGAAGAATTGGTTCAGCTGATCGATCAGAAAGGGGCGCAGCCGACCGAAGCATTTCAGGTCAAGACGCTCATGTATTCCAAACCGGACTACGTCAAGAGTGCTTTGTCGGCCATTTTGGGCGACCAGGTACAGACTGCGGGTACCAGCTCGCAGCGTTCCAGGAGTGGCGGAAGCCAGAGTGCAACCCCCGAACAGGTGCGCAGCCGGCAGGCCATGGAGGCGTTTATACGTTCACGGCGCGGTGGTGGAAGTAGTCGTGGCGGCTTCGGTGGCAGCTCTCGCGGTCGCGGTGGTTTCGGTGGAAGCAGTCGTGGCGGCTTCGGTGGCAGCTCTCGTGGTCGCGGCGGTTTCGGTGGAAGTTCCCGCGGTGGCAGTTCGCGCGGTGGCAGTTCCCGCGGTAGAGGACGCTAGTGCGTCAATAACCGCCACCGATTACCTGCAAGCGTTCTGACCGATATTTCCCGAATGCTTCGCGCATTATGCACGCCGTCGAATCAATTTCTCGCGAGCTGAAATCGTTAGATCGGTGCATTTTTGCATCGTTTTCGGTGGACGCGGCGTCTCATTTTCGTACTAGTACCAGTTGCATCCGTGTTTTTTCACAGATGTGGTGTCATTAGCCGTGGGGTGCTAGGATACTGCTTTGGTGCTGTTTGCCTGCCAGGAATTGTTGGTGGGAGGCCGTAATGGCGGCCAGGGAGCTGTGCGGCATCCCGTTTGAGGGAAATCGTGCAAGGCAATTGTGAGTATCACATCGTTTACGAATGAGACTCTGTTTCGCACTTACATTGGGAGTTGATGTCATGATGTCCCTTCGTCGTTTGAGTTGCTGCCTGGTTGGCTTCATGGTGATTTCTCTGGCCGTAAGTAACTTGCACGCCCAACGCGGTGGCGGCCGATTTGGCGGTGGTTTTGGCGGTTTTGGTGGTGGTTTTGGCGGTTTCGGTGGGGGTGGTTCGCTTGAGTTGTTGGCACGGGAAGACGTGCAAAAGGAACTAGAGCTGCTTGATGATCAAATCGCTGAGATTGAAGAAGCCCGCGAAGATCAGCGTGACGCGGTGCGTGAAGCTTTTTCGGGTTTTGGCCGTGGCGGAAACCGGGGCGGTGGCGATCGTGGCGCTCGTGGCAATCGAGACCGACAGGGTGGTGGAGACAGAGGACAGAGACAAGGTGGAGAGGACCGGTTTGCGCGTTTTCGCGAAATGCGTGAGAAGATGGAAAAGCAAGTCAAAGAAAGTATTGACAAGATTTTGTTGCCTCACCAATCAAAACGTTTGACCCAGTTGGTCCTGCAGCGCAGTTTACGTGGCGGTGCGGCTCAGGCTGCGGCTGCATTGAGTTCTGGTGATCTGGCAGAGGATCTGAACGTCAGCGAATCGCAGGGTGAGAAGCTGCAGGAGAAAGCACGCAGCATCGAAGAGAAATTGCGTAAAGAGATTGCCAAACTACGGCAGAAGGCTCAGGAAGAGCTGGTAAGCTCGCTTACGCCTGCCCAGCAGCGTGAATTCAAGGAAATGGTTGGCAAACCGTTCACGTTTGCAGAACCGGAGCGTGGCCGTGGCCGTGGCCGTGGTCGAGATCGTGGTCGTGGTGGCGATCGTGGTCGTGGTCGTGGTGGCGATCGGTCGGAGCGGCCACGGCGCCCGAATGACGCCTGATACCAGGGTGGGGCTTCGGGCAGGTTGTTTTCAGGGCCAGTTTTGATGATTCTGCGGCCTGTTTAATGCCACGCTTGGCCGGGGTGCCTCTTAACACCCTCAGATATGGATATGTAATGCCATCACGACCTGGTCGTGATGGCATTACACGCTTTTCGGCCACTGGGAAAAGTGCCGGCTGTTATTTTTTGCTGGCCTGCCGGCTGCTTGGATAACGTTTGTGGCATGATTGTGTGGACACTCGCGAGGGTAGCGTCAATGCCCTTATTTTCGCTCTCATTGGACCACGCCTACGTGATTCGTGCTTGCAGCAGGTAAACGCCAAGAATGCCGGTCTAAGCACCATTTATGCAACTACAATAGAGGGGTTAGGGTGCCGTTGTCCTTTGGGTGGACTTGCACCCTGGTGGACTCACCGCGGTTATCACGTCTTTGTGTATTGGCATAAGTTGTCTTGTGCGTGCTGCTTTGGCGTGGTACGCGAGCCATTCTCCTTCAGTTTGTTTAAGTTGCTTATTGATATGCAAGCCGGTGAAATTCTCCTCCGTCGTGGGCTGTTGAACGATGAGCAATTAGCGCGCTCACGTGATGCGAATGGCGATAGCTCTGGATTACTTGAAAGAGCCGTTGAACTTGGGTTTGTTCAAGAGGGGGACGCGCTCCGCGCGCTTGGCGAGGAAATGGGCCTGGAGTATGTCGACCTGCGCGAAGTAGACGCGGATCTCTCGCTCCTGGATGGTTTTCCCACCAAGTTGATACATCGGCAGGTCTTGTTTCCAATTAGCCGTGAAAACGGTCAGCTAGTTGTGGCAACGAGTGATCCTTTTGATCTGTACCCGATCGATGAAGTAAGTGCGGCCACCGGCGCATCCGTGATGCCTGTGTTGGCTGACCGTGACGAAATTAACAAGTTAATCAAACGCCATCTCGGTGTCGGTAGCGAGACAGTTGACGGTTTGATTGAGTTAAAGCGAGAAGAAGAGGTTGAACTATTAGAAGACCTGGAGACTGACGGGTCAGAGCTTTCGGAGATGGCCCAGGAAGCGTCGGTAGTGCGGCTCGTAAACGAGATTTTGCTGGAGGCTATTGAAAGCCGCGCCAGTGATGTGCATCTGGAGTCACAGGGTGACGGTCTCGTAGTGCGTTATCGGATTGATGGCATGCTGCATCCACAAGCAGTGCCACCAGAGATTAACCGATTTCAACTCGCGATTATCAGCCGCCTGAAGATCATGGCGCGGTTGAATATTGCAGAGCGGCGTTTGCCTCAAGATGGGCGCATCAAATTGCGTATTAAAGGGCGCGAGATCGATGTGCGGTTTTCCGTGATTCCGATGATTCACGGAGAGAGCGTTGTGATGCGGATCCTTGATAAGTCCGCAATGGTATTTGAGCTCAAGGGGCTTGGTCTGGAAGAGGATACCTATACAACTTTCCATGAACTGATCCGCGAGCCTCATGGGATTATTCTGGTGACGGGACCAACGGGTTCCGGGAAAACAACCACGCTTTACAGTGCTTTGTCAGAGATCAACGATCCCTCGCACAAGATTATTACTACGGAAGACCCAGTTGAATATCAGCTCTCTGGTATCAATCAGATCCAGGTGCAAAATAAGATCGGTTTTACGTTTGGTCATTCGCTACGTAGTATCTTGCGCCACGACCCGGATATCGTCTTGGTGGGTGAGATTCGTGACTTGGAGACGGCGGAGAATGCGATTCAGGCATCGCTGACTGGGCACCTGGTCTTTAGTACTTTGCATACGAATGATGCTCCCACAGCCTACACGCGGTTGACTGATATGGGATTGGAGCCATTCCTGGTTGCCAGTACGGTTGAAGCTGTGATGGCACAGCAGCTCTTGCGGCGGCTCTGCAAGCACTGCAAGGAGGTTTTTGAGCCCACCCGCGATGAGTTTCCAGAAGATTTTCCGTGGGACGAGGTAGGTGGTCGTCCGCTGTATCGACCAGTTGGGTGTCACCATTGCCGAGGAGTTGGCTACATGGGTCGCGTCGGTATATACGAGCTGATGGTGACAACGGATGAGGTGCGTGAATTGGCGAACGAAAACGCGAGTGCCTGGCGGCTCCGCAAAAAGGCACTCGATGGAGGAATGCGATCATTGCGGGATGATGGCTGGAACAAGGTCCTTCGCGGTGATTCGACTGTGGATGAAGTGATGCGTGTTGCTAAGAGTGATGCACTGCTAAAGAGCATTACCTAAGGTAACTTGTTACTCAACAATCTTTTGCGTTATTTGAATCATGCCTGATTTTGCCTACATCGCGCGCGATGGACAGGGTGAACGCGTGACTGGCAGCTTATCTGCTGCCAGTCAACGTGAAGTGGTCAACATTCTCTCCGACAGATCGCTATTTCCTCTTGAGGTAACGGTAGAAAAAACGGCCAAGCGTTTTACATTTGGTCGTCCCGTCAAGGGGCAAGCGATGGCGCTGATCTATGCTCAGATGGCTGCCTTGCTGCGCAGTGGTGTGCCGTTGTTGCGTTCACTTGATGTTTTGCGCAATCAGGCAGCCAAGCCAATTCTGAAGGAGGTGCTTGGTGATGTGCGTGATCGTATCGAAGAGGGGGAAACGTTAGGCGATGGCATGGCGCGGCACACGACCGTATTCAGTGAAATGGCGGTAAACATGGTTCGTGCCGGTGGCGAGGGCGGGTTTTTGGAAGAGGCTCTCGAGCGGGTGGCTATTTTTTCCGAACAGCAGGAAGATCTCAAAAGCCGTACGATTGGAGCCTTGGCTTACCCAGTTTTTTTGGCCATTGTTGGCAGCCTCGTGATTACAGGGTTAATTGTCTTTATTGTGCCGCAGTTTGACTCGATGTTTGACCGTTTGCGACAGATGGGCCAGTTGCCATTTGTTACAGATTGGCTGCTCAATTTTAGTGCGGCACTCAGGAACTGGGGCCTCTATATCATTGTGGCATTGGTTGTGTTCTTGTTTGTAGTTCGCAGTCGTTTACAAACGGAATCAGGGAAACGCACTCGTGATCTGGTCAAAATTCGCTTGCCGCTGTTTGGTATTGTGTTTCGGAATTTTGCGGTCGCCAGGTTCTGCCGGGTGCTGGGAACCTTGTTGCGTAACGGTGTGCCCATCTTGACTTCATTGGACATCAGTCGGGAGGCTGCTGGCAACCGAATTTTGTCAGAGGCGATTGGAAACGCTTCCGAGAATATTACCGCGGGTGAAACGCTGGCTGGTCCACTGGCCGCGTCGGGGCACTTTCCGGACACGGTTGTAGAGATGATTACCGTGGCAGAAGAATCCAATACGTTAGATTCGGTCTTGGTTGATATTGCTGATGGACTCGAAAAACGTACCTCGCGAGCACTTGATTTGGCGGTGCGTTTGCTCGAGCCAATAATGCTATTGTTAATGGCTGGAATTGTACTGTTCGTGGTCGTCGCATTGCTGGTACCGATCATTCGGATGAGTAGTACTTTTGGATAAACAGTAACCGCGATTGCATCCCCCTCCGCGTGTAAGACATCTACAGTTCACGCGCTTAACTTACTACCTTCGAGAACATGGGAGACCCATTCAATGAGACGTCATTCACATCGGCGGCGTCGAGCATTTACATTGCTGGAAGTCATGCTGGTTTTAGCAATCCTCTTGATTCTGGCTTCGTTTGTTGGGGTATCGATTATCCGCACTCAGGGCAGCGCGAATGTTAAGGCTACGCAGACCCAATTGTCTGCGATAGAGACAATTCTCAAGCTCTACTACCTCGACATGGGCGCATATCCGACGAGTCTTTCTGACTTGCGGGTTGCACCGCAAGCATCTGGGAATGTCCAGAAATGGAACGGTCCCTATAGTGACAAGGACATTCCTCCGGATCCATGGGGTAATGCCTACTTGTACGAACCTGCCAGCGGTGGTTACCGACTGTGGTCAGCTGGCCCGGATGCGCTCCAAGACACGGATGATGACATTATCGTCGACGGGACTTCCTGATTTACGCGGCTGTCTACTGCCGTGTTTCTTGACCGCTGCAAGTAGCTAGCGAGAAGGCGTTTGACCGTGTCATACGATCACTGTGACAATTCGGCAGGCGGGCTAGCCAATGCGGGCAGATCTCCTGTGGTGGTTGGCCGTGGTAGTCGGAGTTCGGGCCGGCGCATGATTGCGTCGGGATTTACGTTGCTGGAGCTGCTGCTTGTTTTGACTTTGCTGGTTGTCATAGGCGGCATCGCCAGCCAGTCGCTGCGCGGCCCGATTGAAAGCCAGCGTCTGCGACGCTCCTCCGAGTTGCTGCGAATCGCTTTGGGCCGGGCACGTGTCAAAGCCATGCAGTCTGGACAGACACAGGTTTTTCGGTACGAGATTGCCGGACGCCGTTACCAGACACAACCCTTGGCGCTTGATTCTGAAGCCTCGGAATGGGGGCTAGATGCTTTCGACCAGTCCGATGAACTTGCGCAGATCAACGATCCAAATAATCCAGACGTGTTTTCCGCTACACGGGCGAAACAGGTGAACACTCTGGCGGAATTACGTTATCAGTTACCGGAGGGTATTGTTTTTCAACAAGGGGCAACAGAGCTTGATCTCCGTATGTCACTTGCACAAGAGGAGTTGGCAACGCTTGATCAGGCAATGCAGAATTGGTCGCAGCCGATCCTGTTTTACCCAGATGGGTCAACTTCCGAAGCGCGTCTCTTCTTGTCGAATCAGGCTGGCCAGAGGTTTGTCGCGATTCGTCTGAGGAGTTTGACGGGGATTCCTGTAGTGAGCGGTGTGCTCTCACCAGAGGAGTTGCCTCAATGAAACGTCCTTTCGCGAAACGCACGAGTCGCGACGGTATTACTTTGCTGGAGGTGATCCTGGCGATTGCGATTTTGGGTTCATCGATGGCAATGATCGCCGAACTTGTTCGTGTGGGCGGTGTGAGTGCGGCTCGGGCACGTGATTATACGAACGCGCAATTAATCTGCGAATCAAAACTCAACGAATTAATTGCTGGCGCCATTCCAATTGCAGCGACGACCCAACAGCAAGTTGAGGACATAGGCTTGCTGGATCTGTGGTATTACTCCGTTGTCGTAACGGCACTGGACACGGAAGGTTTAGTTGCCGTTCAGGTGCTGGTTGAGAAAGGGGTCGAGCAGGGGCAGCGTCCCGTTACTTTTTCACTGTTGCGTTGGATGGTAGATCCTGCCTTGGAGCAAGAGGCCGTCGAATTGCAACTCGAAGAGGAGGCGCTGGAAGCACAGAACGCGGCCGCCGCAGGAACTTGAGACAGATAGTGTGAAACACAGGAACGACATAGTGAAGAACAAGCATACAGCGCAACGACGCAAGCAGTGTCATACCCCTGGCATGACACTGCTTGAATTAATGCTTGCACTGAGTCTCAGCGCGCTGATTTTTGTGGCGATTGGGATGGCAATGGATCTTAATGTCCGTGCGATGGATGTGCGACAAGGAAACGTCGAAGAAGCGCAGCTGGCGCGCGCAATTCTCAAACGAATTTCTGATGACCTGCGTGGGGCTGTGCGACCATCTAACGTGGACACTGAAGAAGCCGAGCAAACAGCTGGCGGTGTGTTAGGGAGTGAGGAATCTAGTGAGTCGCCGTCGTCGGAGATCGGCGATAGTACCGACATTGCAAGTTCTGATACCAGCACTGGTGATGCCGTCACCGAGGACGGTGCGACTGAGGTGGTAACCGAGGATGCTTCGACATTGGTGCCACCTCCTCAACTCGGAGTCTACGGGACGCAGTATCAACTCCAAGTTGATGTCAGCCGTTTACCACGGCCCGACGAATACAACCCGGTCATGAGCAGTACTCAGGATTTTCAGGTGTTCGATATCCCGAGTGACATCAAGTCGGTGGCGTATTATCTGCAATCGCCGCAAATTCTAGACGATGTGGACGCCGACACGATCCGATTTTCGCGACAAGAAGATCAACTGGCAGGTGGCCTGGTGCGCCGCGAATTGGATCGATCAATGGCTCGATATGCCGCTGAGCTGGGCGATACAACGATCCTTGGGATGACTGGTGAGGTGCTTGCTCCTGAGGTGACGAGCCTGGAATTCCAGTACTTTGACGGATTGACGTGGCTTACTGCGTGGGACAGCGCTTCGATGCAAGGCTTGCCACAGGCGGTTCGCGTGATCCTTACGATTCGGCCAGCCCGAGGTCCAGCGAGAGCGGACTCCTTTGGCCTTGCCAACGCGGCTACAGCAATTGCAGAAGGTGATTTGGTGTATTCGTTGGTAGTTCGTCTGCCGCTGGCGGAACCGCCGGAAACGATGGGTGATTCGGCGATGGAGGCGATGGGGCTATGAACGTCACTTTGGTTCCTCGTCGGGCGCGCCGCGGGGCGGTATTGATCGTGGTGTTAGTGGTTGTTGCCATGTTGTCGCTGGCGGGTTACACCTTCACGCACATGATGCTAACGCACCAGCAGGCGGCACAACTGCACGGTCGGCAAATCCAAGCACGAGTTCTGGTGGATTCAGGTGTCGAATATGTTCGTACCTACTTTACCCAGGAAGAAGCGACGCGGGACGAGATGGGGGGGCATTATCTCAATCCGACAGTCTTTCAAGCGGTTCCGGTAATGGTTGATGCAGACCCTCGTGGCCGCGGGAACTTCAGCGTGGTCGCGCCGAATCTTGACGAGATGGGAAATTTGGCTGGCGTACGGTATGGACTGGAGGATCTCTCCACTCGTTTGAATATGAATATTCTGCCTATGGCGGAGGGATTACTTCCAGGTGCTGGGCAGACGTTATTGATGGCGTTGCCTGGGATGACTGAGGATACGGCTGATGCCATCCTGGATTGGATCGATGAGGATGACGAAGTTCGTGAATTCGGAGCCGAGGCGGAATCTTACGAAGGTTACTTACCTAAGAATGGGCCGCTTGATTCAGTTGAGGAATTGTTGTTGATACGAGGTGTGACGCCGCGTTTACTGTTCGGCCTTGATACCAATCGGAACGGTATGGTTGAGCAACATGAATTGGAGCAGGAGGTTAGTGGCATTACATCAACCGCGCAAGAATCTGCTGCGATTGATGTAACAGCAGAGGGGATGCAACGTGGTTGGTCAGGATTTTTGACGTTGCACAGCCAGGAGAAGAATGTCACGTCTTTGGGGCAGCAGCGAATTTTCGTCAACAACGACAATCTTCAGGAACTATTTCAGCAGTTGTCAGATGTCTTTAATGAAGAATGGGCTGTGTTCATCGTCGCTTATCGTCAGGCAGGCGCCTTCGATGGGGGTGATTCTGGTGAGTCCGCGTCCGGACATACAATTGACTTTGAACAGGAACCCCAGGAGAAACTTTCCCAGGTACTCGACCTGATCGACAAGAAAGTGCAGATACGTTTTGCGGATGAAGACGACTCGGTGGTGTTGCGTTCGCCGTTTCCGAACGACCAGGCGGCAATGAACATTTACCTTCCTTTGCTGATGGATGTTTTGAGTGTCAGTGAATCTCCGACGATTCCGGGCAGAATCAACATCAATCAGGCTCCTCGTTCGATTCTGTTGGGTATTCCGGGAATGACGGAGGAACTGGTTGAGGCGATTATTGAGCAACGGCCTCTCGAACTGGATTCGCAAAATGAAGACCCTAACCTCAAATTCGAGTCTTGGTTGTTGACCACCGGTCTCGTGGATCTCGAGCAAATGAAAACGCTGATGCCGTTTGTGACGGCTGGCGGAGACGTTTTTCAGGCACAAGTTGTCGGCTATTTTGAAGATGGCGGTGCGGCTTCTCGTACCGAAGCTATTTTTGATACTACCGGCAAGATTCCCCGCGTAGTATTCTGGAGAGATATTAGCCATCTCGGGCGGGGTTATCCTCTGGAGTTATTAGGTGTTCAGCTGGATGTAACTCAGTAAGAAATCCGTGTTGCATGTTTGGATAGCGGGCTAGTGATAGAGTCATAGCGGGTTGTTGTTGGTAACAATTGTCTCGCAGATCGCGGTTTGCGTTTCACGAAGTTCAATACCAGTGGTTTCAAAAGGTCGTACCACCATGGCCAAAATACTTGCACTGGAATCGGATGCCCAAGAGTTCCGTTTGCTCGTTGGCACTCCGCGCGGAAGAGATGTTGTGATCGAAGAGGCGCTGTCGATTGCCATCTCTGAGGATTCCGACGCGAATGCGGCGGCTTTAGCATCTGCCTTGAAGAGCTGTAAAATCGATCGCGCAGATGTACATGTTGCGATTGGGCGATCGCAAGTAGAGTTGCGTCTGCTTTCGTTGCCGCTTGCGCCGCCGGAAGAATTGCCAGAAATGGTTCGTTTTCAGGCGATGCGGCAGTTCGCGAATATTGGCGAAACGTGGCCGCTTGATTTTGTCAGCTTGTCGGAAACGAGTGACGACAGCCAGATGAATGTGTTGGCTGCGGCGATTTCACCGGAACAGGTTGACCAGATACGTGCGAATTGCAGTACCGCCCACCTATCTCCTCAGCGGATGGTCTTGCGGCCTTTTGCGGCCGCTTCGCTGTTGCGGCATCAGGGCAGAGCCAGCCAGGGTGACTGCCAGTTGCTGATTAGTATGACGTCAACGGAAGCCGAATTGACGGTTCTCAGCGATGGTCAAGCAGCGTTCTTGAGAGCTGTCCGTTTGCCACTCGACGATGCAGGCAATCTTTTGTCTAAGGCATTGATCGGCGAGGTCCGCCGGACGATTGGCGCGGCACAAAACCAGTTGAACGGCCGGACTGTTGACAAAATATGTTTATGCCAAGGAGCTGCCGAGGCGAGTACTCTGCGCGACAGTCTCGCCACGGAGTTGTCGCTGGATGTAGAACTCTTGGATCCGTTCGATGGGATGCGGTTATCGAAAAAGTTGCAGTCGGAACCGCCTGTTTATCCTGGTCGATTTGCAGGTTTGTTGGGTGTACTGGCGGATGAAGCCAAAGAGACACATGCAGGAATTGACTTCCTTCATCCGCGACAAAAGCCGCCACCACCTAGCAAACTGCGGAGAAATTTGTGGATTGCCACAGGTAGCGGGGCCCTGGCAGCGGCGGTGTTGATTTCTGCGACGGTGCAGATTTGGACGAAGAACACAGAGATTGCTGACTTGAAAGCCACCATTGCCGCCAATCAAAAGAACCTGGAAGTGGCACAGCGTGACATAGAAAACGAGGCTGCGATCAACGAGTTTTTGCAGGGGGATATTACCTGGCTTGATGAACTGCTTTGGCTGTCGCAGACATTTCCTGGCGCCGAGGACGCCTTAATCAAGACACTCTCGTTCAATGCGAGCAGCAAGCAGGGCGGGCGTATGGATCTAGACGCTTTCGCGCGAACAGGAGATACGATCGGTCGGGCTGAGGCGGTGTTGCGTGACGATCGTCACGAGGTGCAGACCGACGGCAGTCAAGAGGATTCAAGCAAGAAGGGGTACTACCATTCGTTCCGAGAACGAATTCTTGTCCGGAAGGATGAATCCCAGCCCAGTCGTCTGGTTCAGCAGGAAGATCCCGTCCCACAGGAAGATGAAAGGGAGGCCGAGCCGGCTGATTCGAGTGACGAATCCGCTTCGCCAGAGGTGGCTCCAGAAGAATCTGAACCGAATAATGAGCCCGCTGAACGCGCGACTTCGACAGACGCCACAACGCGTGCCGTTTCCGCCCGCCAGGATCTTGAGGGGGAGGTAAACTCAAAATGACACAACGTGAAAAACTACTAGCTGGAGCTGTCGGTGTATTGGTTCTCCTGGTCTTTGGATCGCTGGCGTTCAATCAATTTCAGGATGCGGTTGATGCCAAGGATGCTGAAATCCGTAATCTGACTTCCAGGGTTGAAACAGAAAAATTTACGATTGACATCAAAGGCTTGAGAGCTCGTAAGCAGTACAACGATTACCTTGATCGTTCACTTCCCGGAATTCCCGCAGTGGCCAGTTCTCGGTATAGCGATTGGTTGAGGCAAGTCGTGGAAGAAGTCGGCTTGGAGAACAGCAAAGTCGATTACGTTGCGGCGCGAAACCGCGGCGAACTCTATAGCCAGCTGCAATTCGATATTGTCGGCAAAGGCAATCTCGAGCAAGTTACAGAGTTTCTTTTTGCCTTTTACCAACAGAAGCATCTACATCGCATTGATCGTCTCATTCTGCAGCCGACGGGAAAGACGTTGGAATTGCTCAATATCAGTATGCGTATTGAAGCGGTTTCCATGACAGCCCAGAAAGACAAGATAGAGCTCCAGCCAATGGAAGAGGAATGGCGGTCATTATCGTCAGATCGATTAAGGTTGGAAAAACTCGCGGACTACAGCAAGTCCATAGCAGGGCGCAACCTGTTTGCGCCGGGGAATCAAGTTCCTCGATTTGTCACGGATGAAGATGCACAAGAGATGACCTTGGGCCGTCGTGGGTCAGTCAGAATTCGTGCTGATGCTGGGGACCGAGGTCAGGACCTTACTTTTCGGTTGATTAGTACAAACTATCCTGATGCTGACGAGATTCCCAAGGAGAGCGAAAGCGGCCGATTCAGTTTTACCCCTGAGGAGACTGGTGACTTCAAAATGGTTGTTGAGGTTCAGGACAGCGGACCGGGGCCCAACAACAAGGCAACAAAAGAGTTTGCTTTTACTGTGAAAGAGCCGGAGCCGGAGCCGGAGCGCGAAGATCCGCCTCCGGATTTTGATGTAGCGCGTAGCATGTACATTACGGCAGTGATTGAACGAAACGGTGAGCCACAGCTTTGGTTGCATTTGCGGACCACTAACGAGACGATTCAATTGCGCACTGGCGATGAATTCAGTGTGGCTGATGCGACTGGACGAGTGCGGGAAATTTCCTACGAGACCGGGCGTGTCCAATTTGAACTCGGGGGCCAGGTGTGGCAGGCACGCCGTGGCGGAAATTTGGCTGATGTGGAACCCGTTGGCGAGGCTGATGAGGCTGCCAACTGAGGCCGGAACGCTACCATTTCGGGTTGCATTTGTTGCACCCCGATAGTGGAGCGTACCCGGATCTAGCACTCTCAACAGTTGCTAGCACCGTGCATATACGGGTTTTTCAGGCAACGGGCGCCCTAGAGTTTGCGTTACCTGTTGCTGCTGGACTCGCTGAGACCGTGTTCTTTTTGCGTGTCTACTCTGCCTGCCTCCGTAAGCGACTCTCGAGCGGCGTGGTACGGCACTACGCAATCTCAGGACAGTAAATTTGCTAACTCAGCCTTGATTGTGGGCCCGGGTTGTGACGATTAAACACATCAAGTGGATACGTACACTCGTACCGGTTTTACGTTCTTGTTGTATTGAGTGATGCCGCTGGTGCCCTGTGCAACCGGCGCAACGTTTCTAGATTGCCGCACTTCTGATCGCGGTTAAAGTTTGGGGGGAGAGGCAGAATGAACGGGTGTCCGCATTCTTGTGTAACGCAATGGACGTGTCGATCCATTGTTGCTGCCATGACTTCTGTTTTGTTGCTGCTGCACAGCGGCCCTGTGGTTTCTCAGGAAGCAAGCCCGCTGGTGTTTCGTGAATATGTGTTGCAGCATGCGAAAGCGGATCACGTTGCTGGACGATTGCGTTCGGAGTTGATGGAGAATCAACCGGGTGCAGGTATATTTGTCAACCGGCAACGCAATCAAGTCGTGCTCCGTGGTACGGCGCAAATGCACCGTCTTGCGGAACAGATGATCAAGACACTCGATCGACCGTTGCCTGCGAGCAATGCCCAGGTAGCGCCAGTTGCCACGGCTAATCGCAGTGAGGTTCGCGGCTATTCAATCCCGGTTGACCAGCTCGATGTGGTCGCCAAACAGCTGCAGCAGGTATTTCCGGCAGCTCGCATTGTCGCAGATGCTCGCACGCTGCAGGTGATTGTTGTGGCGGCGCCGGCGGTACAGAAGCAGGTGACACAGTTCCTGCAATCCGCACATGCCCGACCGATACCTGCCGCTGAGACGGACACGGGAAATTCCAATGCGCCGAAAGGTAGTGTTGCTCGGAGCAGGACGTTCTTGCCTCATTCGACGGATGAGAAATCTCTCAACCACATTTCCTGGCGCGAGCTTGAGTCATTCTTGCGTGAATCTTTTGGTGATCGATTGTCGGTCAATCCAGACAGAACAGGCCTGGTGGCCACTGTGACTGCGGCTGGTCCCAACGGATCACAGCCCGTAATGCAAATTGACCGACGTGCCAACCGCGTGACTTTTACCGGACATCCGGATGCGACCGCTGCCTGGAAACAAGTCGCAGCCGCGTTGGATAATCCCCCAGGAAACCGCAGCCAGGCGATGCGTGTTGTTCCTGTTCAGCGCGCACGCCCCTCCAGCGTTCAACGGGCGGTTGACTTGATTCATGCCGCCGCTGGACGTGGTAAGGCGGCGCCGACAGTCGCTGCCTATCAAGTGCAGGCGGAAGGAAAGCAGCGTCTTGGCAGTGAACTGGTTTCGATGCTGTACCAACCGCAACAGCGAGATCAAAGCCAGGACCCTCAGCCTCGCCATGGAGAACTGCAGGCTGAACCCGGAGCTGCTGTTGCTGTACAGCAGCCCAACGCGCCGGCCCAAACGCCTCGTCCGCAACCGGCTACCCCTCAGGGTCCCCAGGCCGGCGATGTGCTCGATCCTGAAGCAGATACAGGCGGGCTATTCGGTCCCGTACAAATTGAATTTGTGGAAGGGTTGAACACGTTCATCATTCGTGGTCATGAGCGGGATGTTGCGCGAGTCATGCAGATCATCGAGAAAATCGAAGCGCAAGCGAAAGAGACGCAGCCGGAAACCGAAATCTACATGCTTGAACATGCGAATAATCAGGCGATTGCGCAGCTGATCCTCTCTTTCTATGAAACGGTCTACGGAAACCGAATTAGTCCCGTCAGTATTGTTCCGCTCGGGAAGCCTAATGCTTTGCTGCTGATAGGTGTTCAGGAGAGCATCGACGAAATCAAGAAATTGATTGTGAAGTTAGACAAGCCGGCCGACCCGAATGCCCAAATCAAGGTTTTTCGTTTACTGCATGCTGCCGCGACAGATATCCAGGCAGTACTCCAAAGTTACTATACTCCGACCGGACAGCCAGGGCAGGCAGGTGGCCAAGCTGGGGGACAGACAACGGACTTGTCCTCCCGGGTACTAGTCGTGGCGGACTTTCGCAGTAATTCGCTGATCGTCCAGGCTAGCCCACGTGACATGGCGGAAATCGGAAAATTGATTGACGAACTGGATGTGGACACTACGCCTGCCAGTGATGAAGTGCGTGTTTTTTATCTAAAAAATACCCTGGCTGCCGAAATGCAGCAGGTACTGCAAGCAGCCATCACGGGACAGACATCTGGCCAGGCTGGTGCCGGTGGCGGCCCACAAGTTGGTGTGCAAGGTCAGGCTACACAGCAAGGTGGTACGCAAGGGCAGGGGACGACACCTTCCAAGACACTTGCGATCCAGCAGAAGCTGGAAATCATGGGCGCGACGCAGCCGGAGATTATCGAGTCGGGAATATTGACGGGTATCGTGATTACTGCGAATCCGACAGCGAATACTATTGTCGTGCGGGCCCCCAAGAATAGTATGGCACTTGTTGCGGAGCTAATTCGTCAGTTGGACCAGTTGCCCGACGCGGAAGCCCAGATCAAGGTGTTCCCCCTGGAAAATGGCGACGCGATTCAAATTACCCAAGTCTTACAACAGCTGTTTGGCTTGCCGGTTACTGCCGGGCAGGGTTTTGCTGGCCAATCGGTCCAGGCGGCTTCGCTGGCCAACTTGCGGACTGGTGCGGCAGGTGGCGAGTCGTCTCTGATTCCATTGCAGTTCAGTTTTGATCCACGGACCAACTCGGTGATCGCGACAGGATCGCCCGCCGACTTGAAAGTCGTGGAAACACTCATCTTGCGACTGGATCAGGGTGACGTTGAAACCCGTGTTACCAAGGTAATACGTTTGAAGAACGCACCTGCAAATGACGTAGCTACGGCGATCCAGAACTTTCTGCAATCGCAGCGAGATATCAGTAATCTGCAGTTTCAGACCGGTGGTATCGGAGCATTTGCAGATCAGCTGGACCGGGAAGTGATTGTCGTTCCTGAACTGATCACGAACAGCTTGATCATCAGTGCGACCCCCAAGTACTACGAAAATATCGTTGAGATAATTAACGACTTGGATTTTCGTCCTCCGATGGTCATGATTCAGGTATTGATCGCTGAAATTCAGCTCAATGATAATTTTGAGTTTGGCGTTGAATTTGGTCTGCAAGACTCACTGTTGTTTGACCGAGGAATTGCCGCGGTCGGCGGCGCGAGCGAACCTGGCTTCAACTTCAACAACACCACTGCGAACCTTCCCAATCTGAATGCCGATGGTCGGGAGGTGTTGGCTGGACAGGCGCTGTCTAGTTTTGGTGTCGGGCGGTTAAGTTCAACAGCGAATTATGGCGGGCTGGTGCTCTCTGCTGCGAATGAATCAATCAGTGTCTTGCTGAGAGCGTTGCAGGGTGAAGGGCGCGTGCAAGTGCTGAGTCGTCCGACGATCATGACGATGGATACTGAACCGGCGTTTGTACAAATCGGTCAAACCACCTCCCGAATCACCGGCAGTCAAAATCTGGGTAATGGCGGGGGCGTATCCAACTCGGTCGTCGACACAGAAGTCGGCTTGCTGCTGACGGTCCAGCCTCGAGTCAACCAGGACGGGTTGATTTCGATGACCGTTGACACAGAGAATTCAGCGTTGGGTGAAGCGGAAGATGGTGTGCCGGTAGCTGTGGACAACAACGGTAACCCGGTGAAGTCTCCAAATATCAATATCACAACAGCTTCGACGACGCTTTCTGCACGCAGCGGTCAAACAGTTGTGTTTGCGGGGCTGATCCAGAAGACAAAAGCGCGATTTGTTAGCAAGGTTCCCTACCTGGGGGACATCCCATTGTTGGGCAATCTGTTCCGATTTAATCGCGAAGAGGACAAGCGGTCTGAATTAATGATCATCATGACTCCTTATCTGGTCAACGGCGACGAAGATCTGGAGTGGCTCAACACCATCGAGACGGATCGCATGAGTTGGGCAATTTCAGATGTGATCGACAGCTTTGGTGACCAGGGATTCAGTGCCGGGCGTGGACTGTGGGGCGAAGGTGCTGATTCTCCAGTGATCTATCCTCACGACGATCCCACGGGGCTTCAGTCAAGCCCTGGAAATACGAGACGACCGAGTGCGCCACCGGCTGGGTTGATCGACCCAGGGCCAGCGGCTGAGGATGACGCTGATGATAATGGTATGGGAGCCTCTCCAGATCGTTGGACTGACCCGATGCCGATGCAACCCGTACGTGTCGAAGATGCGACTGCACCTTACGTGCAACCAGTGGACCCCACCGCACCAGTTTCTGTCTACGGCCCGATTCCGCCCCATTACTACGGAACGGGTGGTCAACCACGGCGACAAGAATCGGGACAAGTACCCCCCGCAGCGACCGGCTATCGACCAGGGCCACCACTGCGCTGATATAGATCTCTTCACCGGCCCATTAATACGAGTCAAATCCTAGCTGTTGCTCGACTCGGAACCTCTTCGGAGTTGCCGCAGGTAAACCAGAGGTGTGACTGCTCTGCCGTAAGGAAATGAAATATGAGAAAGTCACTATGCAGTTTGGTGTTGTTCCTGTGCTCATGGAACATTGGTTGCAGCACCTGGAAACCAGCGACACTGGCCAAACCATGGACGGAGTGGAAGGAAAGTTGGACCGAGGAGAGTGTCAAGGTTCCTCAGCAAATGGTAGTCGTCTGGTCGGATGCGGTCTATAAGCAGGTGGGTAAGCCAGCAGTTCGAGGATTTGGTGGCCGCGTTTATTTCTACGACAGTCAACAGCAAGTTGTGTCGGTGGACGGCAAGCTGACGATATTTGGATTTGATGATTCACACCGCCAGTTTTCTGGGATTCAACCCGATCGTCGCTTTATTTTCAAACCGGAGCAATTGAAGCAGCACCAGAGTGAAACCACGCTGGGGGCTTCTTACAGCATTTGGATTCCCTGGGATCAGGTAGGTGGTGATCAGAAGAAGATCACGTTGATTCCCATTTTTCATTCTTCGGACGGTCAGTTGGTTCGCGGTGAGCAGACACTTAATGTGCTGCCAGGTCCACGAGCGAAGAAACAGCCTGCGAACAACTTGCAACGCGGGAACAAGGTGTTGGCGGCAAGTCACCAGGCTGCTGACCAAAGTTTCGTATCTCAACGGGAAGCACCGGCGAGACGTCGGCCAACCACCACTATTTTTGTGCCGGAAAAGACTTCCCAGAAGATGCAGGCGATGTCTCAGGCATACGCGGATGCCCAGCAAACGCTTGGCTCACAACAATCAGATAAGGCAGTCAATCCGTCATCTCTGACCGCTCAAGGAACGGTTGGGCAGCCTCAAGTGTCGACCCAATCAAACGTTAATTGGGACGGCCCGAAGTGGAATCCTCCGGGGCAACGATCAGCTGGTTACGAACGTTTGAAATCCCGGGTTCTAAGAGAGCGAGCCGAGCGATTAGATCGCGGTCGCGTTCACGGGCAACCGTCCCACGAAGAACCGCGGTTTCTTTCTCCATCGTCACCTTCACCGGCGTCAAAATCTTCAGCCGCGGGATACTCGTCAAGCGTTTCTCGAAGCGGGCGCTGACCACGTTGGCTGGACGAGGTGACACTTCAAAGCCAATTGTCATCTTGGCACGCAATGTTTGACGCGTGGTTTGGCCCCCTTGCGCACCGAATTGGTTGCCACCGAATTGGTTGCCACCGAATTGGCCCCCCAGCCCGCCGCCAAATCCGCCCCCCAGCCCGCCGCCGAATCCACCACGTCCTCCACCGAGTCCACCACCAAGCCCACCGAGTCCACCACCAAGCCCACCGAGTCCACCACCAAGCCCACCGAGTCCACCACCAAGACCGCCGAGTCCACCACCAATTCCGCCGAGTCCACCGCCGAACCCACCACCAAGTCCACCTCTGCCACCAAGCCCAGTGCCCAGATTACTGGCGAAACCTGCGTTGATGCTGCTCGGCTGTTGGCCCTCGAGGCTGCGTGGAGACCATCCGAGGCTGCGCCCTACAAAAGGGTCACGGGTGATAGCTGCGGTACTGCTGAGCTCACCGGTTTGAGTCAGCCCCGCACCGCGACCAGCGCCAGCTGTTGCGGGAGTGCCGAGACCTCCAGTACCGGAACCACCACCGAAACCTTGTGCCTGTAGATCTCGCTGTACAGCGAGGAGGCTTGTTCCGACGAGCAATACGCAGAGGATGGGCCTATTCATGACAAGAACCTCTTGCAAAAAGTCGGTTAATCTTGGGTGTAGCCCAGGACCTGTGTTTCGGTTTATGTGTGTAACTGGCCCAATTTAGTCATTGGCATCGGATGACACGAGCACGCGATGACCCTGACAGGTAAGCTTGTCAGACAGAGAAACGAAAGTTTCCGCGTAACTCGGTCTGATCCGTTTCGTCAGGAAGATGCACAGGTACTAATGTTTGTTCATCGTCAGGCGTCAGTCAAAGCGTTCGCTCGGTTTGGTAATCGTACTTTTGTGCCATCTGTCAGTATTATATGCATTTCGGGAAGGTTTCGGAGTATGTCGATGAAACCCGCAACGGAGAAACCGGGTAATATCTAACGTTTGGCCTGGATAGACCTGTCGAAAACCCGTAAGAAATCCGTTCATGGTGGCAAAATCAAGGGGACATAGGAGGAGTTTCATGCAACACCCGAATCTTGCTCAGCGATTGAGCTTGTTGATCGTCACTGCTTTTCTGCATGTCGCGCCAGTACGGGCAGAGCGGCCCGCGGCTCCGCAGCTGTTGCCGGAGTCGACGGTTGCCTACTTGCGCGTCCGTGACAGCCGTGAGTTTGTCCGGTTGTTTCAAGACAGTAATTTCGGACGGATGCTCAACGATGAGAAGATTCAGGGTGTAATGAGTGGGTTGTATGGAACGGAACTTTCATTAGATGGCAACATGACATCGCCTGCAGGAGTGGTTGCCTACATTGAGGACCAGATCGGATCGTCACTTGATGAAATTCTCACCTTGATTGAAGGAGAAGTGTGCCTGGCCCTGGTCGCCGAAGAGCAGCAGACACCGACACTGGTGGGGCTTGCGGATCTAGGCAGCCAGGAAACGGCTGAGAGATTGATCTCCGCCGCTGCTGATCAGATGGTTGCTGAGGGGTGGAATCGAAAGTCAAGCGATGAAGATGAAGACGGGCTCACTGTATTTCGTCGTCGTGATCAAGACGAAGATCAGACACTGGTCTATGTAATCAAGGACGGGACCTTCTTATTCAGCTCTCAGGTGGCGCAAGCCAGGCAGATATTAGCGATCTGGAACGGGACTGCCGAGGGCGTCAAGACGATGGCTGACAATCGGCGGTTTACCTCGATCATGAAGCTCTGTTCTGGAGCCAAGGACGAGCGGCCGCAAGTGAGTTGGTTCTTTGACCCAGTCACGTTGGCGAATCGCATCGTCGGTGGCACTTTTCAGGGTCAGATTGTGTTGGGGGTACTCGAGCAGATTGGCGTTAATGGTTTGAAGGGGGTGGGCGGTAGCGTGATCCTGGGTGCAGAAGAGTTCGACACAATCACCCACGCCCAGGTTTTGCTGGGAAATCCGCGTACGGGCGTGATCAAAGTGCTGGCCTTGGGTGAGAGCGATGCTGCCCCCGAGCTGTGGGTGCCCAACGACGTGGCCAATTACTCCACAATCACCTTGGCGCCGGGGAAATCCTACGATGCGATTCGGCAGCTTTGGGATACCATCAGCGGGGATGGTATCTTCGACCAGAATGTGCAGCAGTACCTGTCAGATGAATTGGGCTTCGATTTTGAGAAAGATCTGATCAAGCAACTCGATGGCCGGATGACGTTGTTTACATCAGTAGAGCAGCCCGTAAAGGTGAATAGCCAGGCGACGATGGTTGGCGTCAAGCTCAAAGATGCCAAGGAATTCCAGAAGACACTCGATCAAATCCTGGCACTATTTCCGCAGGCAATTGAACCGGCGACCGGTGGTGCGGGAGCGAAGATCTTCAAACTGGTCGTCGATCGCGATGAACGACCAACACAGGAATTCATGCGTCGATCAGATCCGGCAGGAGCTGTCGTAGGAGATTACCTGTTGCTTTCTGATAGTACCAAGTTACTGCGCAAAGCCATTGCCACAAAGAATGGTAATGGAAAACGGCTGGCGGATGAGCTGG
>MDTE01196499.1_pt1 | contig 23372 bp, 19 predicted proteins | sample 811231 | NCBI WGS metagenome assembly MDTE01 (sample SAMN05326651, study PRJNA326480) | marine metagenome | isolation source: seawater | place: Indian Ocean: Red Sea | collected 2010 | reverse complement strand
TAGTTTTTATTTGGTTTTATGATTTTTTAGTTTTTATTTGGTTTTATGATTTTTTAGTTTTTATTTGGTTTTATGATTTTTTAGTTTTTATTTGGTTTTATGCGTTGCAGGCAAATTTTATAATACAAAGGTGGGGGCTTTCGGGCGGCGAGTTCCGGGGTGTTTCGGCGCGCGCTTAGTCAGAGTTACTTGTTTCGTAAAAGTCTTTTCTCCATCTTTTTGAATTTCAAAATCGACATACATGCCACGAGCAGGAGTACCATGTACAAAATTAGTTCCATGGAAGAACACATTGTCTTCAGGAAACTTATAACAATAAATGAATCCATAATGTTTTTTATCATTCCAATATACAATTTTACCTTGGACCATGTTTTCGCGCGTGCCCGCCGCGGCCGCGACCACTGGCGATGGTTTATTTTTTTTAGTTTTCTTGGAGGCAACATGCCACCATTGCTCATCTGCGATGGCAGGTGATGGGTCTTCGACAAGGTCATTCCAATCAATGGTTCTTGAATTTTTTATGAATTGTAACCAGTCATTCTGAAAATCATGAAACTTCTGAGAACGAAGAAATGAACTCGACGATTTAGATGATGATAACATTTGTAAAACAGTTTTTCCGGTTTTCTTGTGAGCTATGGTGTTGTGATTCTATTATTTACATATATAAATCTTAGAACAAAAAAAGTGTCATTTTTTTGAATCTCGTGGTCGTAGCTTTTTAAAATTAATTGTTTGTATTTATATATGGCTAATAGTAGAATTACTTTTAATATTTATAATAGTAGAATTAACATTTATAACGGTATCAACGATATTGGCGCTGAAGGCGTGGATGAACAAAATTTAAATGATAGTGATGAGTCGGAAGAGTCCGTATCAGCACGAGTCAATGAAGAGTCACCTACAATAAATGACCAAGATACACCTGATTTAAATACAATAGATTTAGCTAGTTTATTAAATTTAGGTATAAGTAATTTGGGTAATAATACTACGTTTTCAGCTGCACTTGGAACACCTATTCGTACGAATAATCAGAATGATTCGTCCGGAGCAAATCTGAATAATATTCAGGATATGGTTGGAGGGATTATTCAAAGTGTTTTAAATATTCCGGCAGCTAGTTTACAAGTTGAAGTTGTCGAGGCACAAGCGCCACAAAGACCCACATCTGTTCAATCATTGCACTCTGGATCAATATTATCAATTATTAATGATGAACATGTGCAAGATGAAAACAACCCATGTACAATTTGTCATTCTCCATTTCAAAGTGCAGATATTATTCGTACAATAAATAATTGCTCACATTTTTTTCATGCAAATTGTATAGAACAATGGTTTCAAAGTCACAATAATTGCCCAGTATGTAGGGGAACACTCTAGAATACTTAAACATTTAATATAATTATATGGTGTTAGGAGATTTGAACAATGATACTAACATAAATCTCCTTGATCTTGTATTATTAGCATCGTATTTGGATTTGGATGATAGTGGGAATCATTATTTTCCTGAAATGTATAATAGTATAAATGAATCAAGTGCTATTAGCAATATTAGCGGAATAGATGGTATCAGAGGTATTGATGACAATGATTTAGATTTTTTTGCAAATTATATCGATGGTAATATTGATGAGTTATTAGATTATATACCAGAACCAGAACCACAACCCGAGCCAGAACCAGAACCAGAACCTGAGCCTGAACCAGAACCACAACCAGAACCACAACCCGAGCCAGAACCAGAATTAATGGTATCACTCAAAGATGTATTTACTAAAGGGCCATTGGTATATTTTGATTTTACAACAGAATATCCGGATGATTATTATTATCGTGATTACGCGTTTGTATCAAATAAGATTCCTAGAAAATCATATACATCAGATACTATTGTTGGTAGGTTTACTAGAAGCAATGGCACCGCAAATGCGGGCTATAGCACATATCCAAGTTATGATAAAGAGAAAAAAGCCGTTAGGTTATTTGACTATATTGATACATCGGGCACACAAGGTCATGGTGGAGACCCTTCAGATAGTAGTGGAATAATACCACAATACGCAGGATTAACAGTAAGATTATCCGGATTGAATTCTGAATTTGGAGGTGAAATGACAATAATATCTATGAACTATATACCTTCGACACAACGTTTCCAACATAGTGGCAGTAATACTTACAAAAATCATATGGTTTTATTGGTAACCTTAAACGGTAATACAATCTATTATAGATTGAAGAAAGTTGATGATGAATATGGTAATACATATTATAGATTTGAGTTAAAGCATATTGACGATTCTGGTGGGAATACCCAATGGATATGTAATGATTATAATTTTGAATTTGACACTTGGATACAATGGGCAATTGTCTGTAAAAATGGACATAGTCCAACGGTAATAGTCAATGGCACATCATATGAAACAATTCTTGTATCAAACACCGCGGATAGCACCGATGCTAGCTATGATCAGGATGTATCTGGTATAGCAGTTCCGGTAAATGCAACACGTAGCACTTTTGCATTATACGGCGAATGGGCGCCCGCCGGCGACGCGCCCGAACATGGTGCTACTGACACTGCAACTTTAGGTTATGTACGGTTTTTCCAAATGTATAACGAGGCATTAGAAATGAGTTATATAAATAGTTTATTCTATTATTTTGATGAACAATTGGATAATTCACATTTAGGTGTAACTGTTATAGATATTAATCAAAATCATCTAACTTTCAGAAAAGTACGTTTTGTAAAAACTTCAAGTGGTCTCGGGCCCGACGAATCAATCAATGTTGACGAATTACAAGTTTGGGTAGGTGGAACAAATATAGCATCTTCCTCTGTAAGTGGAACATCTGCCTATACGACAACAGCAGAAGTTTACAATGTTGGAAGAATACATAATAATATTTTATTAGCTGATTTGTTCTTCTCGGATAATAATACAATTATTGGTGATAATTTCGGTATAGATTTAGGTACAGATGTGTCAATACATGATCTCGAATCTATTGTATTATACAATAGAGCGACCGAAGAAGTTCCGACTGCTACTGGTCCTGGTGCAAGAATACTTGGTTATACTATGGAACTCTTGAATTCCAATGATGAAATTGTGTTATTTACAAACGAAATAACAATAAATAAATATTATTACAGATTTGATGGAAATATGATTGGCACAGCTTCGTTTTCTTCAACACCTTCTACAACAGCAATTATAGACGATTCTGAAAATACTGAAACTTTAACTGCTGTTTTTGGCAGTGAATCTCCTATTCCTATGAATGTTAGTGCAGAAATAACAAACCATTCTAAAACAATAAATTTAAGAGAATTAATCCCAGATATAGATTTACAAATGCCTTGGAGTGGGGAAGGTTTCTATAGTAATTCATTAATAGCTGAGGCTGGTGCAGGTGGTTTAACAAGTAATGGTAGTTTTTCTGGAACTCCACCAGCCACTATTACTTTAACAGGCAGCTGGGGAAGTAATGGATGGAGCATTTATGAAGATTATACCACTGCACAAAGTGGTTCATCTTACGTAAGAACCACGTATACAAACAATTATGCTTTATATGATCTGTCAGTTGGAACAGGTTATGCAATTATATTTTCAATCTCTAACAACCAACTAACCCTTGACGTAAATGATGCAACACATGGAAGTCCTGGAACTCCTGGGTCTTTTACCATCAATGGGACAACGGCATCAAATCAAGATGCACTTAGTGTTGGAGACACTATAGTGTTATTAGATACAACTGGTGCTGGTACTATCACATTTACAGTCCCGACTGAACTTGCTGTAGTATTTCCAAATGCATCAATATTTGATGGTTATATTGGTGATGAAAATCATGGGGGCGGTTGGGACGACTCTGGTAATTTTTACGTAGATTTTGAATTTCCAGAATCAAAGATGATAACGCACTACAGAATGTGGGCAAGAGCAGGACAGACTCAACTCGATGCCATAGACCGGCGGGAGGCGTTACCGAGTACATGGACAATTCAAGGTACGCAAGTTCCTGATGAATGGACAATTATTCATGAAATTAAAAATTATAAACACCATGGAATAGAATGGCTCAGCACAGTCGGTGAGGGGACTAACGGCCCAAATGGCGAAAATGGTATGCCCGTATCTAGCGCAGTTGACATTGATGGTAACATTCCACCCTATTCTGAGTTTGCTATTTCTTCACCAGGATTGTATAAAATATATCGTATAACTGTATATAGGGCGGCGAACGCGTGGCACTCGCCCTACATTGGTGAATTAGCGTATTATACAACTAAAAATAGTGATACCTATACAGGAACTTCACTATCTGGTGTAGATAGTGGAGATTATATTAAGTTGGAATTAGATGAATCACAAATTTTACGCAATATTGAAATACGATCACCACATGCGGAACTAATACCAAATACATTAATTTATAAAGAGCCAACAATCACCACCTTTGGTGGTTCACATTCAGAAAGTGGATACAGATGTCTCGCGTCTAGTGAAAACTCGAATCTGAATAAATATGCTTATAACGCATTTGAATCTCTGACATGGTATACAAAGGAACAAAACTATGATGGTACTAATGGACATTACTTGCCTCGCCCATATATGACTGAATCGGAAATTTGTAATTTAGGTTCTGATACAAAAATGGGTACAACTTTTAGATATTTGTTAATTAAAAGCGATGGAACACTACCATGTAATTTAAGACAAGTACAAGTATGGTTAGGGAATATAAATATTGCTTCAGTATCAAATGGTGCTTCGGAAGCATTATGGAGTAAGTCTGATTGGATAAGTTACAAACATAGAAGTTTTAATTGGGATGACCATCTCGCAGAAGCATCTTTGCAAGATGATGCTTCTTTTGAATATGATGGTGTAAAAAATTATGCGAAATATGCGAATGATGATAGTTTGACATCACCAGCTGGTTCAATATATCAATATGCCCACTCAGAAATTGATTATTTCACAGATTATAGTTTAATCATAGATCTAAATAAAAATTATAATATTACCGAGTTACAAGGGATTGTTGTATATAATCGCACCCCAGTAAGCGCCGACGACGCCAGCGCATCTAGAATTCAAGGTTTTAAACCACAATTATTAGACAAATATCTTGATGTTGTGTATGATGGAAACCAATTTACGGGTAATGACAATTACCATCTTGTGCGTGGCCCTGCTTGGTATAATGTTTTCGATTATATGTTAACAACAGACGAAAATAATTTTGCTACAAAGATAATAAATACTAATACTAGTGATAATACCACCAATACAACAATATACGAATTTACTGATTTAAACCATATTTGTTCTTTTACAACTGTAGATTTGTCAGAAAAAAATTTATACAATGAATTCGTAAGAATATATGTACCAGGAACATACACCGTACCTGCCAGCGGCGTCTATAGGTGGGAGGGAGATCCTTCTGGCCCGGGCGTTGACCCCGAGAGTCAGGGTGATCCAGATGATACTATACATATTCCAATCGAAAATGGATTATATTTAACAGTAGAAAATGTTAATTTTATCCCTGATTATGCTAGAGGTGTTAAACATCATACGGCGGAGGCGCTTACTACCATAATGTATGTAGATGGTTTACTTAGCACTAGTACATATAAATATGCTATATGGACTTACAATAGCGCTCCCGCCCAGCAATATGATATCACAGTAGATGTTATTGGACAAAATATTCAAAGTCACAGTTATGGTCAAGACGATACAGATGAAGATTTTGCAAACTGTGTAGGTTATATTAAACCGGATTCAGATGGTAAAATAACCTTCTCTTTTCTCTCACAGGGAGCTCACTCCGCGTATTTATCATGGGTTAGAATATTAGAAGAAAAGGATAATGGGACAGCACCAAATGGAATACCAAATGGTGAGTTTCTTATATTAGAAATGCCTTATATGCGTAGATTAAGTGGAGTTATAATTACTAGTCAAGGTCTAACCGATGGTGGTTCGCGTCAGCCGAAAGATTGGAATATTTATGGTAGGGAAACAACTGGAAGTAATTGGGAATTGTTAATGGAACAAGTTGATGTTAGTCCGGGGGATACTGGAGATCAGTATGACTTAGACACACCAACTATTAAAGAATATGTATCATTCGCAATCGTTATTACTCGCAATACTCCACCAGTTATTTCTGCGGATAAAACCAATACAAGGATAGGTCAAATTCAATTTTTATGTGTACCTCCTGAAATGGATTTCAAAATTTATGGAAACAATGATGGTACGAATTGGTCAGAAATTCATTCCGAAACAAATGCAATTATAACATCCTCTCCATCTACTTTTAATATATCAAATTCAACACCTTATTTGGAATATGCATTGGTTTGTACAAGAAAAACCGGAAGTGATATTAGAATAAATAATATTCCAGTAGCAAGACTATCATTAACAGATATTAATTTTAAATTTAATGAATTAGAAAATTTTGAATTTAATATTGACGAATATTCTAATTCACAATACATTATAAATGGTGATTCAATTAACGATGGGAAATCATGCACTAGAGCAACATTATATATACCCACAGATGATTCAAACGGTATGAGTATTAGACTTCATAGAGAAAACGAATCGAATGAATTATCCGGATTGTCTGGTGCAAGTGTATCAATATCTAATCATAATTTATCATTTAATTATTCAAATATTGATAATTCACCATTAAATGCTTTAGGTGCAAATTTCGGCAGCATATCTTCGATTCACGAAGGCACCATGGCCATCGACTTTGCAACTTATGATAATATTACAAATAGTTATATAGTGGGTAGTTTACTCGAAGAACCCAGGGGTGTCGGAGATGAATTTGTGGACACCTATTTGTGTAGAATTAATGAAAATGGTGCATACATTCCATATTCTGGTAAAATTGTCAATACTGGTTTAAATCCAGATTACATAGCATCTGCATCGGCGTCGAATGGCGAAGTCACACATAGCGAACCTACAATAAGTATGAATTCAGATGACGAATACGAAAGCGGTTATTCGTGTGAAGCTTCGAGCGTTTACCCGGAGAACGACTATACATACAACGCTTTTCATTGTTTTGACGGAATTGATACAACTACAACTAATAAATGGGTATGTGGAACTGGGCGCTATACTGCAACCAGTGGTATTTATACAACCAGTAATCCATCCAATTTGGGAGACAACACCACTGGTGGACAAACTGATAATGGTGAATATGTTATTTTGAATATGCCATTGGCAGTGCACTGTGCAGCAGTGAAGCTTCATCGCTTCTCTGCGGATGGTTCAACAATGAGTGATGCCCCAAGAGATTGGAAAATATATGGTAGAGAAACCTTAACTGGAGAATGGGATGAGCTTTACGCAATAACAGAACAAACAACATATTCTGAAACGGGAAATACATATTATTTGCCAACCCTTACTAAAGCTTATGTATCTTTGTCTCTTGTAGTAATAAGAACAAATGGTGGGACGACTACCGCACTTTCTGAGTTGGAGTTTATAGGAAATTACCCATCTATTCCTCGATATATTACTCAAAATGAATTAAGTAATATTTATAATAATAAACAACTTAGAGGTAGTTGTGTCCTGAATTGGCCCTCGGAAGCGAGTGAATATCCTGAAATAGCTCTTACTAGTGATGACTCGTATGGTTACGTGACTACTGCAAGTTCAACTCACGGTGGAAGGGCGCCTTGGCATGCGTTTAACAAAAATCGTGTCGGTCAAGATTATTGGATGTGTACGTCAACAGGTTTGTACTCGTCTGGAGTTTACCAAGGTTCTAGCAGTCTCGGAGATGTATCCGGGGAATGGATTTCATTGGAACTTCCATACTATATAAAACTGACTTCGGTTCACATTACTGCAAGGGATCTCGAGGACGACGGGACTCACGTTTGGGATAATCGTGTTAACGCTCCAAAGGATTTTAAAGTTTTGGCATCAAATGACGGTTCTACTTGGTTCGAATTATTAAATAAAATAGATGCAAATATAAATGATGAAACAAATGGCGGAGGTAGTTCGTTTATTCCACACACAATCAACGATTATTACAAGCAATTTGCTTTAGTTGTATCAGCTACTCGTGGCCCCCGCTGTTCAGTAGCCGAAATTAAGTATTTTGGAAAACAACGAGACAGTGGTGACAGTGCCATTACCAGAATGCCAATAATAGATACAATAATAGGGAAACAATATTACTGGGATTCAAAAAATTATACCATTATTGGTAATAATAGTCACAATGACGCCACCGATGGACAAATCGAATGGACAAATGTAGATTATTCATTCCAAACAAGTTCTAATATATATACTGGTGTAAGTTTTACTCTTTATGGATATTCAATGAAGAGGTCCGTTGGCATAAGTAGTGCTGACCTTTCTAGTAATGGTTTTACGTTAAATAACAGTGATTCCGTGGATTCAGAGGCGTATAATGATAAAGAATTATATTTCTTTCACCAAAACGATAAAATAGCATACTGCGGATACGACGCGGACATTGTATCGTATGAGTCACAAAGCGATTACGATTTTATTGGTAAAAAACTAAAAATTATAGCAGATGCGGAAGAATCAAAAGTATATTTTTATGTAGACAATGTTCTGAAGCGTGAGTTCACCACTACTCATACTGGAAAATGGTATATTTGTGCTACCATATTTGATGAATCCACTATAGTGTTTAATAGTGATTCTATTATTGATTTTGATTTAAATCATCATATTGACTTAAGTGATGATTTCAATACAAGTGATGCTGGAATAACTGGTAATAATGCTCGTACAATCATGGCTACTATAACCGCTTATGAATCAGGTGTCGCGTCGTCGCACCCCTATAAACATTCAAATATAAGACCTATATGTTTTTATGGTACTGGGCAGCTGGCGCAGGCAGGATATAATGTTCACCTTCGATACAATGGCGACTGGTCTGATTCTGACGACACTGCTGGGGCTGGGTATAAATTATCAGTTCAGGGTTGGTCTAGTAATCCAGAAACTACTAGTTCAGTAGTACAGGAAGGAGTTAGAACTACAATAGCAGTAAGTTATGAAGAAATTGATGGTTCCGGACTAGCTCATCTATTTGTAAAGGACCCGGAAACTGGAGACTGGAGTAAGGAATTGGTTCCTCACACACACAACGGCCAGCAAGCACCCTTAGATACTGGATCTGGTGAAGGTACTGGTTTTATAATAGGGGCAGCCCGGCACACCGAAGCCTTATATTCAAAATTTGAGGGAAAAATACATAATATAAAAGTATTTAATACATGTATTAATGATACTGAAACAATAGCATTAGCAGAGACTGAAGAAGAAAATAGTTGTATATTTAAAGCCGGCGGCGGCTTCGTTGCCGCGTTCGCGCAGCTGCAGGCATCGCAGTCTGAAAAAGTGTTTTGGAATTATAGTAAACATGGTATATTTGAAGAAATGTTAACTAAAAATGATGATTACACACGCGAGAGTGATGGCGGCTCGGGATCAGAAATAGTTTTGGGTCAATATATTGGTAATTTTAGTGGAGGAAATATATTGATGGGAAATCAATCATCAATAACAATTGATTTTATTGAGCCTGGTGACTCCTAGGCCTCGTCGTCAATAACGTCGGCCCAAATTTGATGTATCCAATTTATAATATGTTAAAAATAATAAATTTTTAAGTAATGGAAAAAAAAGATTCAACAGAAACATTAATAAGTGATGATAGTTATGAAGAGAATGTTGCGGTGGCCGACGGTGCCCGACTATTAAAAAGACCAAATCTTGACACAAAATATTTTAAAGTTATAAAAGATGAAGCCGAGGCGTCGCCGACGGCGCGGCCGCGAAGGCCGAGCAGAATAAATGTAAAGATAGAATACAAACCAGAAAAAGAATCTGATGCGACATTGTTGTTAGACCGTCCAAAATCGGATAGATATGGACGTCTTCCAATTAATGATGAAGTCGAAGGCCTCGGGCATCATCCAGGTGATCACCATAGGCAATTTGGACCGGTCCGGAGGGTTGGATACGCTGCTCTTGACCATGGTGTCGAACAGATGGAATTAAAAAAGGATGATTCTGGTAACGTTATAAAAAAAGGATTTGAGACAGTCGATGGCGAGACAGTAGTTGCGCTCGAGGATAGACCACAAACGGCTGAAGAAGAAGGACGTAACAGCCCAACAAGATTAATGCATAGCGAACAGTTGCGCGATAGATTAGTTAGACAAAGAAATGAAAAATCAAAAAAAATGATTCCTTTTGGAGGAAGGCGACGTCGCACGCGGGCGACACGAACGATGAAGAGGAAACGGTTACTGAGAAAAAAAAAGCGCAAAACAAAGCGAAGGCGCTAAGTTAATATGTAATTTTGTTAGAAAGATATTCCTTCCTAACAATAATATCAACTTCGAATAACTGTTTTTTTTCCCAAAAATCACCACCCCAACATTTTAATATCATGTGTGAATTGTCCTCTAAGAATTGATAACAGTTATTAATATTATTTTCCATTAGAAAATCTCGAACACGTGATTCGACATGATTTATTGTAATTCTAGTATAAACTCGTGGTTTAAAGTCTCTTGTTATATTTTGTTGTGCTGCTGCCGTGAATGCTAGCCATTTGATTAATTTCATTACTATTTATTATAAAATTATGTTTAATCAGAAAATGGTGGTTTATCGTAGAAGTCTCTTGGTAATTGATAGTAGCATTTATTTTTTAGTAAATCGTGTTCTTTAGTAGATAATTCGCGTAAATAACATTCTTTTACGTATCCTTCGTGATACCCTTCTAATCCATAATAATATTTGTATTTATGATTTGGTTCTATAGAATCAATAATTATAATTTGTTCTTTATTATCAGTTACATAGATGGCGTGGTCTCCTACTTTGTATTTACTAGTATTATTCATTTTATTACTAAAACTATATTTTATAATGTTATATAAATATATTTAACAAAAAATTGTATAATCTGTTTATGCGTCCTCGCCACCGTTACCATGGCATTACTGATAAAGGTATTTTAAGTTCTGTATCTAATATAATAGTATGTGTATTTGTATTTAACGTGGGATTCATAATAATGCAGACGATTCCTGTATTTGACAATGCAATAATAAAAATATATGAATTTGTCTTTATAAAATATTAAAAAAAGCTGCTGCAGAGTTGTAGCTCAAGAACGCGAATGTATAAAATCCAAATACCATCGTCCTTCATCATAGTCTTTTAATTGGGATATATCTAAATAAATACCAATATTATCGGTAAATTCTATTAAGTTATTTTTAAATAATGAAAAATCGACTTGTATTTCAATACATGGATTTTGAATAATATGAGTAATTTGTAATATATTAGTCGATTCTATATCTAAGAATATATACATGAGTGGTTGTGTATGATGCGGCGATGGTATCCATCCAAGATAAAGACACTTGTCATTTCTTAACTTTGCATATTTAATTGCAGAATGTATGTTTCTATTTGATTTTTGCCAAAATTCTCTTTCTTTTGTTCCATATTGATTATTTCTAATTTTTTTAGATGTATGTGTTATAAATGGATTAAAATGTTCTATAATTTGAGGAGTTGTATACCTAAGGAATGGTTCACTAAATGTGTGTGACATATGAATTAATAGTAATAATAAGAATTTTCGCATCATTCTATACATAATATGTTAAGTATTAAATTATAAAGTGATTAATAATGCGATGGTATATATTTTTTTTCGGGCTAATTAGATTATCTAACCAACTAATTTATACAAGTCCATATATTAATCCGGTGAAGTTATCCGAATTATTAGAAAAAAAATTACTAGCTCAAGCTGAAAAGTATAGAGCAGAAGCTGCAAAGTTAAGAGCAGAAGCGAGTATATTAGAAAAAGAACTATTGGTGTCGCGCGCCGATAGCGCCGACGCGCCGCGGCCGACGCCGCCCGTTGGTGTTATTAAAAAAATGTTTGTTGTGAAAACAAGTAATTTACGATTTGATTGGTTATTAGATATTAATGGTGAAGCATATGTAAATATATTAGACATTCATGGCAATAAAATAATAGATGTATTTGGGAAGTGGTATACAAAGCATTCAAGATATGGTATTGGCGGTAATATACATTTAATTGCAAAAAATGCGAGTATTTCTTTAAGTTGTATATTCTTGACAATAAAAAAAAAAGATGCTTTAGGAATTAGTAACACTTATTCACATTATAAATCAATATATGGGGCCGCCTCTACAAATCCAGAACCGTTAGTAAAACTAATAGATATTGATGAATCTACATCTTTATTTCCTATTATTAATCAGGAATCAATAGCATCTTTATGTTTTAAATCCATCAAAAGGTTGATTAATAATGTATTGAAAATATGTACAATGAAATTTTTTAAGCATATTTCGACTTCTGCAACTAGAAAAATGAATAAATGGCGAAAATTATCCCAACTGGCTAATGGAAACAATACAATAATATTATATAATAAACCCTATGTTGTGAGTGAAGTAGGAAATATTAAAATTAAGGGATTGCGCAAAGTGCTTAATACTTGGAAAATAGATAATAGTTATATAATTAAGTCCGAATGTATGTTAAGTTTTAAAAATATTGAAGAAGTGAGTGCAGGCAAAGTATCTAGAACTGGTGGTCGTGCTGGAAGAGCACGACGACGGAGGTTATTAGGCAAATTGGATTGATAAAGGATGTTTATTATGGTGCAATGATACGACCTGGTCTAGGAAGACGGCCTAAGCTACTAACAGCAAACCCCTCTTCTAAATCTTCCCAAGCATCTTCCATGCAATTTTCGTCACACACCCCCGCATCGGTCGCGGCGGCGACGTCGCCTTGGTCGTCGTCGGCGTCCTCCTCCTCCTCCCAAGTATCTTCTAAAGCGTTTTCGTCGACGGCGTCGGCGGCATCATCACCTTCGTCTTCCCAAGTATCTTCTAAAGCGTTTTCGGCGGCGACGGTGTCGACGGTGTCGGCGGCGTTTTCCCAAGTATCTTCTAAAGCGTTTTCATCATTATTGCCACGTGTGGGTCCTAATTTTTCATTCCAAGGACCTCCATAGGATCTACCGGGTATACCTTTGTTGGAGGCCTCGCCACGCCGGAGTCGGCGTCTTGTGCGGTTTCCGGCGCGGATGGCGTTCACACGGGCGCGCCGTCGACGCCGCCGCCTCGGCCTCGGACTAGAACTAGGTTGGGTATATACTTGAAGAAAACCAGTAGATTCACCATATTTTGGTTCCGGTTTTTTTGGCTTTTTCCCAGACGAATATTTTTTTGTATTTTTTTTAGTATAATAGTTACCTAACACAGAGTGAACTTTATTTGTGGAAAAGTACATGGTCATTATCATTATGATAATGAATGATGCTAATAAAAGTGTAGGTAGAATATTCATTAGTATAATGCAACTTTATTTCTTACAAGCACTAGAGATACGCATGCGGCGTTAACATTTATCTTCTTCGTCCATACCATCCTTTTTAACAACACGTAATTCATCTTTATAAGTCTTATCACAATCCTCTTCCTTAAATCCCGAGCATTGAACCAGCTTGTTGTCGGAATCCCCTTTCCAGTGTCTAAATTTCAAGCCATCTATTTCCCTATGCGAGAACTTGCCTTTCTTCGCGTTCCATCTGAAGACCTGGTCGTGAGTATAGGTGTCTCCGGTCTCCTGACACTTTCCTGATTTCCATTCACATGCCGCGTATACACCACCAGCATCTCTTCTCCACCAGCTCTGGTCTTTCCATTCATCTTCCGTCATATCCTCTGGGGGGGCAGATTTATAACAACCATTGCTATAATCTGCTGGTGGTGCGGAGGATGGCTCGTCTTCAGACTCTTCTTCAGATTCTTCTTCAGACTCTTCTTCAGACTCTTCTTCAGACTCTTCTTCAGATGCCGGTTCTGGAGCTGGCTCGGGAGCTGATTCGTCACCATCTTCATTTTCCCATTGGTCTTCTAAGCAATCCTCGAGCGCATCCCCACTAAGTCCTGAGCAACCTTGTGATGAACCCGATGCTGAGGTTGGCGACGGCGACGACGAGGGAGTAGGCGACGGCGTAGACGAGGGCGAGGTGGCGTCGCTGCCTTCGGCGCCACCGCCGATACAGTCGTCAACACATTCGTCACCATTCCATTTACAGTAAATTCTGTCTTTCTTAGAACATTTTTTACTACTATCAACATTACCATTCTTGCAAACATATCTACCTTTTTGACATCTATTAGAAGGAACCTTGGAACATGTGGCCAATGGTGGTGTTTTATCACATCCATAACATTTTTTGATGGATGAGCTGGATTCGCACTTTGATATTGAGCTCGCGGCGGCTTGCGCGGAGCTCGTGCTCGTGGGGCTAGGGCTCGAGGAAGAACTAGTGGATATTGAACTTGGTGTGCTACTACCGATGGTTGAAATCATTGGACTTGGGCTACTTACTATTCCAGTATTGTAAAGATGTTGGTACTTTCTATTTTTCCATGAATTGTCTAATGAAAATGATTTAACTAATTCTACACCTCTTGAATCTGCAGGTGCAGTATTAACGATAGTTGCACTCGGAGAAACATAAGATTGTACATATCCAGTAGATTCACCGTATTTAGGCGAATCTGATTTTTTATTTTTTCCGGATGAATGTAATGTCGTGTTTTTTTGTACATAATAATCATTTAGTGATGTGTGAACCTTATTTGTAGAATACACTGTACTCATAATTAGTAAAACTATAAATACGGCTAAAAAAAGAGTAACAACAAGTTTCATTAAAATAATGTAATATATAATTTTTAAATCTTTAAGAATTATCTTTTTTGCAACTCATAACATGTTCTTCACCCATGGCTTTTACTACACCAAGTATTAGTTGTTCTCCTTGTTCAAATCCACCCCTTATTTGCTCTTCCAATTCTGGTGGATATGACGGCATTTGAAGATCTTCGCGTGTTTCGCCGTTATCAGTCATCAGAGTTAAATAATCTTCATCAGAAATATCTAATAATGAATATTCAGATTTAAATACATTTGGTACAGTCGTTCCATGGGATGACGGAACAATATCTTCAAGTTTTTTCCCATTGAATATATCTGTAGCTACAAAATTGCATTTTGCATGTCCATGTTTTCCAGTTTTTGAAGTAGAAACAGATGTTACTTTACATGGTCGCCCTTTAATACAAATATATCCTCCTTTACGTATTTGACCTGCTTCCATAGGAATGGTTTCGGACGCTCCAGCATCTGTCGATTCAAATGTTTCTATATCTGCCATAATTATAATTAATATGAAAATGCATTTATATGAAAAAATGAAGGTAATGTATTAGTGTGACAAATATAAGTATGGTGGAAGAATCAAAAGTTCCGGATGATTATGAATCTCAGATGCAAAAAAGTGAATTAATACAAATTGAATATTTATTTAAAAAAGAGATACCCAGAGACAGCGTTGTAACACTTGGTCCTGAAAGTTTAATAATTAAAAATGGTAAGAAAATGGCATGCATACAATTAAAAGGAAATGACTTATTGACTACATTTATAAATAATGGCAAAAGAAAAAGGGTTGTTATATACAAAGAATATACTAGTCTAGTTGATTCTGTTATAAATATGTTATATGGTGTTTTGGAATAAAATCTTGATAGTATTATAGGAATCTATCATGTGTCAGAATACAATTATATTTAAATTCGATGATGTGACTAGCACTACCCAATATAGGAGAGATTTATTAACCGCGAAGGGTTTATTGGATAATTTTTCTGAAATGGATATAATTCCTGTACCACAGATGGATTTGGAACTTGTACATTCACCGTATAAATTTGGTATGAATCAAATGGATGAAATATACGAAATAATCCAAATCCAGAACGAAGTAACTTGGCCAAATCTAGAACCTGAAAAAATAATAAATATTTTACCATTAGCAGATTTTTTAGGTTTAGATATTTTTATTAATAATTATTTGGAAGAAGCCAGAAAAAATGTTTTTATAACAAATAAAAATATTTTTGAATTATTTATTCGTTATCCGCAATTTAGACAAAAAATAGCATATTCCGAGAAAGAACTAAACACAATATTATTGTTATATGATTCTTATTCGGTATCATATCCGGAATATCTTGTAAAAAAATTGTCTGAACAAATAAAAAAATCAATGAAGATTTATTATAATATTTGTTTAGGTATTTCCACTGTTCATACATACAATGGTAATCGTGTTAATAGAGTTGTGACTGGAACTAACGATAAAGAATTGATAAATAGTATATGTTTGGCCTATCTAGAAGGTGCATCGTCGCGCACTTTATTAACTGATAAAGAAAGAACAGATAATATTAAAAATAGTATTATTAATATATTTGATAAAGTTCATATTGATCTGAATCCACCGGAATCAACACCGATGCCATTATATAAACCAAGAACATTTGAAAGAAATAGAGCAAATTCTCTTAGTTAAAATTTGCTTCTAAAAAAATGAATAATTATGTAGAGTAACTACTGAGGCAGTAGTTACAAATGCAAGCTATTGAAGATTTAGTAAATAAAGCAAGAACGAATGTCGTTCTTACTTATGATGATATAAAATACTCAATGTTTATTGATGATTTTGTGTTGGAAAATCAGTTTATTTCAGATTGGGTAAAATTAGAAAAAAAAATGAGAATGTTTAGAAGAAAGCATAAAGTAGAACTTAGAAAGATGGATTTAGTGTGTAGCTATAAAAATCTAAAACTGAAAAATAATAAATTTTATGGATTGATAACCAAAAAAGCAATGCGTTCTCAATCTGGTGTATTGGTTGTTACTGTATTTACATCCGCGACACCAACGTATACTGATAAACGGACTGGTAAAAAAAAAATTCAAAAATTCTCTTGTAAACATAACTGTTATTATTGTCCAAGTGAACCTGCTCACGAAGGCAATAATTGGGTAGCTCAACCAAGATCTTATTTAACTAAAGAACCTGGTGTGTTGAGAGCAAATGCTGCGAATTATGATTGTGTTACACAAGTATTTATGAGAGTCGACCAATATATTCGAATGGGACATACTCCAGATAAATTAGAAGTTCTTGTACTTGGTGGTACATGGAGTGAATATCCAAATGAATATCAGGAAGAGTTTGTAAGAGATATTTATTATGCCGCGAATATTGTATTAGATACAAAACGAATTGAAAGATTTCCGTTAGAAACAGAAATACTTTTAAATGAGAAATCAATGGTTAGAGTAATTGGATTAACTTTAGAAACAAGACCAGATTCAATTAATCTCGATGAAATAAAAAGATTTCGTTCTTTTGGATGTACAAGAGTACAAATGGGAGTTCAGCACACAAGTAATAAAATTTTGAAAATGTCAAATAGAGGTCATAAAATAGAAGACTCAATAAAAGCTATAAAATTATTGAAGGATAATTGCTATAAAGTTGATATACATTTAATGCCAAATTTACTAGGTTCGACTCCAAAGAGAGATATAAAAATGTTTGATAAAATTTTATATGATCCAAATTTACAAGCAGACCAAATAAAATTATATCCAGTGTCGGTTGTTCCTTGGTCAATCTATGAGAATATGCATAAATCAGGTAAGTACAAACCATATTCAGATGAAGAATTGAAAAAGGTTTTGATTTATGCTAAACAACGAATGCATCCTTGGATTCGACTTAACAGAGTGATACGTGATATTCCAATAGAATATATAACCGGAGGGTGTTCAGAACCAAATATGCGTCAATCATTATCTAAGATTAGTAACTGTAAGTGTATCCGATGTCGTGAAGTTAAAGGTCGAAAAATTGATAAAATTTACAAAAAAGTTCGTGTATACTTAGCATCGGGTGGAAAAGAGATTTTCATTAGTTACGAATCTAAAGATGAAAAAATAATTTATGGATTTATTCGTTTGCGTATTCCCGATTCCCCTGGGCTAGATGAACTTAAAAACTCTGCCCTTATTCGCGAATTGCATGTATATGGTAGTCTTTCCGGTGTCGGTTCAGAATTGGGTTCCCAACATAAAGGAATAGGTACAAGGCTATTATGTGATGCTGAGCGAGCCGCATTGCTACATGGATTTAGTAATATTGTTTGTATTTCTGGGATAGGTGTGCGCGAATTTTATAGAAAGCGCGGTTACGTAATAACAACAGAACACGGATACGTGAAGAAACAAATGTATCTATTTACACCATTTATTTGGATTATTAAACTGTTTTGGTGGCTTCGTAGCTGTTTTATAGCTTCGCGACCGTCGGCTGCCAGTCAGAGACTATCCGAGACGCAGCTAGCTGGGAATGGCGCGTCTGCGCGCAGTAAAAAAATGAACAAACAATTTTAATATTGGGTTAGCTAACCATGGAGGAGTCTTCATATAAAGCGTTAAATGTTGTTATTAATGAAAATAGTAATTATTTCATTAATGAATTAAGATATGATTCGATATTATGGAAAGATATATCAAAAATGTTGTTAAATCCGCATTCATTGTTATCAAAAATAGCGAGAATTATTCGTTTGGAGCAAAGTTATAATCTAAATGAATGCATACTTGATAAAGAATGCTTAGAATTTCATGATATTTATTGCTCATATGAAGATCTAATAAAATTAATTCCTAATCTACAAAATCTTGGTATTAATGTAGTTCAATTTAATAAAAACGAATATCCAGAATATGGAGAAATAATTTATATGAATTGGATGAGAAAATTACCAGAATATGAAATACAAATCGCCAAAAGATATAATAGAAATATATATTATGCCAAAAATAGTTTTATGTTTCCTTACTAAAAAGAGATTGTCTTAATGGTGATTCGTTTATTAATCTATAAATTAAGAACCACGTGTTTTCCGTTGTTCTAGAATCATTGGAAATTTTTGCCAATACTTGCACATAATCGTTTGTTAAATGATTTTTTTTAGAATGATATTGTAATGACTTGATACTTAATGTAATAATAGAATATGCTTGAAAATATAATTCATTAACTACACTCATTATATTTTTTTCTCTAAATACTCTGTCAAATAATACTGTGAAATCTAATTTGTTTAATGTGTCTACATTTACTAAATCATCTGAATGTATTTTTTTATTCATTAACAAACTTAAATACTGCATGGTAGAAACCATCTTCCGCATATCTTGTCCAATTCCATAGAAAATTTTATTTAACGATTCTTTATCGTAAATTAAGTTTTCCTTTTCACAAATATTGACCAAGTAATCAACGCATTGATGAAATTCTAATGAATTATAATTAATAACGACACAGTTACGAATAATAAATTCTGAAACTTTGTCAATTCTATTACAAATAAATAGAAATATAATACCTCTGTCATTCTTTTCTCTTCGACCAATATCCTTCGTAAGAGGTCTAATAAACATTTTTTGATTCTGGATTCGAATAGAGTCAACTTCATCGACAAGAACAAACCGTTGATTATAACTGGTTTTTCTCATTGAAAATGTAGTAAGTTTATGAATTAAATGTTGTGTTGTTTCACTCGCTCTGCTTTTAGCATCTAATATTAATTTTGAATCTTTTGGAACATTTTTCAGAAGTACTCGTACAGCAGAACTTTTACCAGTTCCAGACGGTCCATGCAGTAATAGATTTTTTGATTGACGACCATATTCCAATACCTGATCAAATTCTAAATAATTACCACATACTTCGGATGATTCCATGGGTCTATATTGTTCAGTCCAAGGTACAACATTACGCATTATTATTAATAAAAATAGATTCGCCCTTATATTTTCTCCACCCCAACGCTCATGTTCGGGGGTTTTGGCTTTATTATTTGTTCTTTATGTTTTATATTTCGCTTTTTTTCAGCTGTTGTTAATGTTAATTTTTTCAAATCTTCTAATATTGATTCATCATTATAAGGTAGTTCAGGCGAACATTCCCAACGAAAAACAGCCCCAATAGGATCAAGCATAAATCTTTTAGGATATGTGTCTTCGTTACGCAGAATTTCACTTTTCCATGTTTTTGGTAACAAATGTGCCGATTGAGGTGGGAGAATAATTGCCAATTGTTGCAAAGATGTATATGATTTACCAATATTATTCATTGGATAATGAATAGGAGATTTTTCAAGATAATTTGCTAAATCTTTAAGCAGTGGTGCATGTAAAAATGGATAATACCAGGTTTGATTAACAGAATTATCCGTTGGGTCAGAAGTAGTGTAATATTTAATATTCCACGCAAGACCATTTACATATTCTTTACACATATCATCTATTTTATCAGTCATGTGTATTGTGTCATAATATCGTTTTTCCCAACCATCGCAACCAAAATTTATAAAAATCTCTTTGTTACGAAAGTAGTCTGGAAAATGTTCAAATTTCTCCTCGGGTGAATGACCGTGTTTTACTAATTTCTTGTAAACCATAGCATTTGCCCTATTTTTTACAAGTTGATTTTCTCGAATTGCTAGTTTCTGTATTAATTTTAGCAAAAATGAATGATTAATTTTATTGTTAACTATTAAATTTATTTTTAGTTCATTCTTCACTTCGTCGTATATTTCTAATACCTTGTCTAATAATCCCATACGCATATATAACGCGTAGAAATGTGGTAAAAAATCATTCCCCATGAGAAATGATAGGAAAACATAATCTTGAGAATTCCAATTATTATGATGTGATTTTAAACAATCATCAAATGTATTTACTGAAAGAAAAAAAGGTTTTTCTAAATATTCTCGATATAAGTAAATATTTTTTTGATTTTGTAATAGACTTAGCATTATAAGATCGGCATCTAAACCATGAATAACATTAACACCATCATCAGGGACTTTTCTTAAATAACGAAATATTTTTTGTTCACCTTCACCAGGACATGACGAATTAGAAATTACCACCTTAATTGATTTAGATAATTCGTTTAAATATTTCGAAGTATACAATTGGTAGTCAAGATTAGACATAAACCGAGTTCCAGGAGATATTGCATTTGAATCCCATTTTTGTTTTACACAACCAGTCATGGCTGACTTGACATTTTTATCTTGTACAGATTTATACCTTCTTTTACGTTGCTGTTCCATCTTTGCTCTTGGTGCGACACCATCTATTCCAATAAATAGTAATTCTGATGGTTCAATTAATTTAACAATATATTCAATATAGCTTAGTATTTTTGGATATATGTCTTTTTCTAAACCATTCTCAGCAAAAATTTCTTCCTTGCAACCATGAATAATTCCATTAAAATCTAAAAATAAACGAGTTGTTTTTTCAGGCCGTTCGAGTAAAATACTTCGTTTTACTTTATTCTTTATATATTTAAAATACGCTGGTATTCCCATTGTTGATTGAATATTATATTAATATATTAGACATACCTTTACACTGTCTTATTGAAATTCAAATTAATAAAAAATTATTTATAAAAGTTATGTCATTTATTGGTTATCTAAAAGAATCTGTAAATATTTATCAAAATATTTATGAAATATTATCAAAATCTTTAGCTCTGAAGAGCGAGGCGAATATGCAGACGCTCGTCAAAAATTATACAAATTTTACAAATATGAGAGATAGATATTCAGACGCCATCGATGCAAATATGTTTTCACAATCAAAAATAATTCCAGACAAATGGAATGAATATGTAACTGTACAAAATCATGGAAATTCATTTTTTACTATCAAAATAATGTTTTATGTTGACAGTCCTGATATAAACGAATATATCGTTGTTGTTGATGAAGTTGGAATAAAAAAGCATTACTCATTCAAACAAGAGGCAGATGGTTCTAATGAACATAAAATTAAAATTTCATCAGATATTTCCATTGTCTTTTCAGATGAAATAATTGATAAAATAAGAACTGGTGATATTTCAAATTCTGGTAGGATTAAATTTTACTACAACAACTCTATTTTTCCTGTATTACGTATTCCTTTCCATAAAGAAAGGATTCATTTATACAATAATTTTTGGATTGTGTCTGTTTTAAATAGCATGGATATTGAAATGAGTCTAATAAAAAAGAAGTATCTGAGTAAAGATTATAATTTATTTAAAAATCAAAAAAATAAAGTAAACTTCCAAAAAAACTTTATTCCTACAAAAACATTATACAATTAAATTTTGCGAATAAAATCATTAATTTATTTTGAATAAAATAAAATAATCACTTAATATGCGTTGGTCACAAACCGTGCGATTCAATATAGCACATGATAATAGAAAAACAGATATTAGTGACTTATATGGCGTTGGAGACATCGCATCCCTTCTTGGAGGGGAGGGAATTAAGATGGCAGCTACAGTAGCGGGCGCTTTAGTTCTTCGAGACCAGCCGACAGCTATAATTTTCGAGGAAGGTGATGGACAGCAGCAGAACGAATCGCTTGAACAAGCGGTATGTAGAAAAATAAGTGACGCAGTAAATGCTTATACAAACAGGGATATAGTTATTCAAAATGAAGCAATTATTATTAATGCCCTTCGTGATGGTGACGTTCTAAATCCAGATGCATATATTGAGTTAACTGGTGTTGATAATTCTAAAATTAAATTAAAGGCCTCAACTGTTCCAGAGATTCCGGCATTTATACAACTTACATCTGAACCTACCAATGATGGTTCACCTCCTGATTTTCGTTGTACACTAAATAATAAAAGTTTGGTATTTGAGAATAATGAACAACAAGGAGTTGCAACTGCGACTTTAGGAGATTCATTATTGTCTTTTGAGTATAGTCAAAATAATACTACTCTATATCATGCAATTGGTCCTGATGGATTTCAAGTTACTTCAACAAAAACAGAAAGTAATAATAACATTCAAAATAGTTGTACAGTAGAATCAAATGCAATAAAATATAATACAAATATTTTTAAATATGGAGATGATTCATCTGGCTCGACGTTTACTTCGATGGCTAATACAAATGCAAGTTTTGGTATCGGTCATGGAAAATATAAATATACTTTATTTGGTGGAAAAGAATTTATTAAATTCCGGATTGGATTACAGGAAACTATGTCTCCAGAGTCACCCCTCACTCCCCATGTCTCAGGACCCGAATTCAAACTTTGCTGTCGAATAAAGAGAGACAATGCTGAACCAGAGCCAGAACCAGAACCACAACCGGAGTCAGAACCACAACCGGAACCAGAACCAGAGCCTGAGCCAGAGCCAGAGCCTGAGCCAGAACCAGAACCAGAACCAGAGCCTGAG
>MDTE01072811.1_pt1 | contig 23375 bp, 26 predicted proteins | sample 811231 | NCBI WGS metagenome assembly MDTE01 (sample SAMN05326651, study PRJNA326480) | marine metagenome | isolation source: seawater | place: Indian Ocean: Red Sea | collected 2010 | reverse complement strand
GGCGCGCCTACCTCGCATCGGCCGCCTGGGCCCATCGTTGGATCCTGCCGCTGATCGAGCGGTGAAGCGAGGTGCTCTTCCCCGGCTTCCTGGTGACGCTCGGCGGCCTCGCCGGCCTGGGCCTGGCGTGGAGACGCCGCGCACCCCACCCGGCTCGGGAACTGGCAGGCTTCTATGCGCTGCTGGCCGCGCTGGCGGTCTGGCTGTCGTTCGGTCCCGAGGCGGGGTTCGAGTGGCATGCTCCGTATCTGGTCGCGTCAACCCGGCACTGACAGCCACTGGTCAACGGCTACGGCGACTTCTTTCCGGAATCGTTCGTGGCTGACGCGAGCGCCATCAACAGCTTCCCCTCCGACGTGGCCTTCGACAGGCTCGCCCGCCGAGACGTGCGGTATGTGCTGGTGCACTTCGACCGGAGGAGCGCCCCCGACCCCAGCGACTGGCGACGTCGGCTCGAACCGTATCGCCAGCGCGTCGCCGCGGTCTACGAGAGCGAGGAGGCGGCGCTCTACGAACTGGTCCCGGGCGACTAGTGCACTAGCCGGGGTCGCCGTCCGACTTCGGCTCGTAGTACTTGCCGTAGTCCTGGACCACCCCGCGCCTGAAGAGCCACCCCCCGAGAGGCCCCAGACACCTGAGCACGAAGTGCATGTGGCGCAGGTCGGTCAGCTCGATGAGGTTGCCGTCGGGGTCCTTGACGAAGAACAGCGTGTGGCCATGGGGAGACTGCTCGACGGAACTGACCATCTCGACCCCGCGCGCCTCGAGCTGGTCATACCACCGCTGGGTGTTGCGGACGTCGAAACAGAGGTGCGTGAGGCCCACCTGGTTCCAGTTGACGCCGGCCGGCGCCTGGTCGGGTCGGAACTCGAAGATCTCGATCACCGCGCCCCCGGGAACCCGGATCCAACCGATCTTGCACGTCGGGTGCTCAGCCTCGACCCCGAAGAACGCCTTCACCCGTTCCTCCGGCGCGTCGGACACCCCCACCAGCGGACATCCGAACACCTCCCAGTAGAACTTCACCGCCCGATTGAAATCGGCCACGGTGATCCCGACGTGATTGAACGATCGGACGCGCACGCCTGTCTCCTTCCTACGCGGTGCCGCCCTGCCCCGCTCCCACCTGATCGCCAACCTCGGCCGGGCGTCGCCACTCCGTGCCGCGGATGTGGTCGGCCACCCGCAACGCCTGGGCCACGATGGTCAGCCCGGGATTCACCGCGGCCGAGGAAGGAAAGAAGGAGGCATCGACGACGAACAGATTCTCCACGTCATGGGTCCGGCAGTAGGGATCGAGCACCGACGAGGCCGGGTCGGTCCCGAAGCAGGCCGTCCCACACTGGTGGGTCGTGTTGGCGGTGTTGTGGGCATGGACGTACTGGATGCGCATGCCGAGGCCGCGGAGCATCTCGCGCACCTTCTCGACGAGACGCCCGTGTGCGCCCTCGTTGGTCGGGCGATAGGACAGCTGGATCTGTCCCTCGGCGGTCACCGTCACCCGATTGTCCGGGTCGGGAAGGTCTTCGGTCATCGCCAGCCAGTCGAAACCGCGCGCCACCCAGTAATCGTAGAAGGCCAGCGGCACAATCGGCACCACGGTCTGCGCCATCACCCCGTGGGTGCGTCCCTGCGACTGGATCTGCCCCAGTGGATGTCCACCGTCCGGCCCTTCGAGATAGAAGTCGTTGATGGCCACCGTCTTCTGGAACACGGTCGGGTTCCGACGGAACGGATAAAAGCCGGCCATCATCGTGGCCAGATGGGCCATGTAGCGACGCCCGACGAGACCCGACGAGTTCCCCACCCCGCTTGGGTGCGCCCAGTTCGCCGACCTGAGCAACAGCGCCGCGGAGTTTACGGCGCCGCAGCACACCGCCACCAGATCGGCGTCGACCCGCATCCGCTCGTCACCGCGGCTCACGTCCATCCAAGCGACCCGACGGCCATGCGCATCGGTATGTAACCGCTCGACGAGGGCGCCCGTCCACACCGTGACATTGGGATACGACGCCAGCGGGCGGACGCAACAGACGTCGGCGTCGCTCTTGGCCTCGCGATGGCACGGAAACGAGTTGCACGTGTCGCAAAGAATGCACCCGTCCGGCTCGCCGATCTCTCGCAGCCCGAGCGGCAACGGGGAGGGATGAAGCCCCTGCGCGCGGATCTGCTCCAGATAGCTCTCGACCGTTGGCTCATGAGGTACGGCCGGAAAGGGAAACGGGCCCCGGGGCGGCTCGGTCGGGTCGTCGCCCGAATCGCCATGAACGTGATAGAGCCGCTCGGCCTGGTCGTAGTAGGGCGCGAGCGTGTCGTAGTCGATCGGCCAGGCGGGTGATAGCCCGTCGACGTGCTCGACCTCGCCAAAATCCTCCCGGCGCAGCCGATACAGCACGCTGCCCCAGAACTTGGTGTTCCCGCCGACACAGTAGTGTGTGTAGGGACGAAACGGAACGCCGTCGCGGTCCAGCCAGGAGTCCTCGGCGCGATACCGGAGGTCCTTCCAGACCGCCGCCGGGTCCTTGTTCTCCAGCTCCCGCGGGATGACCTCGCCACGCTCGATCAGCAGGATGTCGGCGCCCGTCTCCGCCAGCGCATGCGCCAGCGTGCCGCCGCCGGCCCCACTCCCGATGATGACGAGGTCGAATCGGTGACTCATGAGCCGGCGCTCGCCTCCCCCGCCGTCTCGTAGATCCGCTCCATCAGTCGCTGATCCACCATCGCCGCCTCGAGACACATCTCAGGCGCTCGGCCATCCCGGATCGCGCCGACGAAGTCGCGATACATCGCCTGATAGCCCCTGATATCCCGGAAGCCCGGAAACAGCAGCCGCGGTCCGCGGTGGCCACGGACCAGGACGAAACCGCCGTTCGATTCGAACGAGATGATCCCCTGGCGCCCGAACAGCTTCGACACCCGAAGCCCTCGGAGCAAGGACGGCACCTCCCGCGAGTAGTAGAGGCTCCCGACGGCGCCGTTGTCGTAGCTGAAGGCGACCATCATGCTCTTCACCCGCCGGTCGGGGCGGTCGACCGATGGCGCGGGCCTGAACCCACGCACGTCACTCATGCGTGGCCCGAGGCTGTTAGCCACATGCAGCCAGTGAATCCCCTCTTCGAAGAAGGCATCCCCTCCGGCCATGGCCTCGTCGTTTCGCCAGTCGTCGGCCTGCTTGTAGCGCTTGACCAGCGTCGTGAAGTGCGCGAACACCAGTTCGCCGATGACGCCTTCGGCGAGGAGCGCCCGCAGGCATCCGGCCAGCGGCTTGTAGTGATCGTTCTCGCCCACCAGCACCACTCGCCCCGCCGCGTCGCGGGCATCCCGCACGTGTTCGAAGTCGGCCAGAGTCGGGAACGCCGGCTTCTCGACCAGGACGTGCTTGCCCGCGGCGAGCGCGGCAAGCGTCCACTCCAGGTGAAACCGCGGCGGCAGCGCCACCACGACGGCGTCAACCGTGGGGTCCTTGAGCGCGGCCTGGTAGCTGCCATAGCTCCGGACGCCGAAGAACCGCTCGCGCCATGCCTCCGCCTTGGCGGCATCGCGGCTGGCATAGCTGCACCGCACCAGGTCCGTCAGACGCTTGAGGTGAGCGCTGTGGACGCCGGTGATGAACCCGCACCCGAGGAACGCGACATGGACCGGCGACATGAGCCTCTCGGTCGGCTACTCCAGTGAGACGGAGACGGTGCACCCCAGCATGCGCCGGTCCGTCGAGCCCGGGTCTACCTCGGCCGGCACGAACCCGGTGTCCGGCGCGAGTCTCACCGGCACCAGGCGGTCGTCATCACCGAGGGGCACGAGCACGTCACGCGCCTCCCAAGCCTCAAGCTCGAGTGTCTCGCTCGACGAGCCCGCGGTGACCTGAATCCGGTTCGCCACACCGCCGTTGCGGACCGTCAACCGCACCGTCTCGGCGTCACCCGGAGCCACCAGCCACTCCGACGCGCGCCCCCCCTGCACCCAGCTGTTCTCCGGCTCGACGTAGGTGAAGAGGTCGAGGAAGAACAGGAACCCCCCGGTCTCCGTGTCGAGCGGTTTCAGCGACCAGATCCGTCCCACATCCCTCGTGGTGTCCGCGGAGGCCACGGCCCGGGGCACAACAGCGACCCCCGAGATGCGTTCGGCCAGTTCGGCGGTGGTCGCCCCGACCCGCAGGGCGGTCAGATCGACTGGCAACTCGAACCTGCTCACCGAGGGGTTCATCCGTCGTCCGTCGGTCGTGAGCACCGTGCCGTTCGTCCGATCGTAGGAGAGAAACACCTCACCCTCGACCCGCTGCGACTCGGAGAACCAGACGAGCAGGTCGTACTGCCCGGCCGGCAGATCAAACGCCGGGGTGAGCTCTGCTGGATTCTGGACCGTCCCTGCCGTTAACCGATGCTCGACGGCGGCCCGCTCGAGGACCGTCGACTCGTCGAGCCAGCCAGCCCCTCCGTACTCGTAGGCGCGCACGGTCGGCCCCGGATAGGTATGGAGCAGCTGTTGCCGGCCGGCGTCCACCGTGGTGACCGCCTGCTCGCTCGGCAGCGCTGATGCGGCCAGGAGGCTGCCGGATGCGATGAATACGAGCCCGGCGGTCACGCCGCTCCAGTAGGGACCCGCCGCAACCCGACGGGCGGCGAGCGCCGCGATGACACCCGCCGCCACCCAGACCAGGGTGGCCGGGAACTGCACGAGGATGGCCGGGTCGATGAAACTCGGGAGCGCCGCCGTGAGCGGCGCGCTTCCCTGGAGCGACTCGACGAGCCGCCCCGTACCGTCGCGATCGTTGTACATGAGCCGAGCCGCCGGGCAAGCCAGCACCGACGCGAACGTCAGCACGCTGTAGCCAAGCCCGAGCGCCATGGCGCCCCGGGCGGCGGCGCCGTCGAAGACACGCCAGGCGTACGCCAGCATCGGTCCCAGCAACGGCAACAGCGGGACGAGGAACCGCGCCGGCACGCTCGTCCCCCCCCACCACATGTAGTACTGCGTCGTGCTGGAGAGGAATGGCGCCATCACCAGCACGCTTCCGATGACATACCAGCGCATGCCCCGGTCGCGCGCCATGGCCCAGGCCCCGCACAGCGCCGCCGCGAATATCGGGGTGTAGGGCAGCAGGCCGTACTCCTGGTCGAAAGCGAGCCCAAGCAGCCCGCGAGGAATGTTGAGCAGGTCCAGCTCGGCTCCCGACGAATAGCCATACGCGACGGTCGGGTTGATGTCGCCGTACATCACCCAGAACGAGGCGAACCATGCCAGCGCTGACACTCCGACCGGCGTGAGGAAGACCACCGCCAACCGCCAGCGCGGCAACAATCGATACGCCAGCCACAACCCCGCCACGAACAGCAGGAGCGAGAACTTCATGTGTAGCCAGGGCATCAGGCTCAGGGCCAGCCCACGCCACAGCCAGGACGCCGCCCGCTCGGGCAGCGGCCCCAGCAGCCAGAGCACGGCCCACGCCATCAGGAGCGCGGCGGGCATCTCGGGGAACAGCAGGTGGCTTTGCAGGCCGAACGGGATACTCAAGGTCACCGCCGCCCAGGTCGCCACCGCGATCCCGGGAGTGGACACCAGCAAGGCCGCGTCGTAGACGGCCAGCGCCGCCAGGGTCGCGAGGAGCCCCACCACGGTGAGCGCCCCCCACTCACCAGCTGCCGCGTAGGCGGGCATCATGAGCGCCGGCAGCCCGGGAGCATGGATGGAATACACGATGCCGTCCCTGCCTCGCACCAGGTAGTGCATCGGCAGCTCGGCGGAGTGGAACGACGCGTAGTCGCGGGCCTCGTGGTTGTTCTCGATACGAAGGTCCTGATCCGCGTAGAGACTGTGGGTCACGACCAGGTAGTGCGGCTCGTCCCCACCGAACCCCTGCACGCGTTTGACGTAGTGGCCCACGCCGAGGAACACCACGAGGCTGGCGACGATGACGAACTGTCGAGCCGACCAGCGCCACACCGGCCACCCGAGGCTCCCCTGGTCGCGGGCAACCCAGACCACACCGGCGACGGCGATGGCAGCCACGAGCCATCTGAGCGGCCCGGCCAACAGCAGCAACAGCGGCAGCTCGGTGACCAGCCAGGGCAGATACGGCAGCGCCCAGAGCCAGAACAGCAGGAGCGGCGCCAGCATCCGCGCCAGGCCCGCCAGGGCCTCCTCGCTCCGCCCCCAACGCCAGGCGAGCGCCCAGACCAGGCCAACGCTCACCATGCAGGCTGGGAACAGCCAGACGGGTGGGGCCAGCAGTGCCACCCGCACCGGCCCCTCATCGCTCCAGGCCACGATGTACTGGGAGGCCGGCGTGAGCCAGGCGGCCGCCCCCAGCCCGAGGCCAGAGGCGCCGAGCAGCAGCCGCACCCGCCAGTTGGATTGCGCGGGAGTCATGAACGATTCAGGAGCGCTCCTACTCGGGTACCGGCACCGCCGCCGGCTCTTCGACCGAGCGGTCGAGCAACTCCCGGATGTAGTAGGTGGGTTTGCCCTGGGACTCGTGATAGGTGCGAGCCTGCATCTCGGCCAGCAACCCCAGGGTGACCAGCTGGACCCCGGTGAAGGCAAGCAGAATCCCCAGCAACAGCAACGGTCGCCCTCCGATGGCCTGACCTTCGAACAACCGGACGTAGCCGAGATATACGGTGATGAGCGCGCCGGCCCCGCCCATGGCGAGCCCGACGAGCCCGAAGATCTGAAGCGGACGCGTGGAATAGCTCAGCAGGAACTTCACGGTCGCCAGGTCGAGGAGCACACGAATCGTCCGTGAGATGCCGTACTTCGAACGACCATGCTGCCTGGCCCGGTGATTCACCACCACCTCGGCGATCCGCACGCCCTGCTCACTGGCGATCGCCGGGATGAAGCGATGCATCTCCCCATACAGCCGCAACGACTTCACCACCTCGGCCCGGAACACCTTCAAGGAGCAGCCGTAGTCGTGGAGTCGGACCCCGGTCGCGCGCGAGATGAGCGCGTTGGCCAGGATCGACGGCAGCCGCCTGTTGATCCAGGCGTCCTTGCGCGCTTTGCGCCAGCCGCAGACGATGTCGTAGCCCTCCTCGAGCTTGTCCACCATCCGCGGGATGTCGCGCAAGTCGTTCTGGAGGTCGCCATCCGCGGTGACGATCAGACGCCCTCGCGCGCGGGCGAACCCCGCCGAGAACGCGGCGGTCTGGCCGAAATTGCGTCGTAGTCTGACCACCCTGAGCCGCCGGTCGGCGGCGTGCAGCGTGCTCAGAATCGAGAAGGTCTCGTCCGTGCTCCCGTCATCGACGAGGATCACCTCGTAGGAGCGTCCCCACGCCTCGAGTGTCTCGGTCAGCTCGCGACACAGTGCCTCGACGTTGGGCGCCTCGTCCAGGAGAGGGATGACTACCGACAGCTCTGGACCCATAGAGTGGTCAGAGGATTATATAACTCGACCGCTCAGGCCTGAGCCCTGCGCCACAGGAGCCAGCCCGAGATGCCCAGTACGACCACAACCAGCACGACGGCCGTGATGGTCGGGCCGTGGGTGCGAAGCGCATCGAGCACCTGGTCACCATAGCGGACCGCCAGCACACCCCCGCCGAAGTAGCGCACTCCCCGCCCGATGCTGACCGCGGCCACGAATCGCCAGACCGGCCCCGACAGGAGCACGAACACCTTGAACGGCGCCTGCGGCGACAGCAGGCCGGCACGACCACCGCCTGCACCCCGAAGCGCTCGAACATGCGCATGGCCGACTCCAGCCGCGGGCCGGCGACCCAGCGGCGGGGCAGGGCACTACCGCCTTTACGGCCCAGGGCATACAGCACCAAGCAGCCCGCGACCGAACCGGCCGTCGCCATGCCCGCGTAGTAGGGCATCAAGGCTTCGTTCCTGGTGACCATCATGACCACCAGCACGTCGTTGATTTCCGGCAGTGAGATAAAGGAGGAGTCGAGGAAGGCGACGACGAACAGCCCGGTACCGCCCAGTGACGACGCGAACGCTTCGAGCCAATCGACCAGACGTACCACAGGAAGGCCGCCGCCCGCCTGGGGAGCAGGCGAGCGACGGCCGCAGTATACCGGTGTGATGACGGCGGGAGCACGTCCCGCCGTCGCATCAGAAGCCGATGCTCACTGTAAGCGACGACGTCAGCCCACCCAGATCGATCCGCTCGTCCAGGAAGCCCTGGTCGATGCCGACGACGCCGGCCACGTCCTGATAGCGCACTTCACCACCGATCCCGAACGTTTCGTTCATCTGGAATCGGATACCCGCCAGATAGACTGGTCCGACGTCGGTCCCGGTCGCCACGAAGCGGTCGCGAAAGACATCGAAGGTGTTGAAGTCGATGAACTCCCCCACCTCGCTGTAACGCCAGCTGAAGAACCCGATCCCCACCCCTCCATAGGGCTGCACCGGCTGATCCAGGCTGAAGGGAAAAAACCGGACACTGGCCGTCACCGGCGTCACGCGCAGCTTGAAGTCCTGCGGAATCTCGGTGCCGTCGTCGTTGATGAAGTCGTTGTATACGCTGAGCACCGTCTTCTGGTAGAAGCCGACCCCGACGCCGACCTCGAGGAAGTCGCCCGTTTCGACCAACCAGCCCGCCTCGACGCTGCCCCCGCGGAAATCGTCGACCGTGAAGGCGAAGAGGCCAAGGTTCTCGACCACGACGTCGTCGTCGATCCGCGTGTCCTCCCCTTGCGGAGAGAAGACGACGAAATTCAGGCTCAACTTGTGCGTCTGCGCCTCGACCGGCGCCGCCGCCATGAAGGCGATCGTGACCGCCCCCAACATCCCGCGCACCAGCAACGTCCTCATCGCATGCCTCCTGCTCGAGCGAGCACCGTCCGGCGCTCGCGCCCGCTGGTCCCTACTGGAGCAGGATCGATGCCAGAACGAACGATACCGGTTATTCGTTTGTTATCCAGGAGTTGCGGAACACTTGCCGTTCAGGACCGGTGTCCTGGGAAGAGTCCACCTCGTCCAGTCAGGACGACACGGCGTGGTCTGCGATGACCTGCAGCAACTGGCCGTGTATCTGCGGGTTCGACGCCACGATCTCGCCGCAGCGTGTGTCGAACCGGCTGCCGTCGAACCGAGAGATCCGCCCACCGGCCTCTTCCACCACGAGGCTCGCGGCCGAGAGGTCCCACGGATTCAGCCGCTGTTCCCAGAAGCCGTCGAGTCGCCCGGCAGCAACATAGCAGAGGTCGATCGCCGCCGAACCGAGCCGCCGGACCGCACGGGCCCGTGAGACGAAGGCCCCGAACAGCCCGACCACCTCGTCAACCGTCTGATGCACGTCATAGGGGAACCCGGTGCAGAGCATCGCGTCGACGAGTACCGCCGCGTCGGAGACCTTGATCGGCGCCCCGTTGAGCCAGGCCCCTCCCCCCCGCTCGGCGGTGAACAGCTCGCGACGCGACGGGTCGTACACCGCCGAGACCACCGGACGCCCCTCGACTTCCAGCGCCAGACAGGAGCAGAACATCGGCAGCCCGTGCGCATAGTTCACGGTGCCGTCGACCGGATCGAAGACCCAGACGTGACTGGCGTCAGCCATGGCGGGATCGTCGTCGAACTCCTCGGCCAACACGGCGTGGGTCGGGAACCTGGCCGCGATCGTGTCTCGGCACATCCGCTCGACCTCGAGGTCGACCCGGGTCACGAGGTCGATCGGGCCTTTCTTGTCGATCTCGAGATCTTGGCCACGAGCCGCCATCTGGATGGCGCCAGCGCGCACGACGACGTCGATCGCCGTCGCGAGCCAAATGGGAGGATGAGCCACGAGAGATGAGGCCGACCGTGGGATGCCTAGGACGAGGGCGTCGCGGACTTGACCATGACGACTTCCATCCCGCCCTCGGGCGCCCGCTGCAACTTGAGGTCGTCCATGAAGCTGCGCATGAGGAAGATCCCGCGGCCGCTGGACTTCAGCAGATTCTCCGGCGCGAGCGGATCGGCCACTTCGACCGGGTCAAAGCCCTCTCCCTGGTCCACGACCCGAACGGTGAGCCGGTTCGGATCGGCGGCCGGACTGAGGGTGAACTCCACCGTCACCCGCTTGTCCTCGACCTCGCGGTTCCCGTGCTTGATCGCGTTGATGACCGACTCGCGGACCGCGACCGACACCCAGTGCATCGCATCGTCGTCGAGCTTCGCCAGCGGCCCCACCGTCTCGCTGACCACCTGGACGAAATCCAGCATGTCGAAGTGGCTGCGAAACTCCAGACGGATGACGCTGTCGGTACTCATGGACATTCGGAGGCCTGACGCCAGGCGGGTCGTGCCCCTGGGCTCACGGGCACCCTGTAACATACTGCCCGTTCTACGCCAGGCGCAAGCGTGGATCGCGCTCGCGTGACGGCGACGGTCTCGCCGGCTGCTATAGTGCCGGGATGGGCACCACCGTGGTACAACCGGCGTCCCGGATTGAAGGGCGCCTGCAGATCCCTGGCGACAAGTCCGTCTCTCATCGGTATGCGCTACTGGCGGCCATCTCCGACGGGCCGTCCACCATCACCAACTATGCCCCTGGCGCCGACTGCGCCTCCACCTTGGACTGCCTCGCTGCCCTCGGAGTCGCCGTCGACCGCCCCGCACACGGCGCCGACCGCGGCCGGGTACGGATCGAGGGTCGCGGGATAGATGGCTTCACGGCCCCCGGGACCCCGCTGGACGCCGGCAACTCCGGTACGACGGTCCGCCTGCTCGCCGGTGTCCTGGCCGGCCAGCAGCTGACCACCACGCTGGTCGGCGACGCCTCGCTGTCGCGCCGACCGATGGGGCGGGTCATCGAACCACTCACCCGCATGGGCGCCCGACTCGAGGGTGTCGACGACCGTCTGCCCCTCACCATCACCGGCGCCCCCCTAACGGGCATCGAGTACGCCCCCCCGATGGCAAGCGCCCAGGTGAAGAGCGCCGTGTTGCTGGCCGGCCTCCAGGCGCGCGGACGGACCACCGTTCGGGAACGGCAGCCTACACGCGACCATACGGAGCGGGCCCTGGCGATGTTCGGTGTGCAGCTGTCAATCGACGGCTCCGAGATCAGCCTCGACGGCGGACAGCGCCCGGTGGGCGCGGAAGTCTCGGTGCCCGGCGACGCCTCGTCGGCGGCATGCTGGGCGGTGGCGGCCGCCGCACTCCCGGGGTCGGAGGTCTCCCTCGACGGGGTCGGACTGAACCCTGGCCGGATCGGGTTCCTGGCGGCACTCGAACGCGCCGGCGCCGCCATTGCCGTGGAGAATCGCATGGACGAGGGTGGCGAGCCACGCGGCACGCTCGTCGTCCGTCATGGTGGCGTGGGTCGGGTCGAGATCACGGCCGAGGACGTACCGAGCCTCATCGACGAACTCCCGATCCTCGCGGCGCTGGCCACCCACGGTGGAGGGCTGCGGGTAACCGGGGCGAGCGAGCTTCGCCACAAGGAAAGCGACCGGATTGCGGCTCTCGCCGCCGGGCTCAGGGCACTGGGCGGCCAGCTCGAGGAACTGGAGGACGGGTTCGAGGTGGACGGCTCGCGACCACTCACGGGAGGACGGGCCGACGCGGCCGGGGACCATCGGCTGGCGATGGCCTTCGCTCTGGCCGCCCTCGGCGCTGGCGCGCAGAGTGAGATCACCAACGCGGAGGCGGTCGATATCTCGTACCCGGGCTTCTTCGACATCCTGCGCAACCTGAGCCAATCGTGACCCACACCAAGCTCTACCTCGTCGGCTTCATGGCGGCCGGCAAGAGCACGCTCGCCCGCGCCCTGGCCCGGGCCCTCGACTGGGAGATGGTGGACACCGACGCGCTCATCGAGGAGCGTCAGGGGGTCTCGATCGCGCAGATCTTCGCCACCCAGGGGGAGCCCGCCTTCCGGGCCGCCGAGCGTGCGGTGCTCGAGGAGCTCGCGCTGCGTCAGCGGCTTGTGGTGGCCACGGGAGGCGGGTTGTATGTCGCCCCGGACAACCGGGCGCTGATCGATCGCGACGGCGTGGCGATCTGGCTTGATGTATCCTTGAAGCGGGTTATCGAGCGTCTGCCGCGTGACGGGCGCCGACCGCTGGCCGTCGACCGTGCCGACTTGGAGCGCCTGTATCTGGCTCGCCAGGCCGCCTATCGGCAGGCCCATTTGAGACTCGATGCCGAGATGGCTGCCCCCGACGAGCTTGTCGAGCGGGTCCGCGAGTGGCTCGGTCGGCAGCCGTCCACGCACTGAGTGGCGCCGCCGGCCAGCACCGGCCACCATCGCATCGCTCCCCTGAACCCCAACGAACCGAGGCTCGCTCTGCATGCGCTTTTTGATTCTCAGTGACATCCACGGCAACATCGACGCCCTCGACGCGGTGCTGGCACGGGCGCCGCGCGAGTCCTACGACCGCTTGCTCGTGCTGGGCGACCTCGTCGGCTATGGCGCCAACCCGAACGAAGTGGTCGAGAAGATCTTCGAGCTCGAGCCTGACGCGATCGTGCGGGGCAACCACGACAAGGTCTGCTCCGGGGTGGAAAGCGCGGACAGTTTCAACCGCGTCGCCGGGGAGGCGGCGCGATGGACGCTCAAGGCGCTGACGCCAGCCAACAAGGAGCGCGTCGCCGAACTGCCGACCGGCCCCACCAACGTCGACAAGGACGTCGAGATCTGCCACGGAACGCCGTTCGATGAGGACACCTATGTGCTCGACGAGGACGACGCGACGAAGGCGCTGGACGCGGCCCATCGGCAGATCTGCTTCTTCGGGCACACGCATGTCCCGGTGGCCTATGTGCAGAAGGGGTCGGACCTGACGGTCGTGCACCCCCAGCCGGGCGGCTCCGAGACCACCGTCGTCAACGTGCTGAAGCGCAGCCGCTATCTCATCAACCCCGGCTCAATCGGCCAACCGCGCGACACCGACCAGCGGGCCTCCTACGCCACCTACGATTCAAAGAAGGCGCGGATCGAGATTCGCCGCGTGCCGTATCGGATCGACCTCGCCCAGCAGCGTATCGTCGAAGCCGGGCTCCCCGAGTCGCTCGCCTTCCGTCTCGGTCTCGGTCGCTAGAGAAATGCCGGCACGGCGCTGGGAGGGAGCAGGTCGGGCGCCTGTGACCGACGGCGTCCCATTGCCAAAGGCCTCGGGCTCCGCCATCCGAGGACACTTGGACCGCTGCCCAGCGCGGAGCGCCGACGTCACCCTGATCGTGGAACCCTAGCCTGCCTGCTTGGCGTCGGCGCGAGCCTGCTTTCTGGCCGCGCGTTCCTCGCGGCGCTTCAACTCGGCGTGGTACGCGTCGGCGGCCGCCCTGGATCCGAGAATCCATCCGACGACCAGTCCGAACAACAGGATGGCTGGGATATAGACGAAGTGGCCGGCGGGCATGGTCCGCGGGACCTCAGGCGTCCGTGCCTGACCGATCGCCGGCCGCCACCCGGCGTCCCACGTCGACCAGTTCCTTCTCGACGTTGCCGAGACGCTTCCAGATCGTCCAGAGGTACACGATCACGATGGCCCAAGCCGCCGCGTAGGCGGTCATCACGAGGGGCGCCGCCGGCAGCTGGTCTTCCGGCGGGATCTCGTCCATCGGCACAAACCCGTCCTGCGCCGCCTCTGATGACTGCGCCCAAAGGGTGCTCTCGCCCCACGCGCCTGCCAGCACGGTCGCCAGCATCATGGCGACCAGCCAGCGCGCTCTCGGTCCTCGTACGATCACGCCTCGTCCTCCAACGCCAGATACAACTCGTCGAGCGTGGCTCGCTGCTCCTCCAGACGCCGGCGGGCCGACAACATCGCCAGACAGACGACCACGAACCCGGCCACCGACCACCACAGGGGCAGACCGAAGTCGACCGGCAAGGTGGGCACGACCGAGGTCCGGGGATGCACCGTGCGCCAGATCTCGGTGGAGATGTACAGGAACGGCACGTTGGCCATCGCGAAGATGCCGAGCCCGGCCGCCAGGCGATCCGAACCAGGGCCGCCATACTGCCTAAGCAGCAGATAGGCCACGAGAATCAACTCGAGGATGACCGCCATGGTCAAACGGGCGTCCCACTGCCACCAGACCCCCCAGGCCTTGACGCCCCACAACGGCCCGGTAATCAGTCCAATCAGCCCGAAGATCACCGCCTGCTCAGCCGCCGCCACCGCCAGCTGATCGGCGGAGCGGGTGCGCTTGAACAGGAAGATGACACTGGCGATGCCCAGCACGAAGATCGCCAGGAACATGGCCATCCAGCCGGCGAAGTGGAAGTAGAAGATCTTCTGCACGAGTCCCATGGTGGACTCGTAGGGCGCGCGCACGATGAGGACCGGCGCGACCACGAAAAACAGCAGCGACAGGCCCGCGAGGACCGGAAACAGCCGTCGATTCATCGGCTCATTCTGTCATGACGGGCTCGAATGTCCATAACGCGAGCGTGAGAAAGACCGCATCGAAGAACAACAGCAGGCTGGTCCACAACTGCACCATCGCCAGGTCCGGCTCCGGCTGCCACAACACATTGGTCCCGCTGACGCCCATGATCAGCACGGGGATCGTGACCGGGTAAAGCAGCACCGGCAGGAGGACGGCGCGGCTCCTGGTTCGGACCAGCATCGCCGAGAACAGCGTCCCGACGCTGGCGAACCCCAGGGTGCCGAGGGACAACAGCGCCAGCATCCTGAAAGGATGGTCGAACAGCGGCGCCTGAAACATCAGGCCGACCATCAGGACCACCACCAGTTCGACGGCCGCGAGCAAGAGCAACAGGCCGGCCAGTTTTCCCAGGTAGATGGCCGGGCGGTCGACCGGCGCCAGCAGCAGCCCTCGCAGCGCGTCCTGGTAGCGCTCTCGCTCGAACGCCCGGCCGAGCGCCAGCGTGCCGGCGAAGGCGATCGCAATCCACAGGACGCCGGCCGCCGCGCCGTCCACGGCACGCCCACCGCGGACGAACGCGAAGGCGAACACCATGACGCAGGACACGGCGAAGAACAGCGTCGTGACCAGCATCTCCTTGTTGCGGGACTCCACCCGAAGATCCTTCCGGACCACGAGCCACACCACCTGCAGGAAGCGGGTCATCCGGATGCCCCCGTCGGTGTCGCCGCCGCGTCCTCCACCGCCGCGCGATAGCGCTCTCGCAGGGTGCCGCGCGACGGCAGCTCTCGGATCCGGCCATGCCGCAACATCACCGCCTGGTCCAGGAGACCATCCACGGTATCGAGATCGTGGGTCACGACCAGCACGATGCGGTCATCCGCACGCAGGGTCGCCAATCGCTGCACCAGGGCCCGTGCGGCCGATTCGTCAAGCCCGGTGAACGGCTCGTCGAGCAAGATCAGCCGCGGCGCATGCAGTAGAGCCCGCTCGAGCGCCAGTCGCTGGCGCATCCCTCGGGAAAATCCTTCGACCACGTCGTCGGCCCGCTCCGTCAATGCCGCGGCATCCAAGGCCGCGTCGACCCGGCCGTCGACATTGTCGAGTCCGTACATGCCGGCGAAGAACTCCAGGTTCTCGCGGGCCGTGAGTTCGGGATACAGCTGGAGCTCGTGCGAAAGGAACCCGATCTGGGCTCTCAGCCGGGCGCCCGCCTCGCTCGCCGTCCACTCCCCGTAACGCACCTCGCCGGCCGACGGCTCGGCCAGCGTGCTCAGCACTCCCAGGAGTGTGGACTTTCCGGCGCCGTTCGGCCCCACGAGCCCGACGATCTCGCCGCGTCGGCAGCACAGCGACACCTGCCGCAGCGCCCTCCGTCGGCCATAAGACCGGGAGACCCCGCTAACGACGACCTCGCTGAAATCGATGGAAGTCGGCACGGCGTGCTCGTGCGTCAGGAGACAGAAGACAGGAAACAGGAGACAGGAGGAAACCTGCTCATAGCGCCGATTCGGATGGACTGATGGCGCCCATGTCGAGGTCCCGCAGCACATGCTCGAGCTGGCTCACCAGCTCCGCGCGCCGTGTGCCGTACCTAGTGGGACGTATCTTGCCCTCGCGATGCTGGCGCTCCACTTTCACCAGTTCGGTGAACAGCTTCTCGCGTCGGCGTTCAAGCTGGGCGCGTTGCTCGGCGTGGGCGTCTGGCGCGGCTCCTCCACTGGCGCCGATGCCGCCCGCCAGCAGGATGAGGCCGGACAGGGTCAGCGTCAGTATCCGGGGCCAGCCCGGATGATGCGGCAGGCCCGAGAGCTCCAGCGTGACCGGCTGCCCCTCGGCCACCCGATTGCCCGCGGCCCACAACAGGGCGGAGGCGCCGGTCTGGTCCTCGCCCATCTCGCCGCGACGGTCGACGAGCGTCGAGTCGACGGCGATACTGCCCCACTTCTCGAGGAACACGAGCAACTGGTCGAACGCCGCTGGGAACGCCTGGGACAAGGCGACCGCATCGGAACTATAAGGCAGGATGTAGGCCACCCGCACCGGCGTCACGCCTGGCGGGAATCCCCCCGGCACCACAACATTCGGACCGTCGACGAGCGTCCGAGGTGAGGAGCCCTGCAATGCCGTGATGGACTGCGCTCCGGGCGGGAACGAGAACGCGAAGGGCGGCTGCGGCTCGACCGGGCCGTCGGCCAGATTGACCACGTCGAGCAGGTAGTAGACCTCCAGTACCTCCTCGCCCAGCTCGATCAGAATCCGGGAGTCTCCGCCCAGCGTCACGGTGCCCGGCTGACGGGGCGGTTCGGGGTCGGCGCCCGGGAGCGCGCCCACGAGCATGACCGCCACCCCGCCGCGTCCAGGCGCGGGGAACGGCTGCGACTCGAGCGTCTGCCCGTCCAGCGTGGTCGCCACCCTGACCTGAGAGCCGGGACTCAGGCTGCTGAAGATCGCGCGTCCTTCGGCGTCGGTCACGGCCGTCGACACCTGATCGCCCGCCCGCAGATCGACCGGATGGTCGACGACGTTGTTGGCGAAGCTACCGCGGATGACCCGGACCGTGATCGACCCGTCCGACAGATTCGGATCGGGACGGGGGATCCCGGACATCTGACGGGGATCGGGCTGCGCGTACGCGCCGGCGGTCATCAGGCACACCAGCGCCGCCACCGCAATCGCCCACCCCCCGACGCTAAACAATCCGCTCTTCATGCCCTGGCACATCGCCGTGCCCCGACGCCAGTGACGACGGCGAAGCCCACCGATGATCTCCTGACTTCTGTCTCCTGACTCCTAGGAGGCATCCGAAAGCGGCGTCCCGCACTCCTTGCAGAAGCGGGCATCCGCATCATTACGCGTGCCGCAGGCCCCACACGCCCCTGACACAGACTCGTCGAGGGCGTCCTCAGCGGCCGCGCCCGCCGTCGACTCGACCGGCTCGAGCGGGGTGTCAGCGCCAAGCCGTTCGGCCAGCTCCCGTTCGATGACGGCCAGGAAGTCCACCGCCTCGGTGTCGAGCTGCTTCATCAACCCGAGCGCTCGTAGACGGAGTCGCCGCTGCACTTCGGCGAAGTCGTCGTCGTCCACCTTGCCCATGGCGCGGTCGAACTCAAGCTCCTTGATGGAGCGCAGCACCAGGGTCTTCTCACGCTCCACCGCCGCCCGACTGCGCGACCCGACCATCGGCGTGTCTTCTTCGAATTCGCGATCGGTCAGTGGGCGCACGGTCCGATAGACCATCAGGCCCACAAAGGCGGCTGCGGCAACCGTCAGCGTCAGCATGATCAGGACGATCACGCTCGGTGGTCGAGCCACGACGACGGCCAGCGTCGCCGCCAGCATCGCCATGGTCGCAAACAGGTGCCACGGACGGAACGAGGAGGTCACGGGCGGCGGGCTGGTCGAGGCGCCTCGGGCCGGCTCAGGGCTGCCGGTCATCGGTGGTGGTCGTTCCTGCTCAGTCGAGGTCGCGCAACTCGTCGTCGAGGCGCGCCTCCAGCTGCTCATCGAGGCCGCCGGCCCCAGCCACCACGGCGGCCGGTCCGCTCTGACGCGTCCAGCGCACCAACGCACCGCCCAGAGCCACCGCCGCGGTAATCGCGAGCAGATACGGGAAGAGCCAGGCCAGGCGGTTGAACCCCTGATCGAGCGGAGCGGCCAGCGCCTCCTGGCTGTTGTGTTTGTCGACGTAGAACTGCAGCACCTCGTCGCGGGTCATCCCCTCGGCCACGAGATTCGACAGCTCTTCACGGGTCACGGCCGCGGTGGCACAGGTGCACTCAGCCAGGATCTTCTTGCCACACCCCGCGCTGCCGCACATGCAGACCAGCGAGCGCCGCAGATCCATTTCCAGCTCGCTGGTGGCCGGGTTAACCTCCTGGAGCGCCCCCTGAAGCTGCTGGGCGACCGCGGGCACGCCGCCGGAGAGCGTCAGCGCGGCCGTCAAGAGCAGGGTGGACGCCGTCGCGGCGCCCTTGGGCACCGTCGCGCTGGAAAAGGCGAAGGCGCTCTCTGGCAACAGGGCGATACCGGTGCCGAGCGCCAGCACCGTGAAACCGAACCAGATCCAGTTCACCAAAGGGTTAACCGTGATCTGGAAGCTGGCGGCCTGGTCGGCGAACTCGTAGCCGGCGAGCACGATATACAGATCCTCGGCGACCGTGCGGTGCATGGCGACCTCGGTCGTCGGCTGGTCCTCGTGCTTGAAGAAGAACCACCGCGCCGGATACTGCTCGCCGACCGCCTCGCCGTCCCTGAAGACGGTCATGTGAGCCGTGATCGCCTGCTTGCGGTCATCGGTGTTCTGGCTCAGGCGGTCATACCGCACCGAATAGCGGCCGATCTCGTGCGTCTCGCCCGGCCGCAACAGCACCTGCGAGTCGAGCTTGTAGCCGGACCCGGCGAAACCGAGGAACATAAGCACGATCCCGACGTGGACGATGTAGCCGCCATAGCGCCGTCTCGAACGCGCCACCAGGCCGATGAGCGAGGTCATCAAGTCGGCGCCGGTCGCCTCGCGTCGCACGGCCGCGCCACGCACGAATTCCTGCGAAATCGTGCCGGCGACAAACGCGCACAGCGAGAAGCACAGGCCCGAGACCCACACGCGGAATCCGGCCGCATACAGGGCCGCTCCGGTCACCAGCGCACAGGTCACGGGCCACATGAACTGCTGGCGCAGGTTGGCGAGACTCGATTGGCGCCACGCGAGCAGCGGGCCGATGCCGGTCAGGGTCAGCAAAATCAGCCCGATCGGCAGCATCCACTTGGTGAAGAAGGGCGGTCCGACCGTGAGGCGATCTCCGGTCACCGCCTCACTTAAGGTCGGGAACATCGTCGCGAACAGGACGAAGACCGCCGAGAACAGCAGGATCCAGTTGTTCACCAGAAACGCCGCTTCGCGGGACACCCACGACTCCAGCTCGTTGCGAGCCCGCAGCAGCGGCAGTCGGTAAATGACCAGGCCGAAGCTGAACACGAGCAACACCACCATGAACACCGTGAACATGTAGGTCAAGACGGTGTCCTGGCCGAAGGCGTGCACCGACTGCACGATGCCGGAGCGGGTCATGAACGTCCCGAAGATGGTCAGGAAGAACGTCATGATGACCAGGGTCATGTTCCAGACCCTGAGCATGCTCCGCCGCTCCTGCACCATCACCGAGTGCAGAAACGCCGTGGCCGTGAACCAGGGCAGCAGGGCTGCGTTCTCGACCGGATCCCAGCCCCAGTAGCCGCCCCACCCGAGTTCCTCATAGGCCCAGATCATGCCGAGGGTGAGACCGAGGGACAGGAAGATCCAGGCGGTCATCGTCCACCGCCGCACGGCTCGGAGCCAGGAGTCGTCGAGGTGCCCCGTGATCAGCGCCGCGATACCGAACGCGAACGGAATCGTCATGCCGACGAAACCGATGTAGAGGGACGGCGGATGCACCGCCATGTAGACGTTCTGCAGCAGCGGATTCAACCCACGACCGTCGGTCGGGGTCTCGAGCAGATAGGTCGCGAACGGGTTCTTGTGGACGATCATCACGAACAGAAAGAACATCTGCACGACCGAGATGACCGCCACCACGTAGGGAATCAGCTCCCGCTGCCGTTCCCGATTCGTGTACACCGCCAGCGACCCGAAGATCGCGAGCAGCGTCACCCAGAACATGATCGACCCGTCCAAGCCGCCCCAGTATGACGTCAGCTGGTAGAACAGCGGCTGAGCCCCGTCGGAGTTCAGGTTGACGTACCGGATCGAGTAGTCCTCGGTGACGAAGGCGTGGATGATGATGGCCGAAGCCAGCAACATCAGTGCGCACACCACATACGACGCGCCGATTCCACTCTCGACGAGACGGGACGAGCGTCGGCGTGCGCCAACGACCGAGATGGCAGCGGCGTAGCTGCCGATGATGAACGCTGCGAGCAGAGTGAAGGAACCGAGGGATGCCATCGTCGTCGACCTCGAATCACGAGCCTGGCCACCCCGTCGACATACCGCCCGGGTGACCGTGGGACAGAAACGTTGCCCGCGTCTCAGCCCAGGGCGGCGGTGCCGCCGTCATCGGCGCGAGACCAGCAATTGGGGCGCTAGGACTTCGACTCGTTCGGGTCCAGGGTGGGTTCGGTTTCGTACTTCGACGGGCACTTCGCCATCACACCGTTCGGCTTGACGACGAAGCCGTGCTGGCTGAGCTGCCCCGAGATGACCACCTCCGAACCGTCCTGGAACGTGTCGGGCACGATCCCGGTGTATTCGGCATTGATCACCTGGCCGTTGCTCTCGACCTGGAAACGGTATTCGAGGGTGTTCGGCTTCCGCATCCGGGACCCTTCGACGACCCACCCATGGACTTGTAGCTTCTTTCCGTACCACTCGTCTGGGTTGGCCATCACCTCGTCCACGTGCATGTAGTACTCGGTGCCTTCGGCCAGCGTGCCCCAGAGAAGGCCCCCGAAGGCGGCCGTGAGCACCACGGTGGTGAGGATCGTCTTCACGGTCTTGGTTGGCATAAGGAGTTGAATCCCTTGGACTTGAATCTCTCAGAGGCTGACGGTGCAAGGATACCGTGCAGGACGCCAGGGGTCAATCGGTAGGGCGCGCTGCTCGGCCACCTGGTGGCGGCCGCCCCCGACACCGCGGTCGACGAGGTCTGGCTCCGGATCGCCGATGGTCGGCAGGTCGACGCTGTCGCGGACCTGGTCGCACGGACGCTGGCCGAGCGTCATGGCGGGGAGGATTTCGAGCTGATGGTGCCGCACGCATTGCTCTCGCAACGTCTCGAAGTGCAGCGCACCTTCAACGTGGTGGTGGGCAGCGTGGCCGCCCTGTCCCTCCTGGTGGGTGGCACCGGCATCATGAACATCATGCTGGCGTCGGTAATCGAACGCACGAGCGAGATCGGCCTCCGCCGGGTCGCGGGCGCCACCCGACGCCACATCACCGTGCAATTCCTCGCCGAGAGCTTGCTGATGACGCTGACCGGAGGCACGGTTGGCGTTCTTGTCGGCCTTGCCGGCGCGTGGGGCATCACCGCCTACGCCAGGTGGCCCACCACGGTCTCGACGACGGCCGTCGTCTGGGCGACCGCGGTGGCGACCGCCACCGGTGTGCTGTTCGGCTTCTACCCGGCGCGCCAGGCGGCTCGCCTCGACCCGATCGACGCCGTCCGCTACGAATAGACGTCGGGGCCGAACACCGGCAGCGGCCCCAATCCGACTACCAGTCGCGCGATCGGATCAACGAGTCGACGAGCGCGATCGGCAGACCCACGACATTGGAATAGGAACCGACGATACCGGTGACGAAGCGTGACGCCCGTCCCTGAATCGCATACGCGCCGGCCTTCCCGGCCGGCTCGCCGCTCTCGACATACCAGCCGATCTCGCCGGGGGTGAGCGATCGGAAGGTCACCTCGGTGCTCGCCACCTCGCACCGTGTCCAGTCGCCCTCGATGAGCGACACGCCGGTCAGCACCTCGTGGGTGCGTCCGGACAGCCGCTCCAGCATCGAGCTGGCGACGGCGTCACTCGCCGGCTTGCCCAGCACGTCGCCATCGACGACGACCACGGTGTCGGCGCCCAACACGAGCGCCCGCTGGTGCGCCGCCGCCACGACCCGCGCCTTCTCCTCGGCCAGCCGCGCGACGTGCGTCGACGGTGATTCGCCGGGGTGGAGCTGCTCGTCGATGTCGGCCGGCTCGACCGTGAACTGGTAACCGGCGGCGGTCAGCAGGTCGGCGCGACGCGGCGAACGCGACGCCAGGATGAGGTCGCCAGACACCGCCGGATGATACAGTAGGGCTGCACGTTCGTACGGTCTGGCAAGGCCCCGTTACATGAAAGCCACTCAGGATTGCGTCGTGCCGGCGTTGCGCCGCATGCTCGACGCGCAGCCGCTCAGCCCGGGCAAGGTACGGCTCGCGTGGCTCGCTTCGGTGGGCCAGACGATCGACCGCAGCACGCGGGTATCGTTGGACGATGACGGGACATTGCGGGTCCAGGCTCGAGACAAGCACTGGACGCGTGAAATCGCGCGGTCCAGGCAACTGATCCGGGCTGAGGTCAACCGCCTGCTCCACGACGCGGTCAAGACGATTGAGGTGGAGACCGACTCCACCGGTGATGGCGTGCCCGTCGACCGGGCACGCGCGGGCCGGGCACGGCCCAGGAGATAGACGACATGCAGGAATCGGTCATTGTCAGCGCGGTCAGACTGCCCACCGGCAAGTTCCTTGGGGCCCTTCGCAGCCTGCCGGCGACCGAGCTCGGCGCCAAGGTCGTGCAGGAAGCCGTCGCGAGAGCCGGAATCGAGGCCGACATCGTCGACGAGTGCATCATGGGCAACGTGGTGTCGGCGGGCGCCGGCCAGGCGCCGGCCCGGCAGGCCGCCCTCAAGGGCGGGCTTGCCGACCACGTGGCCGCGCTGACCATCAACAAGGTGTGCGGGTCCGGCCTGAAGGCGGTCATGCTGGCCGCCCAGGGCATTGCGACCGGCGACATCGAGGTGGCGGTCGCCGGCGGCATGGAGTCGATGAGCAGCTGCCCCTATCTCCTCCCGCGAGCCCGCGAAGGCTTCCGGATGGGACACACGGAGGTGCTCGACTCGATGATCCACGACGGGCTGTGGTGCTCGCTCGAGAACCAGAACATGGGCCTAGCCTGCGAGGCGGTCGTCGACAAGTACGGCGTCAGCCGTGAAGACCAGGACGCCTTCGCCGCCACCAGCCATCAGCGGGCGGCGCGGGCGATCAGCGAGTGCTTCTTCAAGGACGAGATCCTGCCGGTCGAGATCCCGCAGCGAAAGGGCGCCCCCCTCCGCCTCGAGTATGACGAGGGCGTGCGCCCCGACACCACCGCTGAAACCCTGGGACGCCTCCGCCCCGCCTTCAAGAAGGATGGCGGCACCGTCACCGCCGGGAACGCCCCCGGGGTGAACGACGGGGCGGCCGCCGTGGTCGTGATGTCGGCGGCCCGCGCCGACGAGCTCGGTCTCACGCCGATGGCGCGCATCGTCGGGCAGGCGGTGAGCGGCCTGGCGCCGAAGTGGCTGCTGATGACGCCGGTGCAAGCGGTGCAGAAGCTGTTGGCGAAGACCGGCTGGTCGCTCG
>MDTE01187642.1_pt1 | contig 23376 bp, 18 predicted proteins | sample 811231 | NCBI WGS metagenome assembly MDTE01 (sample SAMN05326651, study PRJNA326480) | marine metagenome | isolation source: seawater | place: Indian Ocean: Red Sea | collected 2010 | reverse complement strand
CTATATTTTCTGAAAAGTCCCAAATTCCCCAGAACTGGGGAATGAAATTGCGATATCTTCCGTGTGGACCTCGTGGCAAATCATGACACCACATTTGTTCCGCAAATTGTGGTGCGTCTCGTTTTGCAACATTCCACGGGCTGGGTGGGTTGAAGACAGAGGATCCTTGTCCCGAAATCATCCAGCGATTGTTCCCTGCATCGTCCCAGGCGTATACGCTTTCCGGCATGGTGCGAACTAATTTAGAAAGATATTCTAAGACTGTCCGCACCTCTTCTGAGTCCACGACAATATCTCCATTCTTGTCTACTAGCTCGGCACCGTGGGCGGCGAAGACTGGGGCCACCCAGAAACTTGCATCGCCCGTCGCCGCAAGAGGTCCACCAATACCATGGCCTGCCGCATGCAATTTCTGCCCAGCTTCTAAGAGTGCATCGTAGTCCCAGGCATCAACCAGTTCCGAGTTGCGTTTTTGCTTGGGGCCAGGGAAAATTTCCTGTAGATTTATGTCAGCGTATTTCTTGTAGAGATCAAGGCGGGAAATCATGCCGTGGGTCTGTGAGCCGACAGGTGAAGGGCTTGCTCGCCAGACGCCATCGACTTTGGCGAGGTATTCGGCCAGAGGAACCATGGGGCCTTCCGAGGAAATAATATCCTCTATAACATCGTCTACTGGCTCCAGGCGGTGTGCAAACATAGTCGGCATCCAGATAGCATGAACATAGATATCATGACCAATCCCGGCTCGTGATTCCGCTTGGGCGGTTAGCAATAATTTATTTCCCGCACTGGGGATGAAGTCGACTTCGATTTCTACGCCATTTGCTTCACCCCATTTCTGCAACAGGACTTCCAGCGCTCCATTGGTGCCGGGGATCCAATGATCCCACACACCCATTTTGAGTTTTCCGGCAGAGTGGGAGGTTTTGATATAAGGGGAGGCAAAAGTGCTAAGACCTATTGCAGTGGTTCCCTGCAGAACTTTCCTTCGAGTGTGTCCTTTTCGCATTTGCCGCTCCTTTTCCCCATTAACGATTTTTGTTACCCAATCTAATTCCTGGTTAGGAATTATCCCTCGAAATCTGCTCTATACAAAGAACAAAATATTCCTGGAGGAAGTTTTTCTGCGGTCATATTAGTTATTCAGAGTCTATCAGGATAAGTAAAGCTGCGGTTGCTATAAATCGACTACCAACTTTAGCCACTAAAATATTATTTTCAGGCGAGTTTTGAGACTAAAGGCCTATAGAATACTGTATTTCCCAAATGGAGAAACTGAATTAGAAGTATAGTACATATTTTCAAAGTGAGAGATTTGTGATGCTTTTGGGTTGTTATTTTTAATTCCATTCGCGGACTGTATTCTCTCTGGTATCTTGAAATGCTGTTCTGAATAACAGATGGCGGATAGTTTCTTATGATTTCAATTGCGGGACAGATCCAAATATGGTTGCCATCTGCCATTACCTTAATTGCGGTTGGAATGTTTCTTCCACAAGTTCATGGCTTCAATTTTAGGTGTTTATCATCAAGATTTATTACCCTGCCAGGTTTGATGATTGTTTCATGTTTACTTATGGTTTTAAGTATTCTTAGTTATTGGGTAACAGGAAGATCTCATCCTAACTCAATTGGAGGCCTAATTCCTTGGAATGATGCTGCCGGTTATTACAGTTGCGCTATTTCTCTTCTTGAAGGTGGAGGGGGCTCTGATTTTTGTGCAAGGCGCCCAATATATTCTCTCTATGTTTCAGCTCTAAGTTGGCTCTCCGGGGCAAACCTGCAGATTACTCTGATTCTTCAGTCATTCGTGACTGCGGGGGCCATTGCATTAGTGTTGCGCCAAGTGCTGCACTTTTGGGGACTTGGTGCCTCGATAATTGCAGGGGCAACTATGGTTGCGTTTTGTGGCCCTTTTTCATCAACGATACTGACCGAGAATATTGGGTTCGTGCTGGGTTCGTCGGGGCTCCTATTGCTACTAAAAGGCGTTGCTTCCCGCAATAGCCTTTATCTCTTTCTCGGTGCTTTTATTCTTAGCTTGGCCATGAATGCGCGGGCGGGGGCCTTTCTAATTTTTCCAGTAATTTGTTGTTGGCCGTTTTTCTCCAAGGGATGTATGGGCGCGATGCGAGCTAAATTTTCTTTTATACTCGTGCTGGGCGTCGTATGCGGCTTTATTCCTTCCGTAGGATTTGCGCATCTTTTTGGCCCGGGGTCAGCAGAATTTCATTCAAATTTTGCACATACCCTTTATGGCTTGGCTGCTGGGGGTGAGCGATGGACATATGTGCTTTCGGTTATTCCTGGCGCGACTACCGGGCAAATCTATGGAGCAGCGTTCAAGCTAATCGTTGATACTCCACTACTATTTGCGGCAGGTCTTTTTCAGGGATTTTTAGAATACCTGCAGCGTATTTTTTCTTACCTGGAATGGGGGCCTGCTCGCAGTCTTATCACATTGTTTTGGGTTTGGGGTGCAGCATCCTTAGTGTTTGGGAAAAAAACTGACATCTCCCTTTGCCTCCTGCTCTTGTGGATTGGGGTGCTTGCATCGGCGCCTATATTGTCGATAGATGGGGATACGCGCGTTTTCGCCACGACTATTAGTCTAGATGCTATGATCGTCGGTTATGGCTTTAGTTTGTTATCTAAGTTGCTAGTTCAGAACAGAAAAATGTGGTTTCTCGTGTTGTTGCTTGGATGCATCTTCTTCTCCCCAAATATAATATTTTATAGTGATCCGAGAATGTGGGGAGCGGTAATTGCACTTGGTTTTCTGTTAGCATTTGCATCACAGTTTCTAATGGGTTTCGGGAGTCGAGAGGTGCCTGAAATGAGCGTTGTGCTGGGGTCCGCCCCATTAGTATTTTCTGTTTTTGTAATTAGTTTGGTATGTATTCCAGCTATTGTATCAAGTATTTACGCGGTGCATCCGGAGATAGAGGCGGAAGCCGTGAGATGCCAAGATGGTCAAGTGGGTATCAAAGCTTATTTGGGAAAGACCAGCCCTGTGTTAAGTTTCGTCTCAGGAAGCAAGATAAGCCTGTGGCCTCTAGCGGCAGAGATGAGATCTTTCAGAGCATATCTTTCTCCTCTTGTGGCCCATTATAAGGAACTAGAGAAAGTACCTGAGGAGTATTCCCTGTCGCTTATTATTGATTACTCGTCTCCGGGGAATGGGTCCAGGTTTGTCTACTGGGATCACGCACGATACGGGATTTTGCAAGGGCGGCAGGCATTGTGCCTAGACTACGAGACGTCGAACTTAAAGGCGGATATTTCCCGACTGGCCAACGCAAGGGTGATAGAATAATGGCTGAAGTTCGTTGACATACAATATGGCGGAACTTGAGATGGAAATAACGTTGCGCATCCAAAATACGAGGTGATTTATGCACGTGATTGTTGTGCTTGAAGATCGTATATCTGAGTGGGTGGCTAAGGGAGAGTTACTGGAAGGTTATTTTAATCCCGGTGGAGTCTTTGATAAAATCACAGTGGTGGCCCTTCTCTCTGATGAGGTGGATGCGAAGACTGTCTCCAATCTTTGTAAACCGGCTTCTTCTGTATACTTGAATGCAAATTTGAGTCGGAAACGCTTATCCGTAGCCGCGGGCAAGCCTTTGAGAATTCGTATGATTAAAGCTCTTGGCACATTAGTGGATGAACTAGAGCTCGGTCCAGCTAATTTGGTGAGGGGTTACGGAGAAGGTCTTGCCGCCGTCGTTTCTGAGGTTATTGGCTCTCGTCTTAGTGTTCCGTTTGTAATTAGTTTACATCAAACTGCTGATCCAAAGATTCTGAAAAAATATTCTAGCCTTAAAGATCAGATCTGGCGACGACTGATCAAGATGCCTGTGGAGCAAGCTTTGAGAGCCTCAGACGGCTTAATAGCTGTTTATTCTCCAATAATCGACTATTTGCCGCGGAGTCTGGCTACCCGTGCTGAGGTTATTCCCAACGTGGTTGGAGTTAGGATTAGACCCTCTATAAAGGCTAACAATCGAGATCACATCAACATTATTTGTGTGGGACGTCAGATTCCTGGCAGAGACCCAAGGCCAATAGTTAGGGCTGTGGCAAACGAGCCGCACCTGAATCTTACACTGGTGGGTGGTGGGCCCCTGCATGCCGATGTAAGAAAAGAGGTAATGAAGTGGGACCTGGGTGATCGAGTTCAGTTGGTCGAGTCCATGCCGAATTCAAGTCTGTGTGATGTTTTTCGGAAATTTGATGTGATGGCCATCAATAGCGGATTCCGGGAGGTCTCTAAAAGCTTAATGGAGGCTGCGCTCTCGGGTGTTCCAATAATTGTTAATGAGGGGCCAGCATCCACTATACGGGAGTTAAGCGCCTTCCCGTTAGTGTACGCGCAGGGAGACCCAACCTCCTACCGAGAAGCCCTGGAAGAGTTTGCAAAAAACCCCAATAAACGCTATGAATTAGCTCGTAGTACCGCTGAAGTAGCGTGGTCTGTCTGGAACCCCCAGGAAGTTGGATTGAGGGCTGGAAAATATTTAGCAAAAATCGTGGAACGCAAAAGTAGGCTTTAGTTTGAGGATGTTTAAATGAGCGGTTTAGTCATATTTGGTACACGACCGGAAGCTATAAAGCTAGCCCCAGTTGTCAATACTCTGCGAAGAAGGCTGGGACCCTGTCGACTTCAGGTGGTAACAAGTGGCCAACACTCAGAAATTCTTGAGCAAACTTTAGGCGCTCTGAATCTTTCTGTGGATCATAACTTGAACATAATGCAGCCAAATCAGAGCCCTTCACAAGTCTTGGAACGCGCGGTAGCGGGCCTCAATAAAACTTTTGAGCAAGCAAGTGTTGATTGGGTTATGGTGCAGGGGGATACGGCTACAGCATTTGCGGGTGCTCTGTTTGGTTATTTTCTGAAGGTTCCGGTAATACATCTTGAGGCAGGCTTACGTACCCACGATCTTCAGGAGCCTTGGCCCGAGGAAGGTCTTAGGCAGAACATAGCTCGATTAGCTACCCTCCACTTGGCTCCGTATCCGCGTGCTCTGCAAAACCTTTTAGATGAAGGGATTGACGCGGCTAATATTGAAGTCGTTGGCAACCCCGGGTTAGACGCTCAAGATGCGGCATTCCAGGCGGTTGCGGCTTCGAAGGAAACGGCTAGATTACTGGCAGAAAAGTTTTTTTTGGTGAGCCTTCACAGGCGAGAAAATTCTGGACCTAGGTTGAGGGAAACCTGCTACCGAATTCAAGAGTTAGCTAGGCTTCACCCTGATCATAAGGTTATTTGGCCGGTCCATCCAAGCCCCCGAATTCGGAGGACCGCTATAGAGATTTTTGGTGACCAAATTGGACAGGTTGAACTTTGTCTGCCATTTGATTATCCGGATTTTTTAAGTGCGCAGAAAGCGGCCGAACTGATTATTTCGGATTCTGGGGGAGTTCAGGAAGAGGCTCCTACCTATGGAACTGGCGTCGCGGTGGTCCGTGAAAAGACCGAGAGGACCGAGGTTGTTGAGTTTGGCCTTGCTAAGGTAGTTGGTGGGGATGCCCGCAACCTTATCGAGGTAGCAGATGAATTCTTGTCTCACCCTATCAGTCCAAATCAAGTTAGAGATTGGCGGAGGCTTCAGGGGAATGGCCATGCAGCGGAGGCGGCGAGTGAGGCAATCCTTGCTCATTTAGCCTCGCCCTATGCGTCCTCGGCTAGGTTGGCCTGATAATTTCTTAATCCCTATTAATGTCGCTGTGTAGCAAGCACTGAAGAGGAGTGCTGATACGATTGGGTGCAATGGTTCTTTGTTTAAAATTAAGATGGTGGCTAGGGATATAAGTACACCAATAAGTGCCCTTTTTAAGGTTTTGGTGGGCATCAACAGCAAACGGGAGCCAGCACTGGTGCCATATCCTAAAATGGTGCTAGCAAAGCCCAATCTCGACAGTGCGACTACACAGCAAGCACCCAATAGACCAAAGTCTGGGAGAAACATAAACATCCCCAGCACTGCGGCTAGGCCCCAAAAAAGTGTAGCCCACATGAGAATTATAGTTCTACCCTGAACATAAAGGGCATATTCCCATGGGGTCGAAATTTGATTGAAGGCTACCCCAAATAAAAGAATGATAAGTATTTTTGTGTTAACTAAATACTCTTGGCCTACCATGGTTACAGTTAGGAGAGGACCTAATATGATAATCATTGCCGCAACGAGTGTCCCCCACTCTATGAACCCTCCCAATAGTCGGTGCACTAAATTGATTATTGTAGTTGGCTGACTGGCGTCTAATGCTTTTGCTAGTCTGGGGTACAACAACCACCAATAAGGGGCGCCCCAGGAGGCCAAGATCCCTACTAAGGTTTGAGCGATTACATATTGACCTAACGCGTCTGCTCCTAATTCTCTACCTATTAGGAGTCTATCACTCAACCCCATTAGTACTTCCCCAAACCCTGCAAGCATGAGGGGGACTCCAACCCCAAGGGCAATTCTAACCTCAGAGAAGGGTAATATTTTGAGATTGGCTTTTGCAAGATTTTCGCTCTTGGTAAAACTCGAGACGCCAGCCAGAAAAATAAATAATTTCACTAATGTGAAACACAACACTAGGTTCAAGGGGGTAAGTTGGCCTGCGAGCGCAATTCCCAAAATTAGCGCCATAGATGAAAAAGATTCTGAAACTTGCAATTTCAGAGCAGCGGAGGTCCGTTGGCGGGCCCTGATTGCTTCTAATATTAGTGTTTGCCATGCTGTGCAGACGAGTAATAGAGAGGCGCCCTGAATGGCGGGTTCAGCAGCCAAGTCCATTGATAAATATTTGGAAATCTCGTCTGCGTTAAACCACAAGTATGCTGCTGGTAAGCTGACAGCGCTTGTGACCAAGAGAAAACAGGTTAAAACCGAAGAGGCAGTGTCATGAGTGGACTTGAGCGTTGAAATTTGTCGAATAATCGCAAAGTTCAAACCCATTAGTGTAAGAGGAACTAGTAGTACTATCCCAGCTTGAATTTGAGAAAGTTGTCCAAACTCTGTGATTCCTATCAGACGAGCAACTATGATAGTTGAGGCTAGTGTGGTTGATTTAGCCACGCCTTCAGCAAGAAAACGTTGTGCTAGTGCTGCGTCAAAGTCAGGGAACCGATTAAGGAGTATGTGCCACATTCGCATCTATGTTTCTAGGGAAACGAGCCACTATATACCAGCGCTCCGCTAAAAATGGAATGATTGAGGAGGCGGCGGCATCCCAACCTTTTTTCTTGCTGTTTCCTCTTAGCGCATGTCCTAAAATATGTGAGCGATCTAATCCGGGCAATAATAATAATTGGGTGAGTAGTCCATGTGACTCCATAAGTTCGATTTGTAATCCCAATTCCGAAAATATTCGGCATAGCTCCCGCTTTTTATAACCAAAAATTCCTGAGAAGCCCTTCTTTCTGTAATATTTATTCCAATAGTGTATTCCCAAAGACCATGAATTTGCGACGTCCACTATTAGGGTTCCTTCATTCTTAAGTAACTTTGCCATATTGACCAAAGATTCCCTCTGTTTTGCTTTGGGCAAAAGAAGTAACGTGGAAAAGCAGTAGATTGTATCAAATGCTCTCTGAGTAAACGGAAGGTGTGGGAGAGCTGCAGCACATGGAATCACAGATTCTCTTATCATTTGGCCTTGAGTTTTTTGCATTAGTTTTCTAGTCATTTCATAGCTTGGATCAATCGCTAGTACAGTGATTTGGTTGGAAGTTATTTTCAATGCATGCCGACCGCTGGCCGATCCCACGTCCATAACCAAACCTTTCTTTGGTAGATTTTCTTTTACAAGTTGCCATTTTCGTGCCTGAGTGTAGGTGCTCCCCACCTCAAGTGGGTAACTCTCAGCTTCTCCATCAAAATAGTTATGTCGGGTAGTCATCGTTTTACATGTTGGAGATTTTTTCGGAGTACACGCATGCAGTCGTAGGTGGCTGCTACGAAGGGTCGACACCTTAAGGTGCCTCTGTGGTATGGCACTAGTGCTCCTCCGAAACTTTTCTTGAAATCGCTAATTCTCCGAACTTTCCCATTCTGTTCATTTGGGAATGCTTCTCCGGATTCGTACCAACATAACCCATTGTCGGCGAGGTCACAAATAGCCGACCACTGTAGAAGATTATTTGCTCCAACTGAAAGAGCGTAATGATCGCTAGCAACCACCCAATATATGGCGCCACCTTTGTAAACACCAAAGATATGTATTGAGTGGATATTATTAGTATCGGTATATGCGCAATATCCCTTTGCTAAACCGGCTGGGAGAAAGTTTCTAAAAATTTGTTCATAATATGTAGCGGGTTTAGCGGAGATGCCCGTTCTTTTAGTGTTCTCAGTGAGAAGTCGCAAAAAAATTTTCTCATCTTGCAATTGGATTGGCCTGGTTGAAACTCCTGCGCGTAGCGCTTTGTTTACTGATTTGCGAGACCTATATTCCATTCCTTTCCACAATTCCTCTTTGGTTTTCCCATGTAGTTGTAGGAGCCAGCTTTGTGTCGAAACGTCGGAAAACCCAAGTCCTCGGAAAGAGGTGGAGTAATTTTGATTGCTAGATAGATTGGATGGGCTAAGAGGTGGTGAAGAGAGGTCTACACGGTAGGCCCCTTGATTAGCTGCCAACTTTTGGATATTTCTAGCAATGTGCGCTTCTACTCTTTTGCGTTGATCAACACCCAAAGTCTTTTCAAAGGCGGGGCCCCCAGTTCCTTCTATTCGCACTTGTGGATAGGGTATTTTCGAGCCTCGAGTATGCCTAATTAATGGGACTAGAGCGGCTACCCGACCAGATGTTTTCTCCAAGACGGCAAAGCTTATATCCTTTGAGTGAGCCCATGATGCATAAGCATCAATAGATTCCCACCTATGCCACAGCCAAGCATCAGGTGAATTATCTGCTTCTTTATTCCACATACTTGTAGTCAGGTCGGAGCGCTTGGCTATTTCATACACTAGTGATTTGCTCCTTGATTTTTATTTGAGAAGTGACTGTTTTCTCTATACTAAGAGCTATCCCTATGAGAGCTGCAAAAACAAAATTTAACCAATGATAGCGCATAATAGAACTATCAAATAATTGATGTACAAATAATGCGATTAGCAGAGAAGCAATTCCCACTGTTGTTGAATTGATGTCACGGGAATGACCTAGGATTTTCAACACCGGCCGAAGCCAAGTTATAATAAATAAGATTAAGCCTATTATTCCTGTTTCGAGGAGGAGGGTAAGGGGAAGAGAGTGCGCAGCCGAACTATACCCCGGTCTGCTCAACAGTTTTTCTTCGATAAGGCCGAACCCCATTCCGGTCTTCCAGGATTCTTCGACCCCCTGAAGCGACCTGGCCCATATTGAGCTCCTTTCTCCCAAGGAGATGAAATCGCCCCCAAAAGTGCTATAGGTTCCATGTGAAAGGATACTAGTTCCATATAAATATACTGGTGATAAAAGAACCAAACATAATATTCCTGAGCTAAGCCTGAGCCAATTATAACGCAGGAGCAAGACCATTATGACTCCAACCATGGTCATCAGATATGCCGCTCTCGAACCACTTAAAATAAGACTAAAAAGGACCAATAGAAACATTATTGAAGGGCCCAGATTCTTTAATCTCCAGCCAACTTCACTTTTCGCAACTAAACCAATCAAGGCCAGAGAGGCAATCAGGCCAACGCTATTGGGGTTGGAGGTTATGCCCGAATAGCGGGGCAAATAGAGATCCAAAGCGGTAAAATACCTACCCCCTTGAAGTAGGCTAAGTTCAAAGTTACCTATGGCCAAAGAATGGAAAACACCTGGTCCTGGATGACATCCGTTTATACCATCCAGGCCACATCCCAACAGTAGTACGGGTATCATTTCTCCAAATGTGACGATAAGCAGGTTGTAAATAAGCGAAGCTATAGCGATGCCGGAGAACAGGTAAACAAGGAAAACAAATTTTTGGCCTGGTTTCTGATCAGTACCTAGAGCATACAGCATTAAGATCCCTGGTGCGAAAACTATCGACCACCTCTTAAACGACATTAAAAATTGGTCGGCCCATAGCACACTCAAACCTGACCATAAGGCGAGACATAGGAATGGCATTAAACCCCATATATGGGTCTTTAGGTATTTTCGAGAAAGGGTTGCTGCTGCTATTAGGGCTATGAGCTGAGTAGCAAATACTATGATTGGTGGAGTGGTTATGAACTCGCGGTGACTATAAAACCCTAAAAATCCAATTATGCTTATCGATATAGATACGTATACAAAACCCGAGGCTAGAAAACCTATTTGAGGGCGCGCTTGGAATACCAAGATCGCCCTATTTGCTCACAAGAGATTCAAGAATTTGACTAAAACGGGCCCCGATTTCCCTGCTAGAGTAGTGGCTAATTATCTCTTCATTCGCCTTGAAATTTCCTCTTTTCACTTTTTTTAGAGATTCCGAGAATCTTAAAGCCACTTCGGCTGGATTTTCTGGGTTGGCAGTCCATCCGCCAATCTCGCGAACCAAATCAGAGCTGGCCCCTTCCGGAGTGATCGCAAAAATAGGTCGTTTAGCGCCTAGGTAGTCAATTAACTTGGATGGCAAATAAATAGAGGGTGGTGCCATAGGTGCATCGAAGAGCAGCAACATATCCAAGGTCTCCATTTTTGCTAAAGCCGTTGAATATTGAAGTTCGCCAGCATGCACAACATGCCTTTTAACTGCTGGAAAATCTTCTAGTGCATCATTCAATATGCTTCTTCCTTTGCCAAATACTTTTACCACAAAATGTGGCATCTCAAATTTACTTAGAGCTAAATTTATGGCCTCTAATAACAAAATTGGTGAGCGCGGGCCATAAAAAGACCCAAATATACCAACATCAAGCACGTCTGAAGGTTTACGGGGAGACGCGTTTTTGTATAGGATTGGATCAAAGCAATGTGGAAGCACATGGCTCTTTTCGGCTAAATACATAGTGGGGTGTTGGCGACCGACAAACTTGGCCATTTCCCTTGTGGGGAATACTAGGGCATTTGCGGAAGAGAACACTTGTTTTTCCAGTCGATGGCTCCATGAGGATGCTAGTGGAATGGAGCGTTCGTATATGTCTCCGGACCATGGGTCTGAAAAACTAGCAACCCAAGGGATATCCGGATAGCGTTTCTTTAATGAATGTCCTACTCCGTGCACGGAATGGTATTGAGAGCGAGTAACGATGACATCAAAGGTTGTGGGTCTGAGGGTCTCAGCCTGGTTTCTTACAATGCGATTTAATAGCAGGTAACGATCAGGACGAAATGGAAGGCGCGGAATTTTTCCAAGATAGGAGGACCAACTCCCACCCACATACAAAATTTCGTGGAATCGTTCTTTTATATATCCTTCTAGGCTGTGATCTGGCCGGCCTGGATGTGCCTGAGGGGCTAAAGTAAGAACTGTTATGTCAGCCTTTGGAATGGCACCCATTATTTTAGCACTTACGTAGGCTTCTGGAATGGCGGCGGGCGAAAAGCAATAGCAGATGCAGAGAATTCTCATTTTAGTTTCACCTGCCGCGGTTGTGGTGAGTTATTTCAGAGAAATTCCTTACAGAAAAGGGGGCAAAGCTTTCCAACATTTTGAGAATTTCTGCTTTATCCACAATATCGCCCGGGTCCATATAAATATTGAGCAGTAGAGGGTGATTGCTTCGCATCAGAGACAAGTAATTTTGAAGTTCTGTTAATAAGCGGCCTTGGCTACTTGGCGTGTGGTTAAGGAGCCCCCAGCTATCCAAGATCTGTTCTGGTTGAGATAGACATCCACTTAGTGGGAATTCCATGATCCCGGCTCTCTTAAAAACCGGGCCATACCTTAGGCCAAATAACGGGCGTGTAGAGCTAGAAAACCTATAATTATTTTTTGCGAGGAACTCCCAGAGAGTCCGCAGATTGCCTGGACTATCAAAGCTGCCAAAGTGTGGCGTACGAAAGGAAGTTGGGGGTTCACCGATTATATCGGCAATGGCTTCATGACCGAGCTTTATATCTTTCTGCCATTCTGCTGGTAAGAGCTCATCATAAAAATAACTGCCAATTCTTGAGGGAGATTCTGCGTTCGGCGAGGCGTGGCGCTTAAAGCCATGGTTAATGAAAGTTGCGCCCTCGCGGGCAAGGTCCTGATATACTGATGCTGAGCTAATCAATATTTCTCCAGGAACTGCATAGAGGGGGCATATACCCTTCGAAGCAAATTGTGCATGGAGCTCAGTTACGACCGCGCTGTCGGAATCCAAGTCACAGTCAAAAGAAAGCAAAAAACATGGCTTTCTTATTCCTGCTGTTTTGCAATTGTTGATTAGTTTGTTTTTGCATAGAGAAGAGGCAAATTTAGCCATAAGCCAGGTCTGAAAAAGCCCAGGATCTTTGATAGCCTTTGCAATCTGTTTTAGCACTGTACATCTTCCAATTTTAGGTGGAGCGTAGGCAAGATCGGGCCATGGCTGCAACGTATAATTGTGTGCACGTTATAGATCTTGTTGGTGACTATTTTTCTATAGGCCATCGTTTGGACCCTTATAAGGTTCTCCAGGATCGATAAGGCTTTGGGCTAAAATAACAGTTGTGCATAGGGCTCCCATGAGCCAGCCCTGCCAAATTCCGAAACTCAGTTGGGTTAGAGTGAAAGCTATAACAAACGTAGCCATAATAGCTGCGGCGGCCATTACATTGGGGATTTTAGAAATTCCCGAAATCATAATATAGAGTATTCCTATCGTCAGAATAACCCCCAGGCTGCCCAACTCTAACCAGATTTGAAGGAAGGCACTGTGGGGGTGGAGTGGCATAAACGGGGCGCTTATTATTGTGTTAGTTGACTCGTTATACCAAGTTGTTTGTGAGTTAGCTCCAGGAAAAATCCGTGAGGTGTTGAGTCCATATCCGCGAAAGGGTTGCTCAGCAATTCTTTCTGAGGTGAATTTCCAGATGGACAATCTATGGAGCGCATGATCTGGAAGGCTTAATCCACCAATAAATGCTCTTGTTAACCAATCTTCAATATTATGCAGAAAAATAATAAATATCAGATAGGCAGACACACTGAGTTTGACGAGAAGGGTGGCGTAGTAGAGGGAATGTTGGCAAACTACAAAAACAATTGCTCCTGCGAGGAACGCCAAAATAGTAGCCAGAGGTCCCAGAAAAACTAGGAGTAGTGATATGGGCACAATATATATTATAGAGCTACGCCTACCATAAGTCTCTGTAATGCAGGAGATGGTTGGAAAACAAAGCAGTGTCATAATAACAGTTGTTTCATTAAGGCCAGTGACTAAGGCAGAGTTTTGAAACAAATAGTTGAGTGAGCTGTAGTCATGGTGTGTTAGAGATGCTGCATCCTGCAAGGTAAGCAGTATTGAAACTGTACCTTTAGCCAAGGCTAAATAAGTGCCAATCAGGCAACCCCTAACTAGCCATAGTCTCACGGTTTCACGGCTTTGTTTAGTAAGGTTTTGCGCTACTTGTAATAAGATGACCAAAAACAAAAAGATTGTTCCAAGGCGGGCAGTAGCAAAGAGTGAGGTGTAAACGTCTAGTGACCATAGGCTAGCTATGAACGACCAGATGATTATCAGGCCAAAAATATAAGTAACAATCCGTGGAGACGGAATGAGAGACATTAAATTTTTTCGACGTAGATAAAGGAGTGCTACGACTGATAAAATTGGCGGCATCCAAGCCTGTAGGGGGGCGACTGCCCCTATCGGAAAGGCTGTAAAAGCAAGCCCGGATAGCACCAAAACATCCGGGTCTTTAGATATTTTCTTCTGGGATCGAAGTGCGTTCACTTTTAGTTGCTGCAGGTGAGTACCTAAAGATTGTTCTAAAAAGCCTATCGTCTGAACCTCAAGTTTTGGGTCTTGAAGATTAAGCAGCTCGCCATAGGGAGCCATTGTGAGGCCAGATTTTCACTAAATCGCTCACTTTTTTTATAAGGTGCTGGACGCGTTAGCTGCCGCTTCATTATATAAAAGGGTGTCAACTGGAAATTCTTTCACTAGGTCCAGCCCTTGGGAGCGGAATGTTGTTGTTTGAAGTGTCATCCAGATCGACCAAAAGTGACTTGGCTTTTTTTATCTTTTCCGGATCTTTGTCCCGCTGGACAATACGCAGTAAAGTATCTCTGCACTCGATCTCCCCATTTTCTGCCATCTTGAATGCCATTTGATCTCGGGCTTCATAAACAGAGCGATCCAAAGGAACTGTCTTAAGGTCGAATTTCTTCCAGTAGTATTGCTGATGTTCAGAATCCCAACTCCCGTAAACTTCGTCCCAGGAGCCACACCCCGGGTAGGGCTCTAGTTGATTCTCACATATGGTGTGACTAGCGGGTTGATATCGGGCATCAAAAGACTGCCTAATTTCTGATGTGCGGTTTGGCATGGCTTGATGAACAGATTCGTCACAAAATATTAAAGCATCTCCTGTAAGGAACGAACCTGTCACCCATGCTCCTGGGATTGGAACAGCTATCTCCATACCGCCAGCGCCTGAACTGACTTTAATGTCCAGTGCCCCAAATTTATGAGATCCGGCTGCAATTGCCAAAGCCCCTTTGTTGACCGGACAATCTCCTAGCGGAGCCCAGAGAGCGTAGTTAGTATCTCCACCTATGTTTGGCTTGTCTTGATGGGGCCGGGTGGTGAAATCAAAATCAGGGCCTTGAGGGAAGATGTTTCGCTGTACAAAAGAGGGATGCGCTAAGGTTGGTTCACCAAAGATAGAGTCAAAAAACTCTAATACTTGTGGATGTGTCCTTAGTCTATGTAATTCTTCATCACTCCAGATACCTGGAAATACCTGCATATAGGTTTCTTCAGGGTCTTTGCATGCAGCTTGTCGGTTGGCAATGCCAGCTTCAATAGGGGTCTTTGGATCAAGCCAACCCCCTTTTGATGCCTTTTCTAGAAGACGGCGACGTACGCGCAAAACATCGTTTTTTGGCAGGAGTTCCCTTATAAAAAGGTATCCATCGCGGTCCAGCCGTTCCTTTAGCGCGGTGCTATCTCCCTGAAGATCGGTGGAGTCGAGAAATGGTGCCATTTCTTCCATTTAGTTTCCCTTGGCAATGGTCCGTCACTGGCCACCTTCTTAGTAAATTGCCTAAAGGTCAAGGAGCTAAATCTAATTTAGAAATTTTGTTTGAATGCAGCTTCACAGGAGCTAATGTGAGCCAAAACATTTCACATATAGATGGATATTACTAGTTATGGAACTTGGATTAAGAGGAAAAAAGGCTATTGTTTGCGCGTCTAGCAGAGGCCTTGGTCGGGGTTGTGCGGAGGCATTAGCGGAAGAGGGTGTTTCCCTGGTTATAAACGGAATTAATAAGGAGACGGTGACCAGGACAGCCGAAGAAATTGCCAAGTCCTTCAATGTTAATGTGCAGGCTGTAGTGGCAAACTTGGATTTACCCGAAGGCCGGGCTGCGTTGCTGGAAGCTTGTCCAGACCCGGACATCCTAGTTAATAACAACGGGGGGCCACCGCCCGGAAATTTCAGGGATTGGGGAAGAAACGAATGGGATGCGGGTTTAACTGCGAACTTGATTGCTCCCGTTGAATTGATCAAAGAAACAGTCGATGGAATGGTTGAGCGCGGTTTTGGACGTATTGTGAACATTACTTCAATAGCGGTTAAAATGCCCTTTCCGGGTTTAGCGATGTCCAGTGCTGCGCGTTCTGGTCTTACCGCTTTTGTGGCTTCTGTCTGTAGGGAAGTGGCATCCAATAATGTTACGATCAATAATTTACAGCCAGGGATTTTTGATACGGATCGGGCCCAGACCGGATTCAAAGGTGCAGCAAAGGCCACAGGGCGTACTGTTGACGAGGCTCGTGCCAGTCTAATAGGAAATATCCCCGTTGGGCGTCTGGGTACCACTGGGGAGTTTGGTCACGCTTGCGCGTTTTTGTGCAGTGTGCACAGTGGCTTTATCACTGGACAGTCACTTCTCTTGGATGGTGGTCATTTTTCTGCAAACTTCTAGCAGAACTGACTGGGAGCAAAGCATAGTTTGGATTGTTGAAACTAAGGTTTTGAGAACTTTGGGCCTTGGAAGGTATCGTACGTTGTGATTTCTTCAACAGGTCGACGTTTTAGCTTTGTTAGTTGCTTCACTGGTTTTCCCAGTGGAATTATTGCAGCAATTGCAACGTAATTGGGAAGCTCAAGAAGCATTTGGACCGTAGGCTCTTCGGCGGCGGCCAATGTAGTAATCGTCCCTCCGAAACCTGCTTGGCGGGCGGCCATGAGGATATTCCATACGAATGGATAAATGGATGCTCCACTTATTATTCCAACGCGATCCAGGTATTGGTCCATTGAAGCAACCACTCTGAGGTCGAGAGCTATCGCTAGGAGACAAGACGCCTTTTTATATGGCTCCATAAGTCTAGTTGGTGGAGGTGTTCGAGCAATTTCAGCAGCACTTACATTTGTTTGCGATACACTGTTCCAGGGATTCTCGCCCGCTTTCACTTGGGCGTGATACTTCTTCGCTGGAGGCTCCAGAATTTCTACTAATTTTTCTCGTGTTTCCTGGTCGCGTATGATTATAACGTGGTTCCCTTGGCGGTTTCCCCCGCTAGGTGCGAAACGGGCATTATCCAATATTTCATAAAGTACTTCTTCGGGTATATCTTCGCCCGTATATTCGCGAGCGGCGAAGGTAGTACGCATTACATCATATAATTCCATTGTTCCCTCAGGCTCCCCTCCATTCCTTAGAAAAATCCATGGTAGTTTTAGCAGCTCTTATAATGATTCGGCAGAGCCAGAGTTTAGAGAGTTTCTTCTAGGAAATTAGTTGCTCGGGCCCAAGAATCGCGTTGTGCTGCCACATTATAGGCATCACTTTGTTCATTAAAAAAGGCGTGCGCTGCATCGTACCGAAAAATGCTATGCCCTACTTTGGCCTGCTGGAGTGTATTTTCTAATTCATCAACAGCGGCAGGAGTGCACCAATCATCTTGGTTGGCAAAATGACCTTGAAACGGGACCCTAATATCTTTCGGAGAAGCAAATTCATCGGGGGGAATGCCATAAAAACAAATTCCTGCAGAACATTCCGGTACATGGACAGCGCTGGCGAGCGTCAGGGCTCCTCCCATGCAAAACCCCATAACGGCTACCTTCGAGCTGGTGTCCAAAAGGTGTCGGGCAGCCCCGCGAATGTCCTGGTGGGTTGCTCCTGGGAAGTCAAGCCCGTTCATCATGTGGCCGGCTTCATCGGGGTCCTGTGTTACCCGACCTTTATATAAATCTGGGGCTAGAGCGTTGTAACCTGCTCTAGCAAAACGGTCGGCTACCCCGCAAATTTGGTCGTTGAGGCCCCACCATTCCTGAATGATAACAACACCACCTTTATTGCCTGTTGAAGTGGACAAATAACCATTCGTTTGGCCTCCATCCGGTCGATTAAACTTAGTCATATTGCCCATTACGCGTAATCCTCATAGAGCTCGGTATTCTTTTTCAGTGTGTAAAATACTATCCGATAACGGGAGTATAGCTAACCTCGTTTTTTTGTCGAAAAAAAATGAAACGAATTCCCCTTAAACTGAGTTTCGCGCCTTCTCAACTGCTGTGTCAAAGTGACCCTTCAACTCTCTTGGGACATCGCCAAGGCCAGCAACAACTCGCATTGCCCAATCAATATATTCGGCCTTCCGCAGCGAGTCCCAATTTTTTGGAGGGCTTTTAGTTATGGAACGCAAATTAGATGTTTTGTCGGCTACTTTAAGGATTTTTGCACGCTGAGTTTTCTTGGAAGCATTGGTGATCTGTAACTTCTTTCTCTCTTCTTTGCGAAGGGTTTTGTCATCAGTGACTTCGTTTACCAGGTTTGCTATATCGTCATTAAAGCAGATAGCTAATTCTTCACATGTGGTGTCTGTATCTTCTATCGTATCGTGGAGTAGGGCTGCGGCAACCAAATTAGGGTCTTTGCCTTTTGTTGCCTCTGTCACCAGCAGGGCTACTTCAGCTAAGTGGTTAATGTAGGGTTCTTGGGCCTCACCTTTTCTTCTCTGTTTGGAGTGCCGTTGAGAAGCAAAATTGAAAGCGCGGGCGACTACAAGTAGGTCATTCAACGAATTTCTCCATATTTTGTTGCCACGAGTTAGTCTACCAAAATGGGTCAATACCTGCCAATTGTCAGAGTATTATCTGGGCATTATCCGCAAACTTTTCAATCAAAAACACTCTGTTCTTTTGAAGAGCTAGATTCATCTCTCCCAATTGTGCAAAACAACTTATTTTTGCAGATCTTGAATACTGGGTTGCACCCAAGTAGTTTGTACATATGGCTGTTCCAGTTGAACACTTTGCAGGGGATCTTCATTGGATTTTTTTGGGAACTTTTTTTCGTTTATTGGACGCGTTTCCATATATTTCGTGGAGACTTATCTATATTCCACTGCCGAAATTTTTTCGAGGGCAGGGGAGGGGCCAGTTGCAGGATTCTTTGAGTTCCTAATCTCCATGTTTCTCTTCAGTTGCGGATTGGTTTTACTAATTGGAACCCTGCAGTCGTTAAGAAAATGGAGTGTTAACCCACTTATCACGATAGTAGAAAATTATAATAGGATTTTCGCCCTCGTAGGTGCATGGGCAATTAGTCTGTTGATAGCTGCTATGGTCATAGAGGTAGTATCACGGTATTTTCTGGGCTCTCCTACTCAATGGGCCTACGAAATGTCCTACATGCTAATGGGAACATCCTTTATGTTGGGCATAGCCTATTGCATGCAAATGAGGCGACATGTCAGGGTATATTTTTTTTACGATAGGGCATCACCGAAAAAGAAAGCAGTTATTGATATTGCTGGGTACTGCGTATTTATCCCAATGGTTTTGTGGCTTTCCGCTGGGCTCTGGGACTATTTTTATCAAGCCTATCGGGTTAATGAATTGTCTGGGGAATCGGCCTGGAATCCTATTATTTGGCCCTTCAAATTCACTTTTGTGGTGGGTTTTTTGCTGCTCTTACTGCAAACAACAGTTGAAATACTTAAGTGCCTTTTGGTTCTCACACAGGCGAGTAGTCCTGAGCCCAAATCTATGGACGCGAGGTAGTTGTTATGGGTGTCAGTCTAGCGTTATGGATGTTTCCTGCTCTGATGGTCATGATTTTTTTTGGCTTTCCTGTAGCGTTCTCTCTGTTTTCAGTGGCATTCGTTTTTGGTGCAATAGCCTTTAATTTTTCCCTCCCGGCCGTCAATCTTTTCACTCAAGTCATCGATTCGGTGGCCTCGAACTCTATTCTTGCCGCGGTTCCACTTTTTATATTGATGGGGTCATTATTTGAACGCTCAGGCATTGCAGAGCGTTTGTTTGAGGCAATCCACCTTTGGACCCGGAGACTTCCCGGTGGCTTAGCGGTTGGGACGGTCATTTTGTGTGTGATCTTTGCTGCTTCCAGCGGTGTCGTAGGTGCTACCGAGTCAGTTGTAGGCTTGTTAGCTATCCCGGTAATGCTCCGATATGCCTATGATAAGGGTTTGATAGCAGGAACAATTTGTGCGGGTGGTTCTCTTGGAACAATCATTCCTCCTTCGGTTGTGGTGATAGTTCTTGGTCCTGTCGCAGACGTTGATGTGGGCGGTCTATTTATGGGAATGCTATTTCCTGGTCTAATTTTGGCGGCCCTGTACATTATTTACATACTAGTTCGGTGTAGTATTTGTCCTGAGGACGGGCGCAGACTTCCGCCTGATGAGAACGAACCTCCTTTGGGCCGTAAATTGTGGATAACCGCTGAGGCATTATTGCCCCCGTTAACCCTAATCTTTGCAGTTTTAGGTACAATTATATTGGGGTGGGCAACCCCCACTGAAGCAGCGGCTATGGGTGCTTTTGGAACAATTGTCTTAACACTAGTGTATGGGCGCTTTAGTTTCTCAGTATTCAAAGAAGCCTTAGTTCGCACGCTTTTGGTTACTGCAATGATTCTAACTATCCTTGTTGCAGGAAATATGTTTGCCAATGTGTTCACGATTTCTGGCGGCTTGATTGGCACTCAACATCTAGTAGAGGCAGCGGAGCTCTCCGGTTGGACCACTTTGTTTATACTGTTATTATTGGCATTCATAGCTGGTTTTGTTTTGGACCTAATTTCAATAATTTTAATTATTATACCGATTGCCATTCCGCTTATAGAAAAAATTGAATTTTATGGGATGGATCCCTCGCAGGTCAAAAGTTGGTTTTGTGTATTGTTTCTTATAGTAATACAGACTAGTTATCTGACGCCTCCGATGGCACCTGCTATCTTTTATTTGAGAGGGATAAGTCCGCCTGAAATTAAGCTGTCACATATGTACAAAGGTGTCATGCCATTTATCGCCCTAGAAGTTATCGCGTTGGCTTTAGTCATTCTTTTTCCGGGATTGGCGTTATGGTTACCTGAGCAGATGTGGGCGCTCTCACGACATTAGCTATTGCTTTAAGATTAGTACTGGGAGGTCCTAATCATGACAATCACAGACGACCGTAGTCCAAAGTATGACGTGGTCCTAACAGGCGGGAGGGTTATAGATCCCAGCAACCGGTTGGATGAAATCGCTGACATAGCAGTGAGGGATGGGAAAATTGCGGCACTGGGTCAGTCGATTGCTGTGCGAACTGATCAACATACTGTAGACGTGAATGGCCATTTAGTCCTGCCTGGCTTGATTGACACGCACGCTCATATATTTAGGCACGTCACCGGTGGTTTTGGGCTTCCTGCAGATTTAGTCGGGGTGAATTCGGGTGTGACAACCTTGGTCGATCAAGGGGGCCCGAGCTGCATCACTCTGCCTGCATTTCGAGAGTACATAGATAAGCCTTCAGAAACACAAATTTTGGCCTTTCTTTCATGTTATGTAATTGGAGGTTTGGAAGGCCATTACTATAGCGATCTTTACGGACCCCAGTGCGTTGATGTTGACGCAACGGTGAAGGCAATTCAAAAGAACAGGGATATTATTCGGGGAGTCAAAGCTCATGCGGAGATTGGGGGCTATTCGCGGTGGGGAGATAAGGTTGTCAGGTTGGCGAAAGAAATTGCGAGCCAGGCTTCGGTGCCACTATACATCCACTTAGGGCAGTTATGGCCGCTAGTGGAAAAAGACAGTCCGACAGGCGGCGATCATATTTTACCATATCTGGCGGATCTTGCTGAACCAGGAGATGTTTTGGCGCATCCATTCACTCGCCATCCCGGAGGATTTGTTGCCGATGATGGGAAAGTCCACCCTATTGTTGAAGATATGATTGCAAAAGGTGTCAAAGTAGATATTGGGCATGGCTCACATTTTAGTTTTGACGTAGCGAGGCGTGTATTGGATGCGGGAATAATGCCGGACACGTTAGGCGCAGACATGCACGGTTATAACACTAAGATTAAAAATAGTTCGCCTGACGATGAAGGGCACCTGTTTGGCGGTAATATACCATTTGGTTTGTGTTCTGCGATGACTGAACTCCTGGCATTGGGTCTAACACTCGAGGAAATCGTGCCTATGGTAACCTCTGCTCCAGCCCAGATGTTGGGTATAGAGGCGCCAAGAGTTGGTTTGGGAGTAGGGTCTAGTGCAGATATTTCTGTGTTGAAAGATTCTCGGGGACGATGGCGGCTGAGTGATAATGATGGAGTGAAAATGGTTAGTGACCGCCTTTTAGAGCCAAAATTTTGTTTTCTAAGAGGTAAAAAGTTTGAGGCTAATGCTTCAATTATCCCGGTGCCGGAAGAAATATGACAGTGAAGAATAGAGGGACAGGTGTAGGCGGATCGGTTCCTAGAAAAGAAGACAGTAGATTCCTAAACGGAAGTGGGAGGTTCGTAGGTGATATAGCACTATCACGTATGGAAGAGGTTGCTTTTATTCGTAGTCCATTTGCGCACGGGCTTATAAATAACATTGAAATTCCGGATAGCCTTCGCCATTCAGTATACTGTGCGAAGGATCTTGTCGGCACCAAACCTATTCGAGCTGTTTCTAACCTGAAGGGTTTTAAGCCTTCCGACCAACCTTTGTTGGCCTTGGAAAAGGTGTGCTACGTGGGTGAATTAATCGCTGCGTGTCTTGGAGCTACACGGGCTGAAGCGGAGGATAAGGTGGATGAGATCTATGCCGATATAGAGCCGTTACCGGTCATCGTGGATATGTTGGATGCTCGTAAGCCGGATGCGCCTTTAATACATGAAGATTGGGGAGATAATGTTTTCTTGGAGACCCAGATATCGGTGGGGCAGCCAGAACCCCTCTTATCAGCTCCAATTAAAGTGAATCGAAAATTGAGAATGTCGCGCCAGTGCATGGCTCCGTTAGAAGGGCGAGGCGTGGTAGCACAGTGGGATAGTCGACTAGAGCAACTCACTGTGCACACATCAACTCAGATGCCGCACATAGTTCGTTCGGGTTTGTCTGAGTGCCTGGGTCTAGATGAATCATCAATTCGGGTGATCTCTCCAGACGTTGGTGGGGGATTTGGATACAAGGGTTTGTTGTTGCCTGAAGAGGTGATCGTTTGTTGGTTGGCATTAAAGCGTGGAAACCCGGTTCGTTGGTTGGAAGACCGTCGTGAGGCCCTGACAGCCGCTGCAAATGCCAGGGAACATTATTATGACATAACCTTATGCGCAAATCAGGAGGGGGAAGTGCTCTCGTTGGATGCTCAGGTACATGTAGATGCTGGCGCCTATTCTGCGTATCCGTTTACAGCTTGTCTCGAGGCAGCGCAGGTCGCTAGCATTTTGCCAGGCCCATATAATATTCCTAATTACAATTGTAAGACTTGGTCTGTGGCAACCAATAAATGCGGTATTTTGCCATATCGGGGAGTGGCTCGGACGGGAGTGTGTTATGCGTTAGAATCTATGCTTGATTTGGTTGCGCGCTCAGTGGGAAAGGAGCCGTTCGAAATACGACTCCTGAACCTGGTGAAACCAGATCAAATGCCTTTTAACAATATTACCAATAAACATTTCGATAGTGGAGACTATCCTGCCTGTCTTCGAAAGGCGGTAGAGGCAATTGATCTTGGTTCCGTTCGGAGGCAACAGAGAGGTGCCGGCGCAACAGGACCTATGATAGGAGCCGGTCTCAGTATCTATAATGAGCAGGCGGCTCACGGAACGGCAGTTTACTCGGGTTGGGGTATTCCTATGATCCCAGGTTATGAACAGGCGTTTGCCCGATTTAGCCCCGATGGGGAGTTGGAGGTTCGGGTTGGAATTCAGTGTCATGGTCAAGGAACAGAAACTAGTCTTGCACAAATTGCTCACGAGATATTGGGTCTGGATATTGCATCTATTAGGATCGTGCATGGAGACACGGCTTTGTCCCCATATTCAACTGG
>MDTE01086258.1_pt1 | contig 23376 bp, 20 predicted proteins | sample 811231 | NCBI WGS metagenome assembly MDTE01 (sample SAMN05326651, study PRJNA326480) | marine metagenome | isolation source: seawater | place: Indian Ocean: Red Sea | collected 2010 | reverse complement strand
TTTTCACAAATTTCATGAAAACTTTTATTCCTATGTTTTATAGTATTTTGTAAAGAAAACATAATTTGCGGAAATGTTTCTTTTGGTTTTCTTAATCTATATCCTTTTGATAAATGAATGATTTTATGCTTTTGTGTTTCAGTAAAATTGAATTTTAATATCAATTTATCTATCCAAATTTTATCATCATTATTTAAAATAGATTTATCAGCTGATTTTAAATTATTAAAATCGGACAAAAATGATTCTATCTTAGAGATATTAGATTGCACCATACTGTAAATATCATTTTTGGATAAACTAAGAGAATGATCATCCATATAATCTGATACAATTTTTATAAAAGCTAATCGATGTGTCTTCACTAATTTTGACGCAACTCTAAATATTTCAGCTGATTCCATATCTACCAACCCTGGATATTTTTCTCCATCATCTTTTACAACATTTTGAGCAGTGATAATTGACTGCTCTTTAAATGGATGCCTTATCAAAATATCAGGATAATAAGTCTTGCCGGTTCTATAATGATCAATTTTGTGAATAAAATAGCATTGACCTATAGAAGTTTCTCTTGGATTACCACCGGCAATACCAATATTTATAAACTGTAAAATCTCTTGTGCAAAATAAGAATGAATACACTCTAATCGTTTTTGAATATTTGCTTGTCCTACACCGATTCCTACAACTATGATATTATCATTGCCATATACTGGAAAATTAAAATTTTTATCTTTAGTTAAATTAAAATGATCAATAATTGGGGATGATTCAGCTTTTAAAGCTGTTAAAATAATTTGCATGAAAAAAATTTACCAAAAAGAAAAACGTAAAATTTTCTTTTTAGGTTTTTTCTTTTTACTTGTATTCCATGGTTTTTTCCCATCCCATGTTAAACCAAATAAGCTCTTCTTCCGACCTTCAGGCTCATACTGAAACTCACCTTTATATCTCTTTGATTTCCTTTTTTTCAAATCTAAAGCTATTGACTCGAGTATTATTTTTCTATCTTCATAGTCCTGTTGTTTTAAATTATAATATATAATATCACGCCCAAATTTTGCGCCAAAAAAATTTAATAGTTTGCCACTTAAATAAAGACCAAGTCCAATACCCCCAACACCAATTGGCAATTCATAAATCTTAGGTTCTGAAAAAATAAAATCTGGATACCCAAATGTTGCTGCTCCAATAGATGAACCCATCGCTACTAAACCTAAAAATGCACATGGCGTACCTGCAGGACGATAAGTTTTTGTTGCATATCTCATTTTTATTAATGAAGATATTGGAATTGAAATAAGGACTGCATCTTCTTCCCAAAAAACAATATTTTTATTTTCAATTGTGAAATCATTAGATGAAACAAAAACATCTTTCGCTTTTGTATAAAGAATAATTTTCTGACTATATCCAAATGATAAAAAAAACAACAATATTAAATATGTGATTAATCTATTCATAAAATTTTTATAATAACTAAACTAACGACTTTAAAGCATGAAGTAAGAGTTCTATATCATCTTGACTATTATATACTTGAAAAGAAAGTCTTATATAATTGCAATTATTCCATTCAAAGATAGGTATTTCAATTTTATAATCATTCCATAAAATTTTTTTCAAATTTTGGGGTGCATTATCTGGCAGTTTATGACTTACCATTTGCTCAATCCATTCATCATTATTATATATAGGTTCTGTACCTAATATTTGGGAAAATATTTTTCCAGTATCCTTTATGACTTCTTTACACATATTCTGATGTTTTTGAATTTTTTCATGATAAAATTTGATGGCTATCGGTATAGTTAAAAATGCCGACATATCTCTAGTGCCCTGCCATTGAAAATCTTGTAAAAATTCAGAGTTACTAGGATCGTCTCCTTTTTTGCCCCAACTATACACATGTGGTCGTATCCACTTTTGGTGTTCCTTTTTTACAAATAGAAATGATGCTCCTTTAGGAGCACATAGCCACTTATGACATGCACCAGTATAAAAATCACAATTAAGATCATTAATATCTAAGGGTATATGCCCAGGTACATGAGCTCCGTCAATAATAGTTATGATTCCTCTATCTTTAGCAGCTGAAATTATTTCCTTTACAGGAAATTTTAAAGCCGTTGAGCTAGTAATATGAGACATAAATATTATTTTCGTTTTAGATGTTATACCTGATAAAAATGACCTGATAAAATCATCCTTATTATCAACAGGAATAGGTATTTCATTTTGAATTATATTTATATGTTTTTGTTTACCCCACTCTGTCCAGGCTCGGATCAAAGCACCATATTCGTGATTAGTCATTAATATTTCATCACCTTTATTTAAATCAAGACTCTGAATGATACAACTAATAGCATGGGTAGGGTTTTGAAAAAATGCTATCTCATCTTCTTGACAACCAACAAATTCACTTAATTCATGTCTGGAATTCTCTAAATAATTATATAAATCACTAGTTAAAAACTTAACCGGCTGTTTTTCTAGTAATTTCTGCCATTCTTGATATCCATCAAAAACAACTTTTGGGCATGCTCCAAATGACCCATGATTTAGAAATACATTTTCATCTTGTAGGAGAAACATCTCTCCTAAATTATTTTTCATTTTTAATATTTAAGTTGATTAAAATAATACTCACTACAAAGGAAAATTTAATCATTATAAAAATCTTTTATTAAAATCTTCGTAAACGATTTTTCAATGTTATTGAATGACTTATCATATCGGATACTAAATCATCTGAGAGAGTTTTTGAAAAATAGATATTATTTATTTGTCTTTTATCATGCTGAGTATTCTCATAATATAAAAGAGCAGGTTGTTGTAGTGATACTTTAATATTATCTCTGTCACCTTCTTCCCAGTCTACTTTGAAATAATCAAATAACTGTTGGACTAATGTGATTTGATCTTTTTGCTTCATTCTTAAATTTCTTAAAGAAATAAAAAATAATCCCATCGAGTGTTGCAAGCCAGTCAGATAACCTATCCTGGGTAAATTTTTCCAATGTTTCAATTCAATTTCAAGATCATTTGCTATTCTTGATAATATTTTTGTGATCAATAAAAATCCTTTATGACTATGGTTACGATCTTTACCAAATTTTGGAGATCCTATCTCTGGGTCATCTAATAATTGTCTAATTCTAATCAATTGATTTTCAATTAATTCAGAGTGATAAGATCTCATGCGTTGAGTTACTAATGTTCTTTGCTTTTTTTTCAACGATAAAAAATAAACTGTATCTTTTAACGTAGATGCAATATCACTGATGAGCTCATCATTCGATATTTCTGGAGTTTCAAGTAATGAGATTTGTAATTCTTTACTGTATGATATTAACGGACTCTTTTCATTCCCAAGGCAAAAAATAAGTTTTTCATAATTTTTCTGAAAAGCATCTTCAATAGAAGATAAAATTTCATTCGGATTATATTTTTCTCTAAGCTCCTGAGTCGTTAGGATATTTTTCATAATATGGGAAATGTACTCCCATCACCCAATGCAATGCAATGAGTCTAATTATTTACTTCAAATAAATAATTTTTTGGGTCTTTATTTCTTTATCTGATATGAGTTGAATAAAATAAATTCCAGAGCTTGAGTTTGAAGCATCCCAATGTAGATTATAATTACCAGGAAGAACTATACCATTGATTAATTTTTTAATAAGACGACCTCGCAAATCATAAATATTTAAATATACTGATTCATATAATCTATCATCAGGAATATCAAATGAAATTGTTGTAGATGGATTAAAGGGGTTTGGAAATGCTGGATAAAGAATAAATTCTTGAGGTATTATTTCTGAATTAATATCCAGAGTTCCTTTTTGTAAAATGGAATTATTTCCATCAGAAATTTCATAAAATAATGAAATATTTTCAATATCATCTGGTATAATGAATTCTATTGTATCATTATCGTAATTTTTTGAAAATGCTAATGTCGAGAACCCTTTTTCTTTATGATGACTTTGTATAAATAATTTATTTAATGTATTTGGTCCATGGTTTATTTCAACTGGTGAAGATCCTGGAAGATAGGAGACTTGAAACTGGCCAGATAAAGATAAAGTATCTATAATAACGAAAATAATATTACCCTGATGAATAAAATCAAGAGGTCTCCCTATTAAGTCTGTATCATTAATAATTTCTTGAAAATTTTCTTGATACCAAGACCACATTTGTACAAATACTATACCATCATCAAGGTCATATTCAGAGTCTGGGTCAATTATATAATGTGGTGCGTTCCCAACAAACGGTCCTAGTTCATATGCTTCATTTTGATTTTTGAATGCTTCTCTTAAAGTATCTAAGTCCTTATAATCCATTGAGTCATTTAAATTATAATCACCTGGCATTGGTGTATGATAGGTAAATGAGTGTGGAGCAGCGACTAAACCATTGACATCTTTAAAAGAATTAAATTGAATATAAATTTCATCATAACTCATTAAGTTTAATTCTTCATTACCAAGGGTAATATTGATTGAACTATCTATTGGATTTATTTGAATATCCTTGGGTATCGTATCACTAGGATATTGGCCAATAAATTTAGATGTAATCAATAAATCAATATTATCATAATCAATGATCTCGCTAAACTTATAATCAATAGTCGTAGATTTTCTTAAATCAATATAAGATTGATTTTCAATTGAAGAAAAAATTATGCTAGGTATTAATTCATCGTAAAGATTATTAAAGTAAAAATTTATGCTATCTATTTGATTTCCACTCTCATCATAAATACTTTTTTCTTCATTCGTTGATAATACTAATATTTCTGAACCTGATGGTGTGAAATTATACTGAAAATTAACGCGAACTATTTTTTCACCACCATTAAGTAAATTACTATTAGTGTCTGTTATACTAATAATAGTACCTATGTCATCAGGATTATCAGATATAATATTTATAAAAAAATCATTCGCATTAATTACATCATCCGCATTCTCATTTCCATAAATTTCATCATCAAAATTTATTTCTAAATATGAATTCTCAATTAAAGTTGGCGTGAATAAAGTATCTGGTCCAACATAATCTCGTATTTGAAATGAATTATTATAATTTAGAGTAATATCATTGCCTTGGGGATCCTGTAACGGTGCATTAAATGACAGATAATAGATTGTTTCACTTTGATAATTCTCAGATGGTACTATAGTTATAGATGGAGGAGAATCAGAAATTAATATAGTATCGAGAACAGAAATTTTTGACCCTTCATTATTATCTATATACCTTTCAAAAGATATGTATTGGGATAGATAGTCATAGGTTACTGGATTGCCAGCCGTTGTCAAAATTTCCTCATCGAAAAAGAAAGCTAACATCGCATCTTCGCTAACATCTTCTGATCCATCTTCTATTGTTATTTCACTATTGGGTGGCAACTCATCAATTAACGTATCTGTCATTGATTCTGATTGTGGAACAGCAACACCATCTTCACTATAAATTAAAAAATCATCTCTTGGTGAAATAGTAATTGTTTCTACACCTGATGGTAATGTATCAAAATTCATGAACATCCGAATGACATCTTCCCCACCATTTAAATTATTACCCGTTGTAGATGTAATATTTAAAATTTCTACATCAGATGCTTCTCCACCATTTGAACTAATTATTATCTTAAAATCATCTACAAAAACTTGCTGTGTAGTTAATTCATTACCAAAAATTCCAGTAGAGAATGTTATATCAACATATACATTACTATCAGCAATTGCTAAAGATTGTATTGTAGCTGATGCGTTAAGCTCTAATTCTTCTGTAGTTTCATTTGTGAGCATTGCATTGCCTGCTTCATCATAAATTGAAGTTTCATTGGCAGGTTTAAACGTGATTTTTTCTTCGCCCGTAGGTGTACCATTAATAGTAAAATGAACTTTAATAGTTAATTCACCTCCATTAAGGTCATCACCATTATTATCTGTAATATTAACTAAATTAATTGAATTACAACTTTCTGTTCCAGACCATAGGGTATCTAAATCATTTACAGTAATTGGTGTAGAAGCATTCGAGTCTCCATACACTGGCTCATTAAAAGTTATTGTAGCAAATGCATTAGAAGTTGCAAGTGTACTGGAAGCAATAGTTGGAGGAGTCTCATCAATTGTCCTAAACTGAATGGTATTATTACCTTGGGCTGTTTCTATTGAATTTCCATTCAAATCCTGAATCTCTTCTAAAAAAGTGACTCTTATCCTAGTATATTCATTAAAATTTTCATCTGGGATTATAGTAAAAGTAGTTTGATCATTACTAACTACCGAAAAATCTAAATCATCATTATTATCAATATCACGAAGAATAATACAATCTCGAGCATTATCACCATCAGTAATATTTACAAGACCTCCTGGACTATTATATCTTACTTCTTCTGAAAAAATTACTTCAATATTAGTATCACGTGGGATATTGACAGCACCATCTTCTGGTGATGTAACAATTGATGGAGCTAAAATATCCACAAGAGTAATAGTCTTTCCAGCAAGATCAAGCAAAGGTACACCAACAGAATTGTAAATAGAACGTTCATTTTCAGGTCTTATTGTGATTTCTTCAACCCCAGTTGGAGATCCATCATATTCAATATTAACTCTAATCACAGATTCATTTGAAGTAATGGTATTACCTGATAAAGTTGTTAAACTCCCAATACTTGCGTTAGTGACAACACCGCCATTAGGCTCTATGTCTATAAAATAATCACTAATCTCAACGGCAATGCCATTACCATTATAAACTTCTTCATAATCTCCACCATAGACACCTTCACTAAAATAATAATTAATTTCTTCATAATTAGTTGATGTTGTAATTGAATCTACTACTAATGAAAATCCAATTCTGGTTCTGATATTACATGGTGGTTCATCACAAGAACTAGTACCATAATTTTCTACAACTATATAATAATCAATAGGCCCATCTTCGTCTCCCCAATCTAATAATGGTATCATATTTGCAAAACTGGGGGATTCATTACTACATAAACAACCAAAATCATATTTATATGCTACTAAACCAGTATCACTATTAAAATATATGGATGAACTAGCATCATCTTGATATACTATCCAGGATGATGAATCACAATCTTCTTTATATACAGTAACAATCGGATCAACATTCGTTTCAATATTGCAGGTTGATAAATAAATATTCGCTGGAATATCTAAGGTTAATTTATAGGTATAATCTTGGCCATTCGAATATGTTGTGCTATGATCTTCTACATCAGGAGTTTCTCCTAAATTCCAAGTATCAGTCTGATTTATTATATTTATCGTATCATCAAAAGGAAAATCAGCAACAGTAATTTCTTCATCAAAACATTGAGATTGTAATGGATGTAGAATAATTATTCCAATAATAACAATTAATTTCTTATTCAATATTGATTTCTGCATCTCCATAATCATTAATTATTAGTGGTTGATTATTAAAATTTCGTAGTTCAGTATATGGGCCATTTTCTCCTTCAGATGAATCTGCAGCAACTATATAGTCTAAATAAACTTTACGATTAATCTCAGCTATAAACTGAATTTTCGCCAATGACCATGTACCTCCTTCTGCTTGGATAGAGTTCATATCTGGTAAATAATATATTTGAATATTTAAATATGATTCCTGCTCTTCTGGTAAATCCCAATGTATTAATGGTTGATTATCACCTTGAAAAAAATCATCTGATTGTACATTAAGCAACCGAATCCCTTGAGTATATTTTATTTTTAAATACGCAGCTGAAGCAGGACCCATTTTGTAGCTATATAAATCAATTTCAATGGTATCTCCTAATTCTACATTAATATCATTAGGATGAAAAAATAATGCTGGGGCATCTAACCCCATATTATCAGGGTCAAAAATATTATCTAATTCATACTCAGCATCTTCACATGAAAAAGAAATTAGAATTATTATGAAAAATAATATCTTAACAAATTTATTTAATATAGAGTCCAACATTTAATCCTAAAGTTATCCATCCTGTAAATCCGGTTGATTCAAGATTAACAATATTAGCCCTCGATAATAATGAAAAATCAATTGGAAGAGGTTTCATGTGTAAAACTAAATCCCCTCCAAATGATGTACCAAATCCATCAGAATAGGAACTAATTCCCATGATTATATTTTTACTTAAATATTTCCCTCCAATAGAAATAAATGGACTTAAATCTGTACTTGTTAATAAAGAATTAGATGAGCCAGCAATTGCATTGTTATCGCTATTACGGTAAAAAGAATATCTAACTGTTTCATACATCAACTCTGTTCGAATTGGACCAAAATTAAATCCCCATGGAGTTTTGATATTGTATCCATAATCAAAATATGCTGAATATTCTGACAAAGATCCACCAGTTACTACCGGTCGCATAAATAAACCATTGATACCAAATTTTGAAAAAGAAATTTTTTCTTGAATATTTCGTCTCATAAACCCAGCTATATCTAAACCTTGCTTTTGGTTAACCGAGTTCTGATCTTCAAATTGATCTTCTTGAAAAAATATTTCTGCATCAAAATAATCATCATCAGGCCCTACCATATATGCGTGAATCATATTCACCGCCCAAATAGATGCAGCAACATATCGCAAATTCTTCATAAAGCGATTATAATTATTTGTCGCTTGGGCATATTCAATAATTTTTGGTCGTAGTTCTAATAATTCGTGTGGATCTTCTTCTTCTTGATAAGAACTATATGTTTCATTAAAACCACCCCAAGATTTGTTATACTGGTGATAAGCAATCAATCCAGCCAATCCTAAAATACCTTCAGTTCCCATAAAACCAAATCCTGGATACCTTTTCTTTGACCAGATTTGTCCTGTACCAGGTATCGCTGTAGACATCATAAGAGATTTTATCTTACTGGGAATTTTTAACTTTGGTAAGACTAACCATTTTTTTCTAACAATATTTTTTTCCAAAACTGAAACTTGTGATGTATCTGACCCAACAGACAAAGTATCTGGTACGATTAATCCACTTACTTTATAGGCCATTTTTTTCATTTCTAAAAGCAAACTATCATTAATTGCTCGACTATTTAGGGCAAATTCATTGGTCATTGTTTCCATATCAACCGAAAAAAGGCGAGCATTAATCATATATTCTTCATCATTCTTATTTTGGATATTACCCGCAATTACATAATTAACCTTGAGAAGCCTTCCAAGTTCAAGGGCACATTCCTTACTCCAACATGACCAATAGTCTTTTGATTTTGGATATAAGATATCCATTTGCTCTGTGATTCCCCTATCTTGCACTTGAAAAATTTTCAGTCGACGCATAGTATTGCGAAACTCTTCAGTCATATGCCTAGTAATAGGTTCAGACACACCCCACCCCTCGAACTTCAGGACAGCCAATTGGTTATCCGTTTTCATTGAAGGAAGAACGGTAGTCTCTGTAGCCAATAAGACAACTAATATTTGGGAAAAAATAATACCTCGGATTAGGAACATCTTTTTACCTTTTGGGATGATTTAATCACCTCTAAGGTGAAATTACATCAGTATTCCTATTTGTCAAAGGAAGAGTATATAATTTATATAAAAATTAAAATTGCTTTAATGGGTTATCACGATACCATTGATCTATGAACGCGGATGTCAATCTTTTGATACCATTCTCTACATCAAAGTATATTTTTGCACTTGATGATTGCCCCAATAACTCTTGACTATAGATTCGATTGGTCATGAATTTTTTAGTAACAACCGTATCTACAATTGATTTATAATATACTGATTCAGAGACAGCATAATTATATAAAGAATAATTAATTAAAAAAGATGAGACAGGCTCTACACTAGAATCAATAATATATATATCTACAACGAGCTTAGGCATTGGAATTTGAATAGATGTCTTTAGCTCATTGTCTAGTAAGTATAATTGTATATATTGAGTAATCCGTGAGCGCCAAGCAGCTTCATTACTCCCTTTTAAATTAACATCTAGATTTATTTCTTCGATACCCTTCAGATTCCCATCATACCATATATCTTTAGGATAAGCTGATACAAAAAGTAAAAAAAATACTATTAAATATTTTCTAAAATACATTTTACAAACTAGATGAAAATATACGGTATTTAATGACTTATTTTATTAAGATGCTTTAAACCATGTTCATCAAAATAAATATTAGAGAATTGATCTAATTGAGACAGAATTGTATCACAATGATTTATATCTAGTGTTTGACGACATTTCATTGCTGAAATTAATAATCGATGTAGTAGAGTTACTTGTTCAATATACTCCTGTCTATCAGCAGTATCAGAATTTTTATATTTTAATCTTTGAGTTAAAAAATATTCAGAAATAGTATTTTGAATACTACGTGCATGTTCTTCTTTTGTATTAACCCAACGGATTAATTGATTTGTATTTTGAGCTTCATTATTTGTATCAGATAATTTTTTTATTTGAAGCATACTTTTACGTATAGTGATAACATCTTCCCTAATTTGGATAATACGAGCGGCATCATCGTAGATACCACAGGGAACCTGGCAATGGGGATATGCTAGACTAAAAAATATTAAGGTTTTAAAAACTAGTGGTACTTTTTTTATCAATTTTCTTTTTAAAGTTAAAAATATATTATTATTCATTATTAAAAATTTAAACTCAAATTTAAACCAGCTGATTTTGTATAAAAGTTAATATCTGGATGTAGGGAAAGCTGTAATTGTTGACCATATTTGTAACGAACTACATTCCTCTTGTTTGAAATAGCCTTCCATCCATAAAACCAATCATATAAAATATCACAAACGAGAATACTAGCTCCAAGAACAATTAGACCTGAGTTCCCATTACCTTCTTTTGTTAATTGAACTAATTTATAATTTGTTATACCTCCGACCTCTTCCATAGGAACCTTTTCAAATCTTCGTTCATCATCTTCTCCCTCATTTAAAATCATAACATCATAGGGTGTATCTGGCCAATCTGGTTCATCAGATAAAATACCTCCTGTAATTATCATCGCTAATCCTCCAGCACCAACCATTAGTAATCGACGAGCCATTTTTTTTTCACCTGCATAATAATGAACTATACCTGGGATTGGGATACTCAGACCGAGTGCTATACCTAAATCGAGCCTACGATTCATATCCTGATATTCTTCAAATGTCATTTCTGGATGAATAGGATGTAATGGTGTTTCACCATAACCAAAAACTCCATTCCAATCAAGAGCTCCTATAGATTGAGCATTAGTCTCAGTTAAGTTTAACTGGAAAATTATTAACAGAAAAATATACTTTATTGTTTTCATCAAATATTATTTATTTAATTATGCTAGAATGTAATTAAAACTACAATCTATATTAATTATTTAATTCATTTTCTTCAAATATCATCTGATCATTCTGAAAATATTTAAATTCTAAAACATTGCCACTCAAATCTTTAATAAAAAATGTACCCTGTTCTCCATTTTTATTTTTAAAACGTATATTGGGCTCAATTAAAAATTCAACTTTTTTATCTATTAGACTCTTTGATAATCTTTCCCAATGATTATAGCTCAATATAACTCCAAAATGCCTAGATGGAACCTGATTACCATCAACGTTATTTGTAGAATCATTAGAGTGACCATCTGGTGACAAATGTGCCACTATTTGATGTCCATAAAAATTGAAGTCAACCCAGTTTTCTGATTGCCTTCCAATGGAGCAACCTAAAACAGAAGAATAAAATTTTTTAGCATTTTCTAAATTATTTACAGGAAAAGCTAAATGAAATCTTGGTAATATTTTTTCCATATTTTTTTCTATTTTTTATTTAAATCTATAATCTTAATTCTTATCTAATTTCTTACGTTTTTTCAATTTTCTAGGTTTATCTTCTTCAAACTTATTTAGAATTCCAATTTTACCCCATTGCCTAATCTCATCTCTATCAAATAAAGAAATAATACCATCGCCATTATCAGTTGATGTAAGCAACGTTGTCTTAGAACCGTTTGAATGATAAGATGCAATTTCTCCTTTACCTTTATCATTGGAACCTAAAGTTGTACTTGGACTTCCAGTAATCATTGATGTACTAGCTGTACCATTACCATTATGATCTAGTTGCAAAGAAACAACAGGGCTGTTTTTTTTACCTGTATTACTATAAATAGCCAATTGACTTGATCCAATACTATCAGTACCCATTCTAATTGATTTATTACCAATTTTATCAAGAGTCTTCACATAGCCATCACCATTTGAAGATGATAATGTTATAGATTGATTTCCATTTTCATTATAGATTTCTAACCTCCCACCATTATCATCTTTTGCTCCTATATAAGATGTTATGTTCCCTTTATTATCAAAAGTTTTAATAAAACCTCCATCACTGCTATCATTAACGATAATTGAATTAACAACTAAATCACTCGGTACCGTAAATCCTTTCTCCTTAAGCTTTTTAAATTCAACTCTCATTGCTGATACCCTATCTTTAATTAAATCTATATTCTCTTTTAATCTAACATCAGAATTCTGACTAATATTCATTATATTTAATTCTGGATCACCTGAATTCAACCTACCCATACCATAATAAGAGCTCATATCAGTTTCGGAAATAGTTTCTACCTGCTTCTGTATCTTTTGTAATGTTGATTTTAATGATTCAATATCATTATAAACTTTTTGATCAACATTATTTCTTTCAGAACATTCGATATCTTTTCTAGTAAAATAATTATACTCGCGATCGGTCATTACCGATAATTTTTTCTGTTTAAGATTAAGATATACCTCATCAAAGCAAGGGCTATACTGCCCAAAACTACATGAAATTGTAAGACTCATAATAATTTTAAATCTTTGTTTCATCTCTAACTCCTATTTATAATTAAAAACATATTAACTAAAAACTTTTTGTATTTTATCAGCACCTATATTGCCTCCACATATCACTACACAGACAGAGTTTCCACTTAAGCTATCTTTATTTTTCATTAATGCTGCTACAGCTGTTCCAGCTGCCCCCTCTATCTGATTCTTTTCATTATCAATATAAGAAACCATCGCAGTGCTAATTTCTTTTTCTGACACAAATATTGATTGATCAATAACATCACTACATAATGGAAAAGTAATTGAGTTATGTTCTACACCGCCAGCAGTACCATCAGATAAAGTTGGCTTAGATTCTAAATCTAAAATTTTACCAGCATCTATTGAGTGAAGCATCACCGCAGAGTTTTCAGGAGAACAAGCCACTATACGAATCTCTGGCCAAATAAACTTTAAATAACTCCCTATACCTCCAATTAATCCACCTCCACCAACAGCTATAATTATTCCATCAAGTTTATCAATTTGCGATTGAATTTCTAGACCGATTGTACCCTGTCCTGCAATAACCAATGGATCATTATATGGAGATACATATACTTTATTTTTTTTCTCAGAATTATTCCTAGCTTTCTCTTCTGCCATAATACAGTCATCTCCAAATTCTTTGATATTAGCTCCAAATTTTTTCATATTGTAAATTTTCTTTTTATCAGAATTTTTTGGAACATAAATAGTACATCTAACCCCTAATTGATTCGCTGCATAAGCTACCGCTGCTCCATGGTTACCCGTGGAAGCTGATATAATGCCATTTTCTTTTTCTTGTCTGTTCAGTGATAAAATTTTATTTGTTGCACCTCTAGCCTTAAATGAACCGGTGACTTGTTCATTTTCTAATTTAAACCATACATTTATACCTGTTAAATCTGAAAAAAAACTAGATCTAACCAATGGTGTTTTTTTTACGAATGGTCTTATATCTTTTGCAGCAGCTTTAATTGACTCAATGAAATCCATATACCGATATTAATCATTATGACTTTTAATCAAAAATGCTATGAATTATTATCTAAAATTCCTTCAGGAAAAATTGTTACCTATAAGCAAATTGCAAATAAATTAAATACCAAAGCATATCGAGCAGTTGGGAATGCAATGGCTAAAAATCCAAATCCAATTATTGTACCTTGCCATCGTGTTATCAAAAGCAATGGATCTGTTGGTGATTATATACTTGGAGTTAAAAGAAAGATTAATCTTTTAAAAAATGAGGGGCTAACTATTAAAGATAGTCAGGTAGTCAATTTTGAGAAATTCATTTATTTATTTGAATAAATGCTTCCTACTTTTTTAGTGTTAAAAAAATTGAATTAAATTTATATAATGTAATTAATAAAATTTTTAATAGCAGTAATAATTATTCTGGCTCAACATATACAACAAATGATGCTGAATTATTGCTGTAAAATACACCAAGACCTCCCTCAAAATTTGATTTTGGAAGCAAATAAATATTTTGACCAACAGGATCACCACTAAAATAGTTAAAATATGATTCACTTGTTGCTTGAAAAGTCATCAAGTTGTAGCCGTAATAATCAAAATAAAGCCACATAATTTGACTTGGAGATGACTCGATATTCCACGGCCAAGGATTAATACGATAAGGAGTATTATTATCATCACGTAGGTATTGGCCTTTCCAAATTCGAAAACCTAAAGTTGTATCGTAAATAAGATTAACAAAAACAGAATCCCTAAAACCATTTTGATTGTAATCATAAAAACCCAATCCTGTTAGAGTATCGATTACCTCACTCAGTGTATCAAGCGGTTCGAGCCCTCTTTCATTTGCTTCGAGCCCGTAGCTAAGAATTTTTATAGTTTGAAAATTATCAGAATCGAAATCAATTCCAAAAAATGGGTAGCTCGCAAAACTTCTTGTAAAACAATCTCCAAATCTATAAACCAACGTATCAACATTAATATTATTTCCAGTTATAAAACCTTCAGGGTCACTAAACAATGGCCCTAATTCATCAAATGAAAAATTATCTAGATTATTCGCATCAATAACCTTAGTTGGAATCAATTCTCCATCAGGGCACGAATAATCGCCTAGTTCAGCAGAACTTATTATTAATGAATCAGGTACAGTTGTTGTGGCAATTAATGAGTCTTGATCGTGGATAACTGAAATCATATATGTTTCGCCTGGTTTTATAATAAAATTACTCCACGCAATGAATTCATCATTAGTAAAACTACTAGTATCAAAAGCAGTATATTCTCCCTTACCTATATTTTTAAATGATAGACTTTCTTGGGTAGAATCATTGATAATATGAATTAATTCTACTCGTGCATCATCAATCCATAAGCTATCTGAAATAATATCTTCAGCTATTGATGCAGTTCGAGAAACCAAAATATTTTCTAGAACTGGTAGATTTGCAGTAATTGATGCAAATATAACTAATTGCTCATCATATTTAGCATCTGGATCATTAAAATCGCATGATGGTATAGTAAATAATGCTATAATCACAAAAAAATAATTAAAAATCTTCATATTCAAAACTCCCATGTAAAACCAATAGTTGGAATGATTGGAAATAGACTAATTGTTTCTTCACGTATCTTACCCTCATCTGCTTCATCAACATTAGGCTCGCCAGGATCGGGTCTATTGTTGCCAGCACCAATACCATTTTCATTTCCTATATCGTGTTTATCTACATCCCAATCACCATCATCATCTAAGCCATTGTATATGTTTCCTAATCTATAAACTTTTCTGAATGGATTTTCGCGATTAGTTGCATTTATTATTTGAAAAAAGAAATCAACATTTGTCTTACCAATTTTAGCATGGTAGACAGCGCCGAGATCTAATCGACTATAAGGCTCATATCTAGCAGAATTTCTTGAGCCCGGGATTGTACGAAATACTTCTTCAGGACTCTCAGGAAACTTTTGAACATAATAACCTAGAATAGGTGTGTATGCTTGTCCAGATTGTAGTGCTAATCTCCAGTTAATTTCCCATTTATCATTGAATTGGTAATTCCCCAATACACTAAATGCGTGCGTTCTATCCCAATTGGTATAATACTCTTTTTCACCATCATCATATATACTATTCATAATTTTTCTAGATACAGAAAATGTATAGGCTAACCAACCGCTAAGCTTACCACTCATTTTCTGTCCAAAAACCTCAAAACCATAAGCATACCCATTTGCAGGTGTTACAATTGATGCTAAACTTTCATCAGATACCTGGGCATCAGTTGATGATCTCCTTTCCTCATATGTTAATAAGTTTTTCAGATCTTTGTAGTAACCCTCAATCTGAAGTTTATACATATTCCTAAAATATTCTTCATAGCCTAATACAACTTGTACAGACTTACCCGGGCTAACAGAACTATCTGCAGCAATCCAATTATCCAGGATTGGTGCATTAAAATCATCTTGAAAAGTGCTTATAAACTGATGGTAATTACCTACAGAAAAATTTATATACCTATCATCTGTAAGTAAATATTTAATCCCTAAGCGTAAATCGGGATATAGCGAATCAGGATAAACACTATACCTATTTAATCGCAATCCTGGCTCGATAATAAACAAATCATTTTTTTCATTTTTAGATTTGATATAAAAGGCTGTTTCACTTGGGGAAGTTATAATTTCAAATTGAGTTGAATCTTGAAACTTATTTGAATATTCAAAACCTAGATTTTTATATTGATAACCAAATTTAAATGTTGTTTGAGATGATGTAAACCAGGAAAAATCTCCAGAAAAAGTTTTATCATCAATCTCATTATAACTTACAAGTCCTCCAGAACCACCTAACCCAAATTCTGTAAAAAACTTACTATTTGCAGCTAAAAAGTTTCCTACAAGCTTTTCATTAAAAATACGTCGGTAGTGTGTGCTTATCGTATTATTACCCCAACGCCCATCTAATCCAAAAGTATCAAAAATAATATCATCAATCCCAGAATAATAACTTACAGACAACCTATCTTTTGATGTTAAATCAGTAAAAATATGCCCTTGAATGTCATAAAAATAATATGGAGGAATATTAGCAGCAGTTTTTTCAGGCAAAACTTTCGGTAAGAGAACATCAAAATATGTTCTTCTTCCAGAAATAATCCAAGCACCCTTATAGAAAGGTCCTTCCAATGTTGTCTGAGCTGAAAGTAACGATAAGTTTGCTTTCCCCTTAAACTCATTTTTATTTCCTTCCCGACTCAAAACATTCAAAACGGCAGAAAGCCTGCCTCCATATTCTGCATTATAAGCACCTTTAATTAATTCAGCTTCTTTAACACCATCAACAATAAAATTAGAGAATACACCGCCCAAATGTGAAGGATTATAAACTGTTATGCCATCAAGCATAATTAAATTTTGATCTGTGTTGCCTCCTCGAATAACTAAACCTGTACTATATTCTGAAGTAGTCAAAACACCTGGCAATGCTTGTATTGTTCGAAATAAATCTGGCTCTGCAAGTGCTGGTGCAGATTTCATCATTCGAGGACTTAAATTAATTTTACTAGGCTGAATATTATATTTCCTCTGAATTTTCTCAGCAGTAACATCAACTTCATTTAACTCTAAAAGCTCCTCAAGTAATTGTATATCTAATTTTAAAGATTCACTCGCATCTAATTCGATTGTCTTGCGAAATACCTGGTACCCTACATAAGATACCATGATTGTATATCTACCATTTGGTATACCTTGCAATACATAATAACCATTAAAATCTGTAGCCATACCTACACCAGTTTCCTGTATGAATACATTCGCTCCTATAAGAGCTTCTCCTGATTTCTCATCTGTAATAAATCCATAAACTGTATTTTCTTCAGCTAAAACAAAGCCTATGAATAGAATTATAATTAAAACTGTGTGACTAATTGTTCTTAGTAATGTCATTAAATATCTCTTCAGCATGTGTGTTTAAATTTATTTTATTATAAACTTTTTGAATAAATCCATCAGGATCAATTAAATATGTAATACGCCTTGGGACTAATAGACCATTTGCGCCATAAAGTTTAGCCACGATTTTCTCACTATCAGATAATAAATAAAAGGGTAAAGCATATTTTTCTTTAAATGATAACAATGATTTAGGAGAGTCATAACTTATTCCAATTACTACTATATTATTCTCTTTATAATCACTATAAATATCACGGAACCCGCAAGCTTGCTTAGTTCATCCAGGTGTATCTGATTTAGGAAAAAAATAAAGAACAATGGGTTGCCCTTTGAATTGTTCTAAAGAAATAGACTTATTATTTTCTGATAATAGAGTAAAATTCGGTGCTTTATTACCAATCTCTAATGGTGCTGGTTTGTTCTGAGCATTAATAAAAAGTACCGCGCTTATTAATACTATAAAAAATATTAATGTGATTTTCATTTAGTTTATTTTATTATAACTATTTTTTTAAATATAATAATGATTCATTATTAAATGGTATTGGCGATATATCACATATTTTAAAAATATCTTCTGATGTGCATACATTCCCTTCAACTAACATTGAGATTTGATCTTTTGTTACAGGAAACCAAGAAAATTTATCTAAAAAACTGGCAACAATTTTAATAACAAAAACTGGTGCAGGTACAATCCATTTTTTCTTGCCATATGAATTAGAGATTGTGTTAATTATTTCTGACCAAGAATATGCTTCACCTCCTAAATGATAGGTTTTTTTTATCATTTCATCAGACTTTAATGATTTAACAAAAATTTTTGCCACATCTTTCACATGGATTGGGGACATTGAAAAATCTCCAGCATTTAATGGATTTAGGCCTGTATGAAAATTTGGCGCTGGGAAAGGAAGACTCAGCATATCTTTTTTAAGTTGAGTACAAAATTCAGGCCGATCTCCTCTTGGATCTCCAAAAATTAAAGATGGTCTAAAAATTGTATAATCTAATTCAGACCATTTTAAATATTCTTCAGCCATTAATTTTGTTTTTTGATATCCTGTGCCATCAACTTTAACTCCATTGGCACTCATTAATATAAATCGTGATATATTTAATTTTTTCGCTATATCAATACATCGTTTTGCACCTAGGAAATGTAGAGCTTCATAGGTTTGACCTTCTTTAGGAAATTCACGAATAATGCCAATATTATAAATCACAGCATCACAACCATTCATTGTATCTTCTACAGCCATATCATCATCGATATTTCCAATTATGTGTTCACACTGATCTCCATAAGATAGCTTTGCTTCACTACCAGATCGAACCATGACACGGGGTGTAATTTTTTCAGAGATTAATTCATCTACAATATAAGAGCCAACAAAGCCTGTTGCTCCAAAAAGTGCTATCTTCATAATGAGCTGCCTTTCTCTAGTCTAAGGAATTATCTTTTTATTGATGATTTTTAGGTAATTAAACAGTAATAACTTTACGATATTCAAAAGTACTTTTTAAATCATTTTTTGTTCAAAGACAACCAAGTATTTCAAATACATCATCTAAAATTATTGATCTATATTTGTTTTTGCAATAGTAAATTGAGCGTTTTGACCGTTTTAATAGATTTTTGAAGGTCTAAACGTATAATTAAGAATATGTTCATTATCATTTTTAATATCAATAACTAGTCTATTATCAATTAATGTTGCTGATCCATTATACGTAACTGGAAGATTAATCTTTGGGTTACTCCTATCAACTAACCATGTAAATTTATTTTCGTAATTATTATCCCATATAATTTCTTCGTCCCAATAAATATTACCAATTAATTGCTGGTACTCTATCCGTTTCATATCTTTTGGATATAAGTAAGGTTTATTTTTTTTACGAGTGACATACATACTTGGTTTAACAATTACTGTATCTGAAACAATTTTTAAAAAAAGTCTTTCATAGCTAGACCAGTTTTGAAACCAAAGCTCTGTAACTGGCTTCTCGATAGAAATCCATTTTTTATTTAAAACATCATTTGTGTCATCAATATTTGATGAACATGATATCAAAGCAGATAATATGATCAATGAATATAATTTCATTTACTTTACTCCATTTGACTTTAGTATTTATTTTTTTAATAATTATAATTTCTTCATGGTTTTTATGTATAGATCTATATCAAATTTTGATTTACAGCCATTGTAGCTCATATAACGTATTTTGCCATAGATCGGTCTCTCAAACCATGCTCTATCATGAACGCCTCCAATACTCCATGCAATACCAGTGTAACCATTTGGATCTCTTCCATCAAGCTCATATTTATCATTGAGATCTATTGCAATCTGGAGAGCATCTTCGGGATTTGTTGTCCATTCTAATATCTTTTTTGCCCAGTACATCCGCATATAGGAATGTATTTTCCCTAATTTCAGCATCTGGATTTGGGACGCATTCCACAATGGATCATGAGTATTGGCTGATTCAAAATGTTCAATATTATATAAATATTCCCTTTTATCCTTCCAGTGATCTTGCAACGTCTCTTTTGCCCATACTGGAAATCCATTGAATGAATCATAATTTTTATTATAGTAACAAAAGTTTTCAGCTAATTCTCGCCTAATAATAACTTGCTCCATGACACTTTTATTTTCTATTTGATCAATTTTTTTTAATTCCAATGCGACACGTTGAGCTGAAATATGACCATAATGTAAATATGGACTCAAGTTTGTCAAAACATCATAATTTGGATTATTACTGAACTGATTGTAGTCATTTATTGGCTGTGCCATAAATTTTTTTAGAATCTTTAACGCCATTAACTCACCTGGAACAATATTTCCTATTTGCTTAACTGTATGATCTATCTTTAGTTCATTTAATACATCATTGAGCACTATGTCTGGAGCAATTAAAGATGACCTAATTGGATGTTTAATTATTTTAGGAAATTCAACTAAATATTCTTCAAGAAGCTTAATAATTTTAGGCCTAAGCGTATATGCAGCCCATTCTTGCTTTTGACTACTAACCCATACTGGGACAATATTATGTGCATCAACCTGATAAATAGGAATTTTAGTTGAATTAGATAAAATTTTAATTCGCTTTCTATAATTCCTTAAGGGTGAAAAATCTGTAACTATTGTGCTAATATTTGCCGATTGAATAAATTTAATTAAGTTATTTTTTACAGTGCCTTTAATTAAAAATAACTCAATATTTAAACTTTTTAATAATTGATGAGTTTCTTGAAGACCTTGAAACAAAAAATGATATTGTCTAAGATTCGAGTTTGAAAATTTTCCAAAGTAATGAAAACAAACAATCAAAGGTACATTGAACTCTATCGCAAGTTTTTGTGCATATAAAAGAGCCCAATTATCATTAACTCTTTTATCTCTTTGCATCCAGTAAAGTACTGGGCCATTTATATTAGAGCTTGATTCGGTTAAATTTTTAATACGTTGCGGGTTAATATAAACCATTTTAGCAACTTAAATTAGGTTATAGTTTAGATTATGGATTTCAATTCATGAAAGTTTAAAAACTTAAACTCAATCTCGGATTGAACTTTAGGTAGTAGTTTTAGACCCTCACCACCAAAATATATTTTTACGCCAAGCGATTTAGAGAACACTATAAGCTCTTTTATTTGTTCTTCTGTTTTGGTTATATGCTCAGAAATAACAGCATTACAACATTGCTGATCACACAAATAGAATAACATCATGTTTATATTTTTTTTAAATATCAAGTTCTTAAGGTTACCCAACTTTGCATGGCTGCCAGTATTATATACATTATAACCCTGATTACTTAATAATACTTCTGCCATTACTACACCTAGGTCAGGAATATTATTTTCAAAATTCACACACAATGCACTTTTATCAAAAGAATTACCTCTATCTGGGTTAATGAGGAGTGTGTTTGTCGACCTAGTAATAAGATTTCTGGCCATATAAGCTTCCGGGTGAGAAATTTTTCCGTTTTTTAAAAAGTCCTCAATTTTTATACTGGCAGGTTCAATTACAAAGTCTAATAGCTCTTCTATAGGAACATTAATCATATAGAGACCGCTAATGATTGTATAGATAGTCTGATAATCGGATTTTAAACTATAATTCGCAACATGCCTAGCTAATCTTTTAAAATTACGACTTTCAATTAATTTAAGAATATTGTCACTCGAATCCTTTGAAAAACCAGATCCAAGATTAGAAGATAATTTTCCGTTACTATGATAATAGTCGCGTATGTTTTTCAATGTAAAACGTCTGTGACCACCAGCAGTTTTTTCACAGGAGATTTTACCGCTATCAGTCCACCTTTTTAATGTTGAAATATTTATGCCAAGAATATCAGCAACTTGATAAGATGAAATTGTTTTCATAATTAAAATATAATAAAATATTTAGGTAAAGTTCAAAGACTAAATGAGCGATATGAGCTTTTCTTTTATTTTGGACTCATTTATTTTATAGACCGATTTTTGTGACTCGTCTTTTTTATCATAAAGATGAACCATCATGGCCATTCTTGGATTTTTAATAAAAAACCATCTATTATTATCAACAAAGCTCCAGTAAAGAGCATCCCAAGTTTCACACCAAGCATCTTTTTTGTAGTCACTCATCTTTAAAAGATAATTACTCCCGCTGATATACGGTTTAGTAGCCATAATACCACCATCTGCAAATTGACTCATTCCATAAACATTGGGAACCATTACCCAATCATATGCATCAATAAAATATTCCATAAACCAATGATAAACATGATTAGGATGAATATTAAGTAATAACATAATATTTCCGAGGATCATTAATCTTTCAATATGATGCGTGTATCCGTGAGTTTTCACCCTATCTATTGTAGTATCTAGTGGTAATAATCCAGTGTTAGCATTATAAAAATTTTTATTTAACTTATTTTTAAAATTCCAAAAATTACTTTTTAATTGTTCAGCTCCATGTACTTCATATATACCACGTATAAACTCTCTCCACCCAATAATTTGTCGAATAAAACCTTCGAGACAATTAATCGGAATATTATTTTCTAAGATAAAATTCATAGTCAGTTCTAAGATTTCTTTTGGAGTTATAAGCCCTATATTTAGATAGGGAGTTAACAAGCTATGGAAAATAAACGAATTTGATGAAGAAATTGCATCTTCATAATCCCCAAAATGAATAAAACGATTTTCTAAAAAATTTTTAAAATTTTGTTTTGCCTGATTTCTATTAACAGGATAATTGAATCCTTTAACGCTGCCAGGATGATTTTTAAATAATTTCTCAATAATAATTTCACTTCTTTTTAAAATTTTGTTATTGTATTCTACTTGTGGTATGTCTGGTATTTGAATATTTTTAGGTAATTTTCTACGATTTTCTTTATCGAAACTCCATTTATCTCCAACAGGTTTATTATCATCCATTAATATATTAAAACGAATACGTTGCTTTTTATAAAATGTG
>MDTE01024903.1_pt1 | contig 23377 bp, 20 predicted proteins | sample 811231 | NCBI WGS metagenome assembly MDTE01 (sample SAMN05326651, study PRJNA326480) | marine metagenome | isolation source: seawater | place: Indian Ocean: Red Sea | collected 2010 | reverse complement strand
TTCCGTAGAACTAGAGGATGGTTCTTTTGAGGAAGTGCTTTACGACGAGATACAGAAAGCAAGAACAGTTTTTGTTTGGCAATCAGAACCCAAGTCGAATAGGTCTTATGGCAACAATCAACAAATTTTAGAGGGAAGGGTGGATCAATGAATTCCGAAATGCTGGAAGCTTTGCAGGCCGTTGCAACCGATAAAGGAATAACTGTTGAAGACATGCTTGCAGCGTTAGCTGATGCTTTGGAGTCCGCATATAAGAGGATGCCGGGAGCTCATGAATTTTCTTGGGTCACAATCGACCCAGACAGTATGGAATTCAGAGTTTTTGCACAAGACCTTGATGAGAATGGTGAACCTGAAGGAGAAGAATTTGATGTAACTCCAGAAAATTTCGGGAGAATTGCCGCCCAGACAACTCGACAAGTTATGACACAGAGAATTCGCGAAGTTGAGAGGGATTTAAAGTACGAAGAGTATGCAGGACGGGAAGGTGACATCGTCACTGGAATGATTCAACAAACAGATTCACGCTACACGCTTCTAGATTTAGGACGCGTTGAAGCTCTTTTGCCACAAGCAGAGCAAGTTCCATTCGAAAGACCAGAGCCCAACTCTCGTCTAAAGGCTTACATCGTCGAGGTTAGGAAAACTGCAAAAGGACCTCAGATTGTTGTGAGCCGCACGCATCCCGGTTTGATAAAACGACTTTTTGAATTGGAAGTTCCTGAAATTTCTGACGGGATAGTAGAGATTAAGGCTTGTGCGCGAGAGCCGGGTCATCGAACAAAAATTGCTGTTAGCTCGAATGACGCGACAATCGATCCAGTTGGTGCTTGTGTGGGTGCACGTGGTGCCAGAGTTCGAATGGTAGTGAATGAGCTAAGAGGCGAAAAGATAGACATAATTCCTTTTTCTGATGATCCAGGTGAATTTGTCACTAGGGCTTTATCTCCAGCAAAGATCAAAGAAGTTGTAGTTGACGAAGAATCTGGTACAGCCACAGTAGTTGTTCCTGATTATCAACTTTCTTTAGCTATAGGAAAAGAGGGTCAGAACGCTCGTCTTGCGGCCCGTATGACTGGTTGGAGAGTTGATATTAAAAGTGAAACTGAAGTTGCAGATGAAGCAGCTTACGAACAAGTCGACTGGGCTGAAGGTGAATGGGTGGTTGATGAGGAAACCGGAGAGCAAGTTTGGCAGCCTGCAGATGGTGGAGCCGCTATGTCAATTGAGGAGTGGTCAGAAGCAGTGTCTGAAGAATCAGAAGAAGTTGATGATTCTGAAAGTTCTCTAGAGGAAAACACTGAAGAAGTAGCAGTAGAAGCTGAAGAACCTGCAGCTGAAGAAACTGAAGAAACTGCAGCTGTAGAAGCTGAAGAAGAGGATTTGGAGACTAATTAGTGGCTAAAAGCGTTCGCGTCTATGAGTTGGCCCGACAGTTGGGAATGACCAACGCAGAGGTCATTGAACTCTGCGGCTCTCTAGGCGTTGATGTAAAAAGTCATTCATCTGGAATGGTTGAAGCTCAAGCTGATCGTGTGAGACGAAAAGCTGAGAGTGAAGGTTTAACACGCGAACCCAAAGATCAAAAACCTGCCCCTAAAAAGAAAAAAGCTGATGCGGTTTCCTCCAAAAAAGCAGCTCCAAAATCTTCTACCAAAGACACAGAAAAGAAAAAAGACAAACCGGATGATCCGCCGACTCCTAGTAAAAAAGAGAAGTTGGAAGAAGAAAACGAGGTTCAAAAGAAAGAAAAATCTCCAAAGCGTGTTGTTTCATCAAGTGGTTCTTCATCGACGACTAAAACTGATGAGAAAGATATAGAAGAATCAGATCAAATAGATAGTTCAGAACCTTCAAAAAAATCTGACGATAAAGAAGCAGGCAAAAAAGCAACTAAACAGAAAATACAAAAAGGACCTGTTTCTCCTTCAGGAAAACGAATACCTCCACCTCCAGGTTCCCCAAAGTCACCTTCAGGCAAACCTATTCCGCCTCCACCTGGTGCTCCAAAAGGAAAACAAAAACCTAAATCTGATGCAAGTCCTGCACCTGGGAGGCGTTTGACTCCACCACCGATGTCTGACACGAAAAGACCTTCTACAAGAGGAGAGCAGCGCAAGAGCTCCACACCCGGCGAAGGAAAGCGTCAAGAAGATCCGAGAAGTTCACCTCCTCCATCTACTGGAAAGCCAGGAGAACAAAAACGCGGTCCAGGTTCGGGAGCTAGACGCCGACCGAAAAAGAAGAGTCGCAAACGTCGCACAACAGAAGAGTTGCAGCCTATGGACGCTCCCGCTCCCACACTAACACCAGAAGATGCAGAGGTTCCAGAAGGGTTGATTCACATAGAAAGGCAAAGTACAGCGCAGGAAATTGCCCCGAAATTGAATCGGACAGCTGCAGATGTAATTAGATTTTTGATGGAACAAGGAGAGATGGTAACAGCCACTCAAACGTTGAGCGATGACATGATTGAACTTTTCGCTGCAGAGATTGGAGCAGATGTATCACTGATTGACGAAGGTGAAGAGCAAGAAGTTGAGCTTTTAGCGTTGTTAGAAATTGATGAAGAAGAAATTGCTGAAGATGCACCTGCAAGACCACCGATTATCACAGTAATGGGTCACGTCGATCACGGAAAAACAAAACTCTTAGATCAAATCAGAAATGCAAAAGTTGCAGAAGGTGAAGCAGGAGGGATCACTCAACATATAGGTGCCTATCAAATTGATAAAGATGGCAAAACGCTGACTTTTATCGACACTCCTGGACATGAAGCTTTTACAACTATGCGAGCTCGTGGAGCTGAATCCACAGATCTCGTTGTTCTTGTTGTAGCTGCTGATGATGGAGTAATGCCGCAAACTTTAGAAGCCATTAACCACGCACGCGCTGCTGAAGTCCCGATCGTTGTGGCCATCAACAAGATTGATCGTGAAAATGCTGATTCTCAAAAAGTAATGGGTCAATTGGCAGAAAATGATCTGGTTCCTGAGTCATGGGGAGGTGAAACGGTAACCGTCGAAATTTCTGCTCTCGAGAATTTAGGAGTAGAAGAACTGCTCGAAAACTTAGCTGTAGTCGCTGAAGTTGAAGACCTTAAAGCTGAACCTGATGCAAGAGCAAGAGGGGTTGTTTTAGAGTCAAATCTTGATGCTGGGAAAGGTCCCGTAGCAACTGTTTTAGTGCAAAATGGAACTCTTAAAGTAGGTGAGCCGGTAGTCGCAGGCGCTTCATGGGGTCGTGTAAGAGCTTTGATAAATGATATGGGAGAACAAGTTAAAGAAGCTGGTCCCTCAACTCCGGTTCAACTACTTGGTCTAAACGAGGTAGCTGACGCAGGTGATGAGATCATTGTTGCACCTAATGAAAGGCTAGCTAATCGAGTTGCAGAAAGACGTAGCCACCATCGAAGGCAGACAGGACTGGGGAGAGACGCACACGCCCTCTCAGGTGGAGCTAGACTCGAAGACATTTTTGAACAGATCCAAAAAGGAGAAGCAGCAAATTTAAATCTGATAGTCAAAGCAGATATGCACGGTTCTTTAGAAGCAGTGAGTGAAAGCCTTAGAAAACTTGAGAGAGAAGAGGTAAAACTTTCTTTCGTACACAGAGGAGTAGGAAGAATAAGTGAGAACGATATACAACTCGCCGCGACCACTAATGCAACAATCATTGGTTTTAACGTTAGACCAGAAAGAAAAGCAAGAGACTTAGCATCAGAGGAACAGGTAGAAATCCGGAGCTACGAAGTCATCTATGAGCTGATAGGTGACATAGAAGCTGCAATGTTGGGTCTATTGGCACCGGAATACGAAGAAGTCGTTACAGGTGACGCTGAAGTTAGAGAGATCTTCTCAGTGCCAAAGATCGGAAAGATAGCAGGATGCTATGCAACAAATGGAACAATCACCAGAGGCTCAAAAGTCAGATTTCTTCGAGAAGGAACGATTATTTGGAAAGGTGAGATCAGTTCTCTCAGAAGGTTTAAAGATGATGTCAGAGAAGTTCAAGCAGGTTTCGAATGTGGCATTGGGCTTTCAGATTTCCAAGACCTGAAAGCTGGCGATGTGATTGAGACCTATGACGAGATAGAGATAGTTAAAACTTAAGATTTAAATTTTCTGAACACTCTTTGAAATTCTGTATCCATAGCTCCATCGTCTTCAACCACAGTTAAAACACGAAACCCCTGCTCTTGTCTAGTAGCAGCCAAGGAAGAATTAGCGTGTATGCCAGGGACAACACCGTGTTTTTCGCAACTACTTACAATTCTCTCTAAAGCTTCATCAAATTTTTTGTTCCCATCGTTGTTGCCTTTAGGTAAACCAAGGTTTACAGATAGATCAGATGGACCTACATAAATTGCGTCAACTCCTTCAACTGAAAGAATTGAATCTAGATTTTCTAGGGCATCTAAAGTTTCAATCATCGGTAGACATTGGACAGAGTTTTCCATCTCTTCAACATATTTTTCCCCGAACACTCGTAAGGCTCGGGTGGGACCCATGCTTCGGTTACCTTTTGGAGGGTATAAACAAGCTCTAACAGCTGCTTCTGCTTCTTCGGCAGAGTTGATGAGTGGGACTATCACTCCAGTTGCACCTGCATCTAGGACCCATCCGATTATTGAGGGTTCATTACCAGGAACTCGGACAAGGGCTTTCGGGGAATGAGGTTGGATTGATTGAAGCATTGGAAGAAGATCATTTCGGTCACTGAAACCGTGTTGCATGTCAACGCATACGTAGTCGAATCCAGAGATTGCAGCTAATTCAGCGGTTATGGAAGACGGGACCTTAAGCCAGCACCCATAAGAAGTATTTTCATTTGCGAATTTTTTCGGAAGATCCATAAAGCTCATTACTTGACTCTAGTCATCACGAAACATAAATATGTAGGTCGTTATTAAGTTAGAGGGCGAATAGTGTGATTGCATGCGTGGTTATGACCGAACCGATCGATTGAATGAACTGCTAATACGGATTCTTGCTGAGGAACTGGAAATCATTGACGATGAGAGTTTAGGTTTCGTAACGGTTACAGGAGTTCAAACTGACAGAAGTCTCACTCAAGCAAAGGTCTTTGTTACGGGAGAACTAAATGACGAAGAACTGTGTAATCGTTTGGAGGCTCACAGATACCGGTTACAGAGAGCTATAAATGACCAATCTAGATTGCGTCGGGTTCCTCAGCTTTCTTTCTTTGTGGATGATACCGCTGAGTCGGCGGAAAGAATAGAAAATCTGCTACGCGACTTGAATCAGGAATAAACATCTAATGGCAAAACAAACTAAAGAGCCTATTGGTATAGCGATTGTTGATAAGCCAGCAGGTTTTACAAGCCATGATGTAGTGGCCAAGGCAAGGAAAGTTTTTGGTACTAGAAAAATAGGTCATTCAGGGACCTTAGACCCTGACGCTACGGGAGTTTTGATTCTAGGAGTTGGAAGAGCTACACGTTTACTCCGGTTTCTCACTTTATTGCCAAAATCGTATATAGGAGAGATAGTTTTCGGTAAAGAAACATCAACATTGGACTCCTCAGGAGAGGTGCTTGCAGTTCATGATATGACCAACTTAAAAGCTTCAGAGGTCAGGAAAGCGAGTCAGATGTTTTTGGGAGAAATTGAACAGACACCCCCAATGGTTTCTGCTGTAAAAGTGGGGGGAAAGCGCCTTTATGAAATTGCCCGCGAAGGTCTCGAAGTAGATAGACCATCGCGAATTGTCTCGGTGCAGAGATTCGAAGCAAATCCGACAGATGACCCTTTAGTGTATGAAGTTCTTGTTGACTGTTCTTCTGGGACATACGTGCGGTCTTTAGCAGCCGACTTAGGTTTTTCTCTCGGAGGAGGAGCTCATTTGCGTAATTTACGTAGGACAGCTGTTGGTTCTTTCAAAGAATCAGAAGCTAAACCAATCGAAGAGGCTGTTTTACATGACCCTATTTCAGCTATGCGTGATTTTGAAACGGTTGAAGTTTCTGAAGAAGTTGAACGAGAAGTTTCTTTTGGGAGGGTTCTGGATAGAAGTCATCTGGGTGTAGAGCATGATGGTCCTTGGGCAGTGTCAAACCCAGAAGGGCGATTGATAGCCGTTTATGAAAATTATGGCGAAAAAGTAAAACCGTCAGTTGTGCTTGTCAGCTAACAAGGTTAGGTGGATAGTCTCATCTTGTGGAAGTTTTTCGAAATAAGTCGAAGAGTGAAATAACTAGATTCGGATCAGCAGTCACTATAGGCACTTATGATGGAGTGCATCTAGGTCATTGCAAGTTAATTTCAGAGTTGTGTCAGATGTCTGAAAGTAAGAATCTTTGTTCAGTTGTGTTGACTTTTGACCCTCACCCAGCGAGTGTGGTTCGACCCGATTCAGCACCTTTGCTTCTAACCGATCTTGATCAAAAACTTGATCAGTTGGAGAAGGCGGGAATTGAACTAGTTCAAATAATTGAATTTGATGCTGAGAGAGCTGAAGAGTCAGCGGAAGAATTTATTCAAGGTTTTTTGCTAGAAACTCTTAATGCGAAAGTTGTCGCAGTGGGTGAAGATTTTCATTTTGGAAAAAATCGTGAAGGTAACGTCAAACTGCTGAAGCAAATTGGGACAAATAAAGATTTCGAGGTTCATTCACTTCAACTTCTCGGTTTTGATGGAATTCCTGTGAAAGAACATAGCCATATCTCTTCCACCTCTATTCGCGACGCGCTAAAAAATGGTGATTTGAGTGCTGCGAATGCCATGCTTGGGCGACCTTATGAAATTAAAGGTTATGTAACTGAAGGAGATTCGCGCGGAAGGGAATTAGGTTTTCCAACTGCAAATATTAAGGTCCCATCAGAAAGGCTTCTGCCTGCTGATGGTGTTTATGCAGGTTTTTATGAAACTGCAAATGGGCTCAAATATCCATCTGCTATTTCACTTGGAACAAGACCACATTTTTATGATGATGGAGATTTGTTGTTAGAAGTGCATCTGATTGACGAAAATTTGGAGTTGTATGGAGAATTTTCAAAAGTTACTTTTACAAAATTCCTTCGAAGTCAGAAGCGTTTTGACAGCACTAAGGCTTTAGTTGAGCAGTTGGCTTCCGATGTTGATGATGCTCGCGATGCTTTGAGCTAAACGTGGGGCTTGATGAAACTCTGTTGTTGTTTTTTGGAGGTCTTTTAGCTGGCGTGATTAATACTCTTGCTGGTGGGGGTTCTCTTATTACGGTGCCTTTACTTATTTTCGCTGGAGTTCCCGGTGGAGCCGCTAACGGTTCAAACAGGGTTGGGATTTTAACTTCTAGCGCGAGTGCTGTTATGGCTTTCAAAAGTTTTGGGGTTTCAGGTATTTCTAAAGCAATTCCAATCCTGTTGCCTATTTCAACTGGTTCAATTATTGGGGCTCTAATTGCTTCAAATCTAGGGGATGAAATATTCGAAAAAATATTTGGAATAATGATGATTCCAATTTTGCTTTTATCTCTAAGACCCAGTCCGAAACTTGACTCTTCGAGGTCTCCCTGGAGAAAAAGTTTTTCAGTACTAATTTTCCTGTTAGTGGGTCTTTACGGAGGCGCCTTTCAAGCTGGAATAGGTCTCTTATTAGTGCTTTCGTTGGCGCGGAGTGGATTAGATCTTGTTCTAGCTAACAGTGTGAAGGTTGTAGTAACTCTTATAGTTTCTATTTTTGCTTTGCCAGTATTTATTTTCCATGACCAGGTTTATTGGAAGGAATCGATAGTTTTAGCAACAGGTTTGACTATAGGGGCGATAGTTGGGGCCCGATTCGCAGTTTTGGGCGGTGCTAGCTTGATAAGAAAGGTTTTGTTTGTTGCAGTAATTGCTTTTTCAGGAAGGTTATTGAATCTTTATTAGTTTCAAAAGCGAAAACCTGCAAATTACTGTTCTGGAAACCTATAGGATTAAGCGAGAAATTAAAAAATTAATATAAGTCTTCGGGGTTGGGTGAAATTCCCTACCGGCGGTGAGTTGTATGACAAGCCCGCGAACTCTTAATTTTATTTTGGAGTTGATCAGGTTAGATTCCTGAGCCGACGGTTACAGTCCGGATGAGAGAGGACGCAATTTTATGGCCTGAAAGGTCATTGAATGTCGTGTATTCGCAAACCCCGAAAAATAAGGGGTTGTAGATGTTTACAGGGATAGTTGAAGAAGTCGGTGAAGTTTCTTCGCTTGAAACATCAGGTGATGGCAGACGAATAGAGATTTTTGCGGAAAAAATTCTAGATGATGCTGAACTGGGTTCTTCCATAGCAATCAATGGATGTTGCTTGACCGTGGTTGAGATTCATAAAAATTCGTTTGTTGTCGAAACTGTTCCCGAAACTCTTTCTCGGACTTCACTAGGTGCTTTAAAGAAGGGCGATCTAGTAAATATGGAAAGAGCCTTATCAGCTAATGGTCGTTTCGGGGGGCATATTGTTCAGGGGCATGTTGACGGATTGGCAAAGATAGTTAACGTTGCTAGAGAAAGTGATGGTTCATGGTTGGTTAGCTTTAGTTGTTCAAAAGGTTTCTTGGGGCAGATTGTAGAAAAGGGGTCTATAACTCTGAATGGCATTAGTTTGACAGTGGCTAGCCTTCCGAAGCTTGCAGGTGGAGACGAAGTTCATTTTGATGTTGCTTTGATTCCTCACACTTTAGATGTAACTACTTTTAAAGATATGAAGGTAGGCGATCAGGTTAATTTGGAAATAGATGTTTTAGCTAGATACATGGAAGGTTTGCTATCTAGCCGCAGTGATTTACTTTCAGGAAAGTAGGGCAAATGAGTTTTTCGACAATTGGAGATTCGCTTGATGCATTTAAGCGGGGCGAGTTTGTCGTTGTAGTGGATGATGCGGATAGAGAAAACGAAGGTGATTTGATAATTGCTGCGGATGCTATTGATGAACAAAAGATGGCGTTCATGATCCGTCATACAAGTGGAGTTATTTGCGCTCCAATGACTGATGAAAGAGCTGATTTTTTAGAGCTTCCGCTGATGGTCTCAAATAATACTGAGTCAATGAGGACGGCTTTTACCGTGTCTGTTGATTTGATGGACGGGGTTACAACGGGTATTTCCGCAGGGGATCGTTCAGCGACAGTTTCTGCTCTTGCTGATTTTTCTTACGAAGCTGGTGATTTCGCTCGACCGGGTCATATTTTTCCTCTTAGGGCAAGACCAGGGGGTGTTTTAAAACGGGCGGGACACACAGAGGCTGCAGTTGATTTGTGTCAGATGGCCGGCAGATCTGAAGTGGGTGTTTTATGTGAGATCGTTAAGGATGATGGAAGCATGGCTCGTCTTCCTGATCTTCAAAAGTTTGCTTTGGAGAATGATTTATGTTTCATTTCAATAGCTGATCTGATTCGTTTTCGTCGAAGAAATGAAAAGTTGATTGAACATTTTGCCGAGGCTCGTATCCCAACCCGTTATGGAGAGTTCACAGCTCATGCCTACAGGTCAGTTTTAGATGGAGTCGAGCATGTCGCGTATGTATTAGGGGATCTCGAAGATGCTGAAAGTGCGCTAGTAAGAGTTCACTCAGAATGTTTAACGGGAGATTTGTTGGGTTCGTTGCGATGTGATTGCGGTTCTCAATTGGACGAAGCTATACGATTGATAGGTTCTGAAGGTGTTGGGGTTGTGGTGTATTTGCGGGGACATGAAGGTCGTGGTATTGGCATAGCTCATAAAATAAGAGCATATGGATTGCAAGATGAGGGACTAGATACTGTTGATGCCAATACGGCACAAGGTTTGCCAATTGATTCGCGAGAGTATGGCGTTGGGGCACAAATATTGGCAGATTTAGGAATTTCTAAAATGAGACTTATGACCAACAACCCTGCAAAGTATGGAGGTTTGGAAGGCTACGGTCTTGAAATAATTGATCGCGTACCACTTAGCACAACTCCAAATGAAGAAAATATAAGATACCTAGAAACTAAGAAGGAACGATTGGGACATTTGTTAGACGATTCGTCGGTTGGAGAAGAAATTAAAAACAGGACGGCAAAGGGTTCAATCGATGAATGAGTTGAATGCCGAATTAGATGGAAATGGATTAAAGATCGGTCTTGTTGCAGCTCGTTTCAATCATATTATTGTTGAACAATTGTTAGATGGAACTCGATCTCGGCTGCTTGGATTGGGGGTTTCGGAAGAGAATATAACTCTAGGTTGGGTAGCTGGTGCTTTCGAAGTGCCTCTTGCGGCAAAAGAAATGGCAAGAAAACTTTCCCTGGATGCAGTGATTTGTTTGGGTTGTGTAATACGAGGAGACACTCCTCATTTTGATTATGTTGCGGGTCAATCAGCACATGGGGTGCTCCAAGTGGGTCTTGAAACAGGCATTCCCATGATTTATGGAATTTTGACCACAGAAAATATCGAACAAGCTGTTGAGAGAGCTTCTGTGCATGCGGAAAATAAGGGTTCTGAGTTTGCTGATTCAGCTGTGGAGATGGTCCAGTTGTTACGAGATATAAATAACAGAGAGTAAAAAAATCTTGTGGATCTTTTACAACTCGCCGATAGTTTTAATAGAGCTAGTTTTCTAAGCGAAACCTAATTTGAGGAATACATGTCTGGTAATACGCCTGTAAAATCTGAAACAATTTCTGAGCACCAGTTGCACGATAGTGATACTGGTTCCCCAGAAGTTCAGATTGCTTTAATCAGTGGAAGAATCAGCCATCTAACTGAACATTTGAAAGTCCATAAAAAAGACCACCACAGTAGAAGGGGCTTATTAATGCTGGTTGGTCGCAGACGAAGAATGCTTGATTACTTGGAGAAAAATGATATTGAGCGTTACAGGTCCATTATCACAAAATTAGGTCTGCGCCGCTAGGGAGTTGACTCAAAAGTTCCTAGACTGTAGTTGATTAAGGAACGAAAAGAAAAAGACTCCAGAGGGTGAGCAGTTTTAGAAATTAGTGTTTCATCGAATGGTGTCGCCCTGATCGAAAATGTTTCGGACAGGTAAAGAAGAGAAAAGAAGAGAATAACAATGAACGAACCAATTTCTGTGTCCCATACATTTTCAGGGACAGAAAAAACAATCACTTTCGGGACAGGACGTCTGGCTGGATTAGCAGGAGGGGCGGTTTTGTCTCAACTTGGCAAATCAACTGTTTTGATGACTGCAACTGGTGCTAAATCAGCTCGAGCGGGTGCCGACTTTTTTCCTTTAACAGTTGATATTGAGGAAAGAATGTATGCAGCCGGGAAGATACCCGGTTCCTTTTTCCGGCGTGAGGGTAGAGCATCAGAATCGGCAATTTTAACTTGTCGACTGATAGACCGACCATTAAGACCTATGTTTCCAGAGGGTTTTCGTAATGAGGTGCACATTGTCGGCACTGTAATGGGAGCTGATATGGAGAATCCTCATGATGTATTGGCTCTGAATGGTGCATCAGCAGCTCTTATGATTTCTGAAATTCCTTTTGATGGTCCCGTGGGTGCAGTTCGAATTGCTTGGACATCTTCAGGAGAATGGATTCCTCACCCCACGTATGAAGAGGCTGCTGACTCAGCATTTGAAATGGTTGTAGCTGGACGTCTATTAGATGATGAAGATGTCGCAATCATGATGGTGGAGGCTGGAGGTACGGAGGCAACTTGTGATGTTTATGACGCAGGTGCACCTTTTGTAGACGAATCTGTACTTGCCGATGGTCTTGAATTTTCTAAGCAGTTCATAAAAGAAGTTATTGAACTACAACAAAAACTAGTTGAAGCAGTAGGAAATTTTGAAGTAATGGAATATGAGGCTTTTTCCGATTACACCAAGGAAATTTTTACTGCTGTTGAAACTGCAGGAGCGGAAAGAATTGCAGCTACTCAAACAATTGTCGACAAATCGGAAAGACAAAATGCTGAAGCAGAGCTTAAGGAGGCAATTAAAGCCGAAATAACCACTGATTTTGAAGAAGTGGAAGGCGCTGAAGAACAGATTTCTGCAGCGATCAGGTCACTAACCAAGGAAATCGTTAGAGATCGGATAGTTAAAGAAGGCGTTCGGATCGACGGGCGTGGAGTGTCTGACATCAGGATGCTTTCATCGGAAGTAGGAGTGATTCCTACAGCTCACGGTTCAGGCCTCTTTCAGAGAGGTGAAACTCAGGTTTTGAACATAACAACGTTGGGAACTGGTCGGATGGATCAGATGATTGATGGTATTGATCCGATTGAACGAAAAAGATACATGCATCACTATAATTTCCCGCCTTTTTCAACTGGAGAAACAGGGTTTATGAGAGGTCCAAAGCGTAGAGAAATTGGGCATGGTGCCCTCGCAGAGAGAGCCCTTTTTCCTGTGGTGCCTAGTTTTGAAGAGTTTCCATACACTCTTCGCTTGGTGTCAGAAGTTCTTTCATCAAATGGTTCAACTTCAATGGGCTCCGTTTGTTCATCCAGTTTGTCGATGATGGACGCCGGTGTCCCTATCAAGGCACCAGTTGCGGGTATAGCTATGGGTCTGATTTATAAAGATGGCAAGTACATAACGCTGACAGATATTTTGGGAGCGGAAGATGCTTTTGGTGACATGGATTTCAAAGTTGCTGGCACATCCGAGTTTGTTACAGCTTTACAGCTGGACACCAAAATCGATGGTATCCCTGCAGATGTTCTTGCTGATGCATTGAATCAAGCTAAAGAGGCTCGACTCAAAATATTAGAAGTAATGACCTCCGCGATATCTGAACCCCGTGAAGACGTAGGAGAGAACGCTCCAAAAATTCTTAGTTTTGAAATACCTGTAGAAAAAATTGGTGAGGTTATTGGACCTAAAGGAAAAATGATAAACACCATTCAAGCTGAAACCGGGGCTGAAATTGCAGTTGATGATGACGGCATGTCCGGAATTGTATCGATCGCTTCACCTGACAGGGAGAAAGTAACTGAAGCTGAGAGGCAAATAATGCTAATCGTCGACCCACCTTCAGCAAATGTGGGAGAGGTTTACGAGGGAAGAGTAGTAAACATAACCAAGTTCGGAGCTTTTGTGAACATACTTCCGGGAAGAGACGGATTGGTTCACATTTCTAAACTGGGTGACGGAAAACGTATAGACAAAGTTGAAGATGTTCTTGAGCTCGGTGATGCAATTGAAGTCGAAGTCGAAGATATAGACCCGAATGGAAAAATTTCTTTACGACCACTGTTGGATAGCGGTAAGGATGAAATTCCTGAAGAGAAGCTGTTAGATGAATCTGAAGAAGATGAAAGTATTGAAATAGATGGTGACGATTCCTCTGAAGATGATGATTACAACCAAAAAGAAACCGACTCTGAGCCTAATGATAGAGAAAACAAAGTCAAGGCTTCAGCATCTTTCGAGGATGCTTTTCAAGCTGAACTAGAAGCTGTTCACGGCGATTTAGGAAAAAGCACTGCGAGAAGAAACGGTAATCGCAAAAGAAGGTAGCTGAAAATACTCTTTGTTTTAATTTGATTAAAACAATTCCAACAAATCGACCCGAGAGTACTAACCTCGGACCTATGGGAAAAACATCTTTAAAAGTGGGCGTTTTAGGTGCAGCAGGTCGCATGGGTCAATCTGTGTGTTCTGCTGTTATGCAAGGTGAATCCATGGAGCTTGTAGCTGCTGTGGACTTGACTTCCGGTGAGGCAGAAGTGAACTCTGGTGATGTTCCACTCACGACTGAAATAAGTGACTTTTTTAAGGCAGAAGCCGATGTAGTAGTTGATTTTACAGTAGCTGAATCTTCAAGAAGCAATTTGCCACTGTTGGCAGAAGAAGGAATTGATGTGGTCGTGGGAACAAGTGGGCTCACCGAACAAGATTTTCGATCTTTTGAAGAAATATTTGATCAAAGCAGTTGCTTGATAGTCCCCAATTTTGCAATAGGTGCAGTACTGATGATGCATTTTGCGGCTATAGCTTCGCCATGGTTCAACACAGCAGAAATAATCGAGTATCACCACAACCAGAAAGTGGACGCACCGTCTGGCACTGCCCTAGCTACTGCAGAAAGGATGCACGCAGCTTCCGATCAATGGGAAAACGATCCGACAGTCAAAGAAAACGTTCCGGGAGCTAGAGGAGCAAAACTAGAGGAAATATCTATACACGCAGTTCGAATGCAAGGAATGGTCGCCCATCAAGAAGTGATACTGGGTTCAACAGGTCAAACATTGACTATACGCCATGACTCAACTGACCGAGAGTCGTTTATGCCAGGAGTAGTACTGTCCATTCAAGGAATAGGCGCTCTTCCAAATGGATTAACCATTGGCATAGAAAAATTGCTTGGAATTGAATGATTATTGGATACCGACGTTTATTAAAACCAAGTTGGATAATTTCACACATTTTTGTAATAGCACTCGTTGTTTCAACTATTAATCTAGGTTTTTGGCAACTTCGCAGACTAGAAGACCGTAAGTTGGTCAACTCGCAGGTGGCAGAAGTCTTGAATCGCGACCCCATCGCAATAGATGTCATACTTCCAGAAGAAAAGAATCAATATCAGAATTACCTGCCAGTTACCGCCAAAGGAACTTTTGACGGGAATCGGCAACTGTACTTGATCAACAGGTCTCGTGATGGGGCACCAGGAGTCGAAGTTGTAACTCTCTTCGCTCTCTCAAGAAATCCGGTTTCTTTTGTAGCAGTTAATAGGGGGTATTTGCCAAGTAAAATTTTCAATGAATTTAACTCACACAGCTGGGAACCAGATACACAAGAAATTGAAATTAATGGATTTGTTATGCTGCCTTTCCCTGATGGAAAATTACAGGGTAAAGAGATAAATAGAATAGATTTAGATTTATTAAGCGATGAATGGGGAGTGCCATTATTGCCTGTATACCTTCAGCAAAGTCAGAAACTTACGGATCGATGGCCAGTCGAGCTTGAGGTGCCTGAACTAACAGAAGGTCCACATCTCGGTTATGCCGTTCAGTGGTTTATTTTTTCAGCAATAGGTTTAATTGGTTACCCTTTAGTTCTTAGACGCGTCGTAGCGGATGATCGACTGGTAGCGTGATTACATGTCAAATATAAGTGATAGTGGCCTGCTTGCATTACAAGCAATCAGAGTTAAGGGATTCGCTGCTACTGAAGTTGTATCCGAGAGTGTTGCATTGAGCGAAGAAGAGACTCTAAAAATACTCAATGAATTTGCTGATGAGGGGAAAGTCATCTACAGGGAAAATCAGGCTATGTGGATGCTTACACCAGATGGAAGATCTTACGGTGAAAAGCTTCTCGCATCCGAAGTTGATAGTTTGGGAATCCGATCAGAAATAGATAGTTCTTATAAGGAATTTTTGCAAGTTAACGCAGGTTTTTTGGTTCTGTGCACTGATTGGCAACTTAGACCATCGCCCGAAGGAAGTGATGGAGAGCCGGCAATAAATGATCATTCTGATTCTGAATATGATCGGGAAGTTATAAACCGGTTAGTTGAGTTGGACAACCATGTGCAGCCTATTTGTGCAGCCCTAAAAGATAATTTAGAACGTTTCGCAACTTACGGTGACCGTTTCACTTATGCTTTGAAACTGGTTTTGGACGGTGAAGTTGATTGGTTCACCAAGCCTATGATTGAGTCATATCACACTGTGTGGTTTGAATTGCATGAAAATCTTTTGTCAACGCTTGGGATAGATAGAGCATCAGAAAGCTCGTCGGAATAGGAAAGGAAATATCATGACACCACGTTTTGGCAGGGTATTAACAGCTATGATTTCGCCTTTCACAGAAGACGGCTCGCTGGATATCGACGGGGCCCAAACATTGGCAAAATGGCTTGTAGAGCAAGGGAATGAAGGTTTGGTGATAGCAGGTACAACCGGTGAGTCCCCAACTCTTACTCATGAGGAGCAAATAAACCTAATTGATGCTGTGGTTGAGTCGGTTGATGTGCCTGTAATAGCTGGAGCAGGCAGTAATGACACTAAAGCTGCTGTTGAACTAACAGAACGCTGTACTGAAGTTGGAGCCTCGGGAATTCTTACAGTTACTCCTTATTACAACAGACCTTCGCAGTTGGGTTTGCTAGCACATTTCTCTGCAGTAGCACAAGCAACGGATCTACCGGTGATGCTCTACGACATTCCGATCAGATCAGGAAGAAAAATTGACACTTCCACAATTTTGCAACTAGCAGATGAGGTAGAAAATATTGTTGCTTTAAAAGATGCAGCAGGAGATGTCGCAGAGACCGCCAGATTGATAGCTGCCGCTCCGGAAGGTTTCGAGGTTTACAGTGGTGAAGACTCGCTTACTTTGCCTCTTCTTTCAGTAGGGGCTATCGGAACAGTAAGTGTCGCCTCACACTGGTGCACGCCTGAAACGTCTGAGTTGATGAAAGCTTTTTTTGGAGGAGATTTCGTTCGGGCATCTGAAATTAATCGAAGATTGCTACCTTCATATGACTTTGAATCTGGTGATTTGACCCCAAATCCAATACCTACAAAAGCAATGATGAAAATACTTGATTTACCCGGAGGCGATTGTCGTTTGCCTATGGGACCTGAACCAGAATGGTTATCTGAAAAAGCGCGCGGGATTTTAAGTGGCTTAGGACGCGGTTAAATAACAAGAAGTGAAGTTTTGAATAGTCCTATACATATAACCTTCCTCGGTGGGCTTGGTGAAATAGGAAGAAATTGTGCGGCAATTGAAGAAGATGGTCGCATCGTACTCCTTGATTGCGGGCAGTTATTTCCTTACAGGCATCCTGGTGTTACCTCAATTCTTCCAGACTTAGGATGGCTTCTCGAAAGAAAAGGTGACATCGAAGCATGTATTTTAAGTCACTCGCATGAAGACCATGTTGGTGGAATACCTTTTTTGTTCCGCCAAATCTCGGTACCTATCTACGGCTCGCCTTTCACTGTTGGAATGGTCAAGTCAAAGTTAGAAAGTCATGAAGTTGAGATTCCTTCATTTGTGGTAGTGAAAGACAATGAAATTCATGAAATAGGGCCATTCGAATGTGAATTTTTACCTGTGACTCATTCGACTCCTGGTGGTTTGATGACTGCGTTTAGGACTTCTCAGGGAGTTGTTCTGCATTCCAGTGACTTCAAACTTGACCCAACTCCCGTAGATGGACGTCTCACGGATTTGAGCAGAGTTTCTGAAATATCTAAAAAAGAGGGGATTCGTCTATTGCTGGCGGATTCGACAAATTCTGAAAGTGTTGGTGAGTCTCTCTCGGAATCAGAAATAGGTCCCATAATCGAGGACATTTTTCATGAAAACACAGGACGCCGGATAATTGTCGGAACGTTTTCAAGCCATATTCATAGGATTCAACAAATAGCTGATGCGGCAGCAAAAACCGGTCGTAAGTTAGCTGTATTAGGGCCCTCAATGGTAAGAAACGTATCTCTGGCTCGAGAATTGGATCTATTGAGGGTATCTGACCGAATGCTGTTGACGGAAAAAGAACTAAAGAATTCTGAACCAGGGAAAGTCTGTATTGTTTGTACAGGTTCACAAGGTGAGTCAAGGGCAGCGATTTCTATGATGTCTGAAGGTAGGCACCCTGTGATTGAAATAAATCAAAATGACACAGTAATTTTTTCTTCTTCTCCGATACCTGGGAATGAGGCGTCTATTTTTAAAATCCATAATCATTTAGCGCGCTTAGGAGCCCAAGTTATTCACAGTGGAAAGTTGAAGATCCATACAACTGGACATGGCAAAGCAGGGGAGTTGTTGGCATTGCATGAAGCAAGCAGTCCTGAGCTTTTTATTCCAGTTCACGGGGAATATACGCATTTGTTAGCACATGAATCAATCGCTCTGGATAGAGGCATGGATAAATCTAAGGTTCTTAGTTGTGTAGATGGAGACAGGGTTTGTTTGGATGAAAACGGTATTCAAGTTGAGGGTCGGGTAAGCGATGCTTACCTGATGGTAGATGCACGAGGTGTTGAAGTCAGCAGTGCTTTGGTCGATCAACGGATTTCTCTAGGCTTTGAAGGTTTTGTTTTAGTGCGATTGTCCATAGACAAAAATAAGAAAAAGCTTTCAGAAGACCCTTTTGTTGAGACCTTCGGTTGGATTGAGTCAGAGGACAAAGTTGGTTGGGTTGAAGAAATCATTGACGAGGTAAAAGAAGTTATCGCTAATGCACTAAAAGATGGTTTATGCGATCAAAAGGAGTTGACAAGACTTGTTCGAAGAACGGTCGGGAAGTTAGTTGACCTAGAAACTGGACGTCGTCCTGTACTTATTCCACTGGTGGAAATCAACTAAAAATATCAATGGATACCTTCTATCACCCCCTAGTGGTACCGTAAAACTGTTGTAGTAAAGGTTTCTATGGGCGAAGAAAAATCTGGCAATCTTAATTCTGGCGCCGGTGCTGCTAAAAATGGAAAATCAGCACCGGCAGCTAAAGGACCTCCTGATCAGGGAAGTGCTTTCAAGAGATTTTTTAAGACCGCTTTCGCGGGACGAGGAAACGAGATGTTGGGTCTCGGACTTGTGCTGGGTGGTCTTTTGGCAGGTCTTTCGATTTACCTAGAACAGGCTGGTCCAGTTGGTGACGTAGTTGACGGGGCAGCTGGATGGACAATTGGAATCATTAAACTTGCCTTACCTGTTTTGATGGTTGTGACGGGCTTGGCGATGTTCAGAGAGCGCTCAGAATTTGGCGAAATCACCAAACGTTTACCTGTTGGACTGTTTCTCGGTCTTGTAGGTATTTCCGGCTTACTTCATTTAGGTCGAGGGCGTCCAGGTATTGGTGATGGAGTAGATGAGCTTGGAGCGGCGGGAGGAGTGTTGGGTCTTTCTGCAGGTGGGGGATTAAAAGCAGCTATAGGAACATGGGGATCTGTTTTGGTGCTTGTGGCGTTTGTTTTGGTTTCTGTAGTGGTTGCGACAAGAGTTTCAGCGCGAGAGGTGGCGAGAATAACTGGAAAGGGTGCTTTATTAGCAAGTAAGCAACTTTTGAAAGGTGTTGTATTAGTTTTGGTTTCACTTAGTCGCGCTCTAATGAACTGGATAAGAGGTTTATTGACACCGCCTGGTTCATCGGAACAAAGACAGATGCCGGTTGAAATTAAAGAAGAAAGTAGCGTCCAGGAAGATTCCACAACAGAAACAGTTGTGGAAAATGTAGTTAAGGCTCAAAAAGAGTCCAAACCTAGAAAGAAAAAAACAAAACCAAAGGTGACCAGTAATGGTGGTGAGCAGCTAACGATCCAGTTAGGTAAGGCAGTAGAGGGGTCTTCTTGGTCGCTGCCTTCTCTAGACATACTTTCAACAAGTGACACCCACGATGTGGATGCCAAAGCTGCCGAAGAACGTGGAAAGAGACTTCAGGAAGCTTTAGAAGCCCATGGTGTCGACACTCGTCTGGTTGACATGACAATAGGTCCAACGGTTACTAGATATGCGCTGCAACTAGGTGAGGGTGTCAAGGTTTCACGCATCACAAGTCTGAATAAAGACATAGCATATGCATTGGCAGCTGCCGATGTTCGAATTTTGGCGCCAATACCGGGTCAACAGGCTATTGGTATTGAGGTTCCAAATGAAGATAGAGAAGTTGTTGCTCTGGGCGACATTTTGACTTCAAAGGAATCCAAAAAAGCCACGCATCCTCTTGACCTTGCTGTCGGGAGGGATATCAAGGGTCAAACTTTGATGCTAAACCTTGCTACAACTCCTCACCTTCTCATCGCTGGTGCTACAGGAGCTGGAAAATCTTCTTGTATTAATGCGATGGTTACCTCTGTTTTGATGCGAACTACACCTGACCAGGTCAGACTTATTCTCATTGATCCAAAGCGTGTAGAAATGGGTCAATATGAAGGTGTTCCACATCTCCTGACAGCTCCTGTGACAGATCCCAAGAAGGCGGCAAATGCTTTGCATTGGGCTGTACGGGAAATGGAGAGACGTTATGACATTTTGTCTAATTGTGGTTATAGGGACATAGGGGGATACAACGCAGCATATGATCGTGATGAGTTGCCTGAAACAAATTTTGGTGAAGACAACTCTATTGAGTATGAAAGATTGCCTTTCATCATGGTTGTAGTTGACGAGTTGTCTGACTTGATGATGGTTGCTGCTCGCGATGTAGAAGATTCAATTTGCAGATTGGCACAGATGGCTAGGGCAGTTGGCATACATTTAGTGGTAGCAACCCAACGACCTTCTGTGAATGTTATAACGGGTGTGATTAAAGCAAATATTCCCGCTCGATTGGCTTTTGCAGTTTCCAGTCTTGCTGACAGCAGGGTCATATTGGACCAACAAGGAGCCGAAAGACTTGTAGGAAAAGGTGACATGCTTCTACTGGGTCCCACTTCAAGCACTCCTCAGCGCATACAAGGGGCCTGGGTTGAAGAAAGTGAAGTGCGTGAAATAGTTGCGGCATGGAAGGCTCAAATTGATAACAAAAAAGAAGAACAAGAGGAGCAAGGTTTACCTGATTTGGCGGATGATTCCGTTTCAGGCGAATCAGTTACGGATATAACTGATGATTTTTCTCGGCCTGTCTCGAATTCTTTCGAGCAAGATGACGAGTTGTATGAAGAGGCTAGAAGTTTGGTCATTTCTAGCCAACTTGGGTCAACCTCGATGCTCCAGAGGAAGTTGCGTGTTGGATTCGCTAGGGCCGGACGTTTGATGGATCTACTAGAAGAGTCAGGTGTGGTTGGTCCTTCTTCAGGTTCAAAAGCTCGAGAGGTTCTTATCGCTTCGGAAGAGTATGAAACTACAAACGAAGAAGACTTCTAAGGTGTCATCAACTTAGGTAATCTTTGATTGTGTTTAAAGATTTTTCGGTTCTGATTCTCGGACTTTGCATATTAGTTTTTGCAGCAGATCAATTTTTGAATGGTGCAGCACGTTTAGCCGAAAGATTTAAGGTCCCTAAAGCACTTGTGGGTGCTCTGTTGGTCGGATTTGGTACAAGCGCACCGGAATTAGCTGCATCTCTTACCGCTGTATTTCGACAAGAGGTTGGTGGTGTGGAATTGGCTGTTGGAAACATAGTCGGATCTAACGTCGCTAATCTCGGCTTAGTTTTAGCTATACCGGTTCTAATTTGGGGCAATGTCGTTCCTCCTCATGGAACAAAGGAACAGGCTGGGTATTCATTCATAGGGTCCTTGCTTTTCGCTGCTGCTGTGTACTTTAATTTGGACTCTGCAATATCGGGTATCGCACTTTTTCTGTTTTTTTGTTTAACCAATTATCTAATTTTCCGTTATTTCCGAAGATCAGGCGTGTTTCCTCCCAATCCTCCAAGAAAACATAGTTGGTCTTTATCTAGGGAAATTATTGTCATGTTCATAGGTCTTTTGTTGACAGTTTTGTCGCCTCGCTGGATTGTAAGTTCAGCGGTTTCGATAGGAAATGAATTCGGTTGGGAAGGTGGTTTCATAGGTTTTTCATTAGTCGCAATCGGAACGTCCTTGCCAGAGTTGGTTACTTCATTAGTGGGAGCCCGCAGAGGGGAATGGGGATTGATTATAGGAAACCTTTTTGGGTCAAACATTTTCAATAGCTTGGGTGTTGGAAGTGCAATAATGATTTCCCATGCAGGTTTGGGGCGATCTTCAGAACAGCCTTTTATGGATGGTTCGGTTCTAATAGGTATGTGTTTTCTCTGCCTGTTCGCTTTCTGGATGATGAGAAAACCAATAGCAATTTCAAAGTGGAACTCCTTACCCTTATTGCTTATTTATGCACTTTTGTTCTTGCAAATGATAAGAACTCTTGCCGGTTGATCGATTCTTAGCTTTCTTTGCGTCTAGCCTGAAATAATGTCAATAGGTTCAAAATTTCATCTTGTTACCCTTGGTTGCCCCAAAAATGAAGTTGATTCAGAGAAAATCGCAGGGACGTTATTTGCAGAAGGGATGAAATCCACGGATGATTTGAACGATGCAGACCTAATAGTTGTCAATACCTGTGCTTTTGTTGAAGAAGCTCGAGAAGAATCTATCGAGACGATTTTAAATATTGCTGAACTTCGAAATGAAGAAAGCAAAATTGTTGTAACCGGTTGCATGGCCGAGAGATATGGAAAGGAAATGCAGGATTCGCTTCCAGAAGTCGACCATGTAGCAGGCTTTGGTGTTCCAGTTTCTTTGACTAGGAAAGCTGATGTTCCTGAATTGGATCTTTTGAACCTTCCTCGCCCTGCTTCTGGAAAGCCATGGGCGTATCTTAAGATCGCGGAGGGTTGCGATAGGGCATGTGGATATTGTTCAATTCCGTCTTTCAGAGGACCACAACGAAGTAGGTCAATTAGTTCGATCATCGAAGAGGTTGATGCATTAGAGGTAAAGGAAGTAGTTCTTGTTGCTCAGGATCTTGCAGCCTTTGGAAGAGATCAAGGTATTGGCGAGAAGTCAGTAATTCCCTTGATAGAGGAAATTGTTAAAAAAGTTGAATGGGTGAGGCTTCTTTATCTCTATCCATCAGAATTAAATCAGCGTCTTATAGACGTAATCAGTTGTTTAACAGTCCCTTATTTCGATCTTTCTTTACAGCATGTTTCACCACCTCTTCTTAGAAAGATGAAACGTTGGGGTAGTGATGCACGATTTAGGGATTTGATATTTAGAATCAGAGAAAATTGTCCAGAAGCTGTATTTCGTTCAAATTTCATCGTGGGATACCCAGGGGAAACTGAAGAAGATCACGATCAGTTGATTGAATTTATTCAGGAGATGCGTTTGGACTGGTGTGGGTTTTTTCCTTTCAGTGATGAGGAAGGTACCTATGCTTCAGATCTTGATGGGAAAGTTGATAGATCGCTAATTGTGGAGAGATTAAAAGAACTTGGTTCCTTGCAAGATGAGATAACCGCCTCGAAAAGAGACGCTCTGATCGGTGAAAAGGTTTCTGTTCTTGTTGATTCATTTGGTGTTGGGAGAACATATCGAGAAGCGCCAGAGATAGATGGGATTGTTTCTGTCCCGGATTCTTGCAAAGTAGGGGAGTTTGTTGATTTGATTGTAAAAGGAGCTACAGGACCAGACTTGGAGGCGGATTTGCTTTGAATTATCGAGACGAAACTTCCAGACACCCATTGGCTACTGTTATAAGCCCTGCGAACTTAGTTTCCCTTGCACGGTTGCTGCTTTCTCCTTTGCTGTTTTTAGCAGTTTTGAACGCAGATGAGAGTCTCGGAACTTCTTGGATGGCAGTTTTTTGGGGTTTCACTTTGGCGGCATCAGATGTTTTGGATGGTCATCTCGCTCGAATGCGAGGGACTGTAAGCAAGTGGGGTGCTTTCATTGATCCCCTCGCAGACAAGGTTGTAGTTATAGGTACAGCGTTATGTTTAGTGGATGTTCAAAGGTTTCAGCTTTTGCCTGTTTTAATTCTTGCTGGTAGAGAGATTTTCATTACT
>MDTE01079621.1_pt1 | contig 23378 bp, 12 predicted proteins | sample 811231 | NCBI WGS metagenome assembly MDTE01 (sample SAMN05326651, study PRJNA326480) | marine metagenome | isolation source: seawater | place: Indian Ocean: Red Sea | collected 2010 | reverse complement strand
TATCGGCCCTATTCTGTTCCTTGACGATTTTATCGTACGCCTTCTTATCGCCGATCAAAGTCTGGAAATTGTCGATGTCGAGGATGGCATTGGTCGAAGTGGCGATTTGCCGTGGGACCACGGTGTGGGTGTTGGGATCGATACGCACACCGTGTTTAGGGCGCTTCCATTGCTCCCACTGCACCGCCTGGTCAATCACCAAACCGTTTTCGGTGAATTCAAAGCCCTCCTGGGCTTCTGCGAGGCCGCCGGTGGTGAGGAGCAGGATCGTGCTGAAGAATCGCAATGTGCGTTGCATAGGTACCACCCTTTGCTGGGGCATTGTGTGGGTGCTAGTTGTCCTGCGTCTGGCGCACCAGGCTGGCCAGCAGTGCTTCCGGTAGTGCCGTGGCCAACTCCTCGTCGTAGATTTCGACCTCAGCTTGGTATTGTTCGCGCAATATCGCCAACCACTGGTCGAAGCGGATCTGCTCGGCTTGTTGGGTCAGAATCGAATGAGCGCGCTTCTGTGCCTGTGGAGGAGGCTCGGGTCGGGCGGCCTCCTTATTGGCTACCTTGAAGAGCGTGAAGCCTGCACGGGTGCGTATCGGTCCCGATACTATACCGATATCTGCTTTTTGCAGCGCCGACCAGAGTTTGGGGTAGGGGGTGCTGTTGTAGCTGTGCATGCAGACCAGACCATCGGCATTGCGCGGTCGGTGCTCGAACCCCCGGGTTTCGGCAAGGGCGGTCCAGTCTTCCTGGCCGTTAAGCATCGCTTTGAGATCTTGCGCCTCTTCCGCGGTGGGGGCGATAAGTTCATCAAAACAGATCGATTCAGGGATCATAAAACGCTCGGGATGGGTGTCTATATAATCTCCGACATCGGTCTCTGATACCGAAACCTGACTGCTTACCTGTAGCTGGTAAATGGCTTGGAGCAGCAATTCTTCGTCGGCCTGGGTCAGCTGTTTAACGGTTTGTTCTTCTAAGTGGTACCCTGCTTTTTCGGCCGCGATAGCAAGCATCAATTCAGGCAGGATGGTACGGCGGGCGAAGGCTGCGACGGCGGTGCTGTCGAGAGTGCTGCGAGGCATGCGTCGTCTCTTCAAGACTTCGCGGTATTCTTCGCAGGTGATTTCGCCGCCGTCGTAGGTAAATAAGGGTTGTTTAAGGTCTATTTCGGTTGGAGTGGTCTTCTTCAGAGCGTCGAGTCCCTGCGGCAATAACTGCCAGTTCGACTCGTAGGCCAATAATTCGACTTCTTGCTGCTCGACTTCCCGCCTTTTGACCTTGGCCAGATTTGTGGCGAGTAATTCTCGCTGGCTTTCGACCCCGACCTGGCGGTCCTCGATAAAGCGGACCAGGTGAAAGCGCGGTCCGATGGGTAAGGGTGGCGAAATCTCACCGGTCGGTAGGTTGTCGAAGACTTCGGCTGGAATGCCCGTACGCCGTGCCAACGAGCGGTTCATAAACCCCAGCTTGCCCTCTCGCTCGGCGACCATCGGGTCGAGGGTGTGCTGGACCGCCAGGTCGGCGAACGAAGCCCCGTCGACGAATTGCTGGCGGAGCTGCTCGGCTTCGGCTTCGGTTTTGACCATGATTGCTGTGACCAGTCGTTCTCGTGCCAGATTTTGTTGATCGAAGTAGCGTTTGATATCGGCGTCTGTGATTTGCGATCTGGGCAGCAAGTTCCGTTGGCGGTAGATATTGGCGAGATATTGGTGGCGTTCAAGTTCGCGGCTGATGTGTACTGCTGGCTTTTTTCCAAGCTCCATATCTCGTGCCTGGCTCAGTATCAATTCTCGGTCGATCATGGTCTGCAGATAGTCTTGTCGTGCGGCCTGGCCTTGCTTGGCGGGGCGCAGTCCGGGTAGCACGTCGAGGGCGAAGCGCCGCAATTGCTCGGAAGTGATTTGGATCTCGCCGACTCGGGCCACCGGGGTATCTATAGGTGCGGGTTCCGGCTGGCTACAGGCAGTGATTGCGGCCCAGGCTGCACATATAGATCTGAAGGATGCGCGGATTGAAATCATGTTTAGGGGTTTTCTCATTGGGACAAGTATAGGTAAATTGGGATTCTACAGGTTTCGAGTTCAAATACAATATAGTGCTTAAAGATATATAATCTCGAAGCACGTTCAAGGAAATTCGCCTGATGCGGTTTATCGAGCACTGGTTGGCATCCTTAGCACACCCATTTTGTATAGGGTTGGTGGTATTGGTAGCTTACGCCAATAGCTTGGGCAATGGTTTCGTCTTCGACGATTCGGCCTATCTTGCCAGTTCGATGGTGAGAGATTTCGCGGTTGGCGAGATATTTGCCGTAAACTGGCTGGGCCTTGAGATCTACCGGCCGCTCGCGCTCTTGTCGCTGAGTTGTGATTTTCTGCTTTTCGAAACCAATCCGCTCGGATTCCACCTGACCAGTTTGTTCCTGCATCTGTTAAACAGCTTGCTTTTCTACGCTTTGGCCAGGGATGTTTTACGCCAGGATCGGGCGGCACTGTGGGCCGCTTTGGTCTATGCCAGCCATCCAATTCAGACCGAGGTTGTGGGGTGGATCTCGAGTCGTGGCGATTTGCTGGCCAGCCTTTTTTTTCTCGGCGCTTATCTAGCTCATCAGCGCGATTTCCACTCGGCCGGTTGGCGCTGGCGTCTATCGGCCTGGGTGTTATTCGGCGCGGCGGTGCTGGCCAAGGAGACGGCAGTGATCCTGCCTGTCGTATTGGTCTTGCACGCCCATTATCTGGGCAGGCCTGCTGGTGGATTGGTGTTGACGCTCTCGGCGTGGCTCCGTCGCCATTGGGGCTACGGTGTGGTATTGAGCGCCGTATTGTTATTGCGCTTTCTAGCCATGAGCGATAGCGCAGCGCTCGAGGGGCCGGTTTCGACTAATTTCCTCGCCAGCCTCGGCGCGTGGCAGCGCATCGGCACTATTGTCGCGATCTTGCCGCGTTATCTCTTGCTCCTGGTTGTGCCGCAGGGCTTGTCAGCCGATTACTCTTATGCCTCGATTCCGTCCGTGGTTTCGCTCTTCGATCCGTGGTTCGTCGCTGGGCTGGCCTCTGTTGCGGTGCTGGTTGTGTTGGCTAAATTATCGCGTTTTAGCGCCTTCGTCGTCGGGTTCTTCTGGCTTTGTTTGCTGCCGGTGTCCAACCTCTTCGTTCTGGCGCCCAGCGGTATGGCCGAGCGCTATCTGCATCTGGCCATGCTGCCGATTGCTCTGGCATTTGGGGCAGGAATTCGGAGGTGGCTTAGCGGGCTGCCCGGAACGTCGCGTCTGGCGCAGGTGGTCATCGGGGTTGTAGTGGTGTCGTTCAGCGTCAGTACCTTCGATCGGAATCGCGATTGGATGAGCGATTTTACGCTCTTCAGCGCGGTTGTCGACCGCTATCCGAACAATGCTCGTGCCCACGAGAATTTGGGGTTTGTGCATTATCAAAGCGGTGATTTTACCCGTGCTCTTCATCACTACCAGCGGGCTGCGGCGATTCAACCGGAGCGTTTTCGCGCTCATTTCAATCTTGGCCTTTTGTACTCTCAGGTGCGGCGCTACGATGCGGCGGTCGTCTCTTTAAAAAGAGCGCTGGCTCTCAACCCCAATCACGTCGAAACCCATTTCAATATTGGGTTGGTCTACCAGAAAGCTGGACGTTACCCCGAGGCAATAGGACATTACCTGGCGACTCTCGAACTGGATTCCGGGCATCAGAAGGGGCGATACAATCTGGGGCGCGCCTACGAACGCGTCGGTCGACCCGAGGCGGCGATAGACCAGTATCGCACTTTGACAGTTCTCAATCCCAACGCGACCAAAGCTTATTATCGGTTGGGCGAATTGTATCACCGCAGTGATCTCTACGCAGAAATGGCCGTTGCTTGGTCTACTCTGTTGCGCCTCGATCCACGACATGGACAAGGCGAGCGAATCCGAAGAATCTTAAAACAGGTGTCCAGGACGGTCCCCGAAAAGCTCGCCGAGTAGGTTTTTATGCCATATTTTTCCATAAGAGTCTATTTTTATTATATATAGTGCATGTAATGTGATTGTCGTTTTTTTTTTAGTCACCCTAACTTATCCTTGATTTTTGGATTTCTTAGCTTTAATATATATACGCGAGTTTTTAAAACTGTGTATCGTGCTTTCGCATATTCATCATCTTAACTCTAATTAGGAGATTTAGGGATGCGTAGAGTCTTAGTAGCTTCCTTGCTGACTGTCGCGATGGCCGTCCCGACAACGGCCCATTTTCCTGCCGGCGAGCTCTTTTTTGCCGTGCAGTTTCCCGATGCCAATATTCCGGTCATCGATGGAAATCACAGCGATTGGGGCGTCGTGCCTCAGGTACCTTACGAAGTCGGCAACGATAAGTATTCCGATTCCGTGTACAGCAAGCTGCGTGGCGAAATTGATGTTAGTGATCTGAGCGTTCGTCAGATTGTTGGATGGAACGACAATACCAACCTCCTTTATTTCATGGCTGAGGTTTTCGACAACGTTCATACCCGTGACGCCGAAGAGCCGAATGCGTGGTGGGCTGACGACGCCTGGGAGGTCTACGTGGCGCCTACCCATCCCGAGATCGAGGGTGGCGGTGGTTATGCACCGGGCCAGGATGGTATCGTCAAGGTCGGTTACAACTGGTCGATGCCGCCGACGGCTGGCGCCTGGGGTGGTTTCAATCCGCCTTTCGACTGGGTTCTCGATCCCAACAATAACGATGCTTGGAGCTTCGCCTATACGTTCTCGGGTGAGGAATTCGGCGAGAGCACGTACTACTACGAAGCCTGGATTCGTCCCTTTGATTTCATCCCGGACGATGGCGACCGTGGCGCTGCTGAAGAAACCGACCTCGAAGAAGGTCAGATAGTGGCAATGAGTTGGACCTTTGGTGACTTCGATGTCCCCGGTGGTTCCAAGCTTGAAGACTATCAGGGTTTCTGGTCGGTCTCGCCCAACGGTTGCTGCCGCGCCGACAACGACATGGTGATGTCGGAGTTAGACGAGAGCATCGCCTGGGGTGATCAGACTACCGCCGTCGAGTCCAATACTTGGGGTCGGATCAAAACCGAGTTCAATAGATAGTATTGGTTTAGAAGCCGCCTATCGGCGATCGAGGATCGTCGACCAGGCAATCGGTTTAGAGGCGATGGGCTGTAGCCAAGCCCATCGCCTCGTTTTGTATCGGGAGGGAGACCGGTTATGAGAGCGTTCATTTTCGCTCTATCTTTGTCTTGGCTCGTGGTCGGCGCGGTGAGCGCTCAGGACTACGGCAGCCGACTCGGCGTTCAGCGTGGCGGTCGAACCACCTTCGAGCCGCAGGGGGCCGGGGTGCTCTTTGATGCCATCGACCCAGCGGTCAAGAAGTGGTATATCCCGCAAGAGCTTTACAACGAATATCGCTGGCGTCAGTGGGAGTATTCCAACTATGCTCGGAGGCCATATCAGCGCTATGTGAATACCGTGTTGGAAGGCAGCGATTTTTACGACTTCTTTGGCAATTTCGTCAACCGTGGTTGGCTGATTTACAACAATAGCCAAAGCCAGCCCCAGCAGCGCGGTAATGAATTGTTCAAGGACGCGCGATTCGATAACTGGTTCAACAGCCTGCTGATCGCCTCTGACTCGATTGGCGAATATTATTACGCGCTGACCATTGGCAACGGGATCCGAACTACTCTGACGCCGATGACCTTTTCCAAACCCGATTTCGATGGGGTTCAGTTCGACCTGGCAACGGATAAGTACCTGTTGACCTTCCTTTATTCGCGGCTCAGTGAATCCGGTGGTTCCGGGACTAACGTCGAGGGTATCAACCGCACCAACAATACTTCGCTGATGGGCGGTCGGACCACTGTCCAGGTTGGCGATTTTACTACTCTGGGCTTTAATTTCGTCAATGCTCACCAGTCGAATACTCTCACTGATGGTTTCGGTGGCAATCCGTTATCGGGTGAATTGACGGTTGATCAGAAAAACGAGGCTATATCCTGGATCGAGATCCTGCTCAGCGACGATTCGCCTGGTGATGGTGAGGGTGGAGCTGCTTTCTTTCCGGCGGGTTCGGATATTGTCATCACCTATCTAGACGGGAGTGTTGATCGAGGTAAAGAGATTGGCTTCGAGCCGGTAGTCGAGGGCGGTTTTCCGCAGGAGGGTTTTATCTCGGCTGATGGCAATGAGCAGATCCGTCTGCGCTACGACTTCAACAGTGCAGATTTTCTGCTGGTGGCTTCACAGGACAAATCGCAGATTCGCAAGGTCGAATTCGATCTGGTCCTGGGTAATGATTACAAGGTCCAGGCCACTTCCAGTCGTCAGACCGGTCGCAGTAACGATCCGATTTTTCTGCTGGTTACTCGTGCTGAAGGCAATGTCAAAGACAATACCAATCTCGGTGTCGTCTCGTTCGAGTACGGCCTGCCGACGGCGACCCAGATTTTCGGGTTCACCCTGGCGATCGAGGATGTCAAGGGCTTTCACTTCTACGGCGAGTGGGATAATAGTCGGACCTACCGCAAGTACCCCTATCCCAACACCGATCAGGGCAATACCGATCATTCGACTTCAACGGGTATTGCGTCGAAGCCTTCGGCTGAGGCCTGGATGGTCAATCTATGGAAGCGTGCCGATCCCTATTTCTTATTCGGCGAAGCTTTTCACATGGATCCCGATTACTCCACCTCGACCTATATCAGCGAGCAGGATGGTTTCATCGATTATAACTCAGGTTATTTCGAAGACCACAATCCCGGTAGCAACGAGCGCTTTTTGGTGGAGTTTGTCGAGGACAACGACGACCAGGATCGAATCCCCGACTGGGGCCGGAATGATGCTCTTTCGGTCGATCGGGCGGTTTTTCCGGGTTGGGACGAGAACAACGATTTTATCCCCGACTTCAATCAGAATGACAATGGTCGGGTGATCAACCTGATTCCCGATTACGAAGAGCCTTTCTTACGTCAGCATGTCGACCGGCCCGAGTTTCTCTACGGTATCGATGCCAACAACAATGGCTGGGTCGATCGTTTCGAAAACGACAGTCGTCCCGATTTTCCCTACAAGCGCAACCATCAGGGGCTAAACATCTATGGTGGGGCCAATATAACCCCTGAGATTCGCTTTACCGTCGGCCACACGCGCGAGGAGTTGATTACCTCCGATCAGCGCAATTACGCTACCTACGGTTTGCTGACTGTCGATATCAATCATCCGACTTGGGGGCGGTTCAAGCTTATGGAATCGCTCAAGAGTGTCACGGATGATATACCCGACAATCTATTCCAGTGGGACAGTCGCAATACTCTGCGCGATTCGCGTAATATCGAGGTGATCGATCCTCTGCTGGCTCGCGATGCGATCTACAACTCGTTCTTTATCGGCCATAGTTATTCGCCGATAAAAGATTTGACCATAAAGAACTCGCTCAAGTACGATTTGTGGAATCAGCGCCTCGACGAAACTGCCCGTGCCGAGTTTGGTCTGGGCGAAGAGGAATTCTTTTTCGGGATCATCAACAAGGCCGACTACCTGATCGAACTCTCGCGCTTTCGGGTCTTGCCGCGGTGGAAAAGCGAATACCGGAGGCAGACTTATGACCTCTTCACCACTGAAAACCGCGAAGAGTTGACCGAGATCTTCGGCACCGTGGTCGAATTGCCCGTCATGCGGCGTACTACCATCGCCGCTGGTATCGAATACGTACTCTTCCGCGATCTCGATGCTAAAATCAACAATTTTCAGTCCTTTATTACGGCCGGCCAGGTTACTAATGTCGCTGAGTATCAGGGTTATGTGCTGACCACGCAGGTTGGATTGAAATTCGATGCGCGCGACTTCGAGGATCCCGAAATCAAAACGCGCACGGTGACCGAGGGCTTTATTACGGTCTACGCCGGAATGGGTATTTGACGCGGGGCCGATGGGGATACCGGGACGACTCGCGCTGGTTTGGGGCGCAGCCTTTGGGCTGCGCCTGCTCTATATCGTTCAGAGCCAGCAAAGCCCTTTCTACGATTTTCCCCTTTTAGACGCCAAGACCTATATCCATGCCGCCAGGATGCTGGCTCTAGGTGATTGGAGCGGCGGCGGCCAGGCTTTCTGGCAACCTCCTCTGTACCCGTACTTTCTCGGTCTGCTGTACGCGCTCTTCGAGGCGGGTTTCACCGTTCCCCGTTTAGTACAAGCGGCGCTCGGTGCGACCATATGCCTGCTGATCTTCCAATTGGGCCGGAGGGTATTCTCGCCGCGAGTGGGGTGGTTTGCGGCAGGTGCTGCGATCTTTTACGGGCCTTTCATCTTCTTTGAAGGTGAATTCCTACCGCCGGCTCTGGCATTGTTCTTAAATCTGCTGGCGTTGCTCTCTTTGCTATGGGCGATTGAGGGTCGGGCACGCCGGCTGCTTTTGTCTGGTTGGCTGCTGGGGCTTTCGGCACTCTGTGTGGCCAATGTTCTGGTCTTCATCCCCGTGGTGGCATTGTGGCTAGTCTGGTCGTTGCGTACGCTGCCCATTGGCGAGAGGATGCTACGATTGGTGCCACTGTTCTTGGGAACGGTAGTGGCTCTTGCACCGGTGACCCTCCGCAACTTTCTGGTGGCTGATGATCTGGTGCTGATCTCCTCCAATGCCGGACTCAATTTCTATATTGGCAACAACGCCGACTATCAGCGCACGGTGCAGATTCAGCCGGGCCCTGCCTGGGAGGAGTTGACCAGCCGACCGCGCGTCGAGGCTGGGATCACCCGTGCATCGGCCCAATCGCAGTTTTTCTTCGCTCAGTCGTGGGATTTTATCAGCAGTGAGCCATTGGCCTATCTGCAACTGCAGCTTTACAAGTTGTATCTATTCTGGAACGGCGATGAGATTGGTCGCAACCAGGATATCTATTTTGCCCGTCAGTATTCACCTGTTCTGCAGGTGCTGCTGTGGAAATATGGTCTTGCGTTCCCTTTTGGCCTCCTAGCACCGCTGGCGATCTTGGGTATGTGGTTGGGATGGCGCAGAGGAGTGATGCGCGATACGGGACCTCTGCTGCTCCTCTTATTCACAGGGGTGTATGCCCTGTCGGTGGTCGCTTTTTTTATCAGTGCCAGGTATCGGTTGCCGGTGGTTCCGATGCTCTTGATCTTTGCCGCCTATGCAGGTCGTGAGCTCTATGGCATGGTGCGAGGGGCGGAATACCGGGGGTTGATTGGCGGTTGTGTGGGGATGTTAATATTGGGCTTGGTCTCTAATTTTCGCGTCGGTGCAATGAATATGGACGGCGGAGCCGAGACTCATTTTCGCCTGGGTTTCATCTTCGAGAAGAAGGGTCTACCGATCAATGCCACTGCGGCCTATCACCGGGCTCTGGAACTCGATCCAGATATCAAATGGGCGCGTTATAATCTGGCGTCGCTCTATGCTCGTCAGGGCGAATTTGGCCGGGCTGGCGCAGTCTACCGCGATTTTATCAGCCGCTACCCCGATGTGCCCAGGGCGAGGTTGGCGTTGGGCAATATCTATTTGCAGACGCGTCGCTATCCGGAGGCGATTCGGGTTTATCGGCATTTGCTGGGCGAGCCCGGTGCTGACCTAGTCGATCTCCAGGGGCGGTTGGGTTATGCTCATACCCAACACGGTCAGTTGGACCAGGCGGTGCAGGCTTATGAGGCATTGATAGCCATTCGCCCGGATTCTCTTCAGGTGCGTTTTCAACTCGGCCAGCTCTACGAGGAACTGGAACGACCGGTTGCGGCTCGTGCTGCGTACGAATGGATTCTAGCGCGAGATTCGACTAGGACAGAGGTGCGTTATCGGTTGGCTCGTGCGCTCTTTTTCTCCGACCAGCCGCAGGTGGCCAAGAGTCACCTCGAACGGGCAATCGCCATGGATGCGCAGGCGATCGATGCACGTCTCTTGCTGTCCGCCCAGTACATAGTCGAGCGCCGCGCCCGGGCGGCGATGGATCAGGTCCAGGCGATCCTGGCGCTGGACCCGGAACATCAGCAGGCCAATCGACTGGCTGGTCATTTACAAATGGCTCTGGGAGATACGCTACAGGGCGTAGAATATCTCGACCGCTTCACGGAATTTTATCGCGAAGGGCGTTCGGATGAAATTTTCAAACGGCTAAGGAAGCAATGGGATAGCCAGATCAATAGGCGACACTGACGGTGCGTGCGCGCCTGGTCTGGCGAGCGTCGCCGTCGACAAAAAGCGAGACCAGGTATAAACCGGGAGGAACTCTTGCGCCGGCTGAATTACGACCGTCCCAGGCTAATTGTGGGACTACCCGGGCGTCGAAGTGTCCGCTCAGGTCTGCTCCGATATAGAGTGAGCGGACTAATCTTCCGCTCAGGTCGAAGACCTTTACTTCGACCTGGGTCGGTCGGGTCACAGCGAGGATATCATAGCCGACTTCAGCCTGATCGTTAATACCGTCGTCGTTAGGGGTGAAGACCGGAGGCATCACCGCAAAGGAGCCGAAGAGCTCGCCTTTGTTGATGTCGGGACTCAGGACGGTGATCCCCGAGGCAGTAGGCAGATCTCCCTCGCCCAGGAAATCGGCATTGCCAGCCGAGATGCGCTGGATGCTGCCGGTCTGCGATGAAAGCACAGCTTGACCTCTGAATAGAGTGCTGAATAGGAGCACGCGGCCGCGGAACTTGATCTTCAAGAGCATCTGGCCGCCGCCTGTAGGCCGGGTGATCTGCGGAAAGCGCACGATCACATTATGCTCGGTCACCGCCTGGATGGTAAAGGTTTCGCCGTTTTCGGACTCTACCGTATACGGTAGAGCGTGCTGGGTTCCGTCGCTGGTTTGAATCGCGGCCAGGCCATTAGCAGCGCTGATCACATCAGCGTTGAGATCTTGTTCGGCAATCAGGCGGTTCGGTAATTCCCAAATCTCGATCTTATCGATTCCCAGAATACGAGAGGTAGTCAATAGCTCGAAGGTATCGAATCCTTTGACGCCCTCGAACTCCATTTTCGCGCGTACCGCATAGGTAAAGTCCACGGGTTCGAAGACTTCGACCTCGCGTGGGAATATTTCGGCAACCAACTCTTCAGCAATGGGCGGCAAGAGGTATTCGATTGACAGTTGTTCGAGGATTTTGGTCGCGTCTATCTCGGTATTGATGAAGTCCACCGAGAACTGGATATAGCGCCGGGGTCCCGGCGAGAGTACCGGTGTACCGCCTGGAAGTGTGCCGCCTTGGTAGGGAGAAGACCATGGACTCCAGTGCTGCAGGTCTTCCTCGATCTCGCCTTTGTCCCACACCTGTGGCGGGTTGGCCTCGAGGTCGGGCTCGAGATCCAGATATTCATCGCGTCCCAACTGCTGGCCCGGGTTTTCGAGCGAGCTGGTTAGCTGGTCGTCAGAGACGCGCTGTACATTAGCGCGTTTGTAGAGCACGGGGGTTGGGTCGGTGCCGGTCCGGGTGCGGACAATTATTTGCGAGACATCGTCCGCCAGCGGCTTCGGGGCGACGCGTTTGCCGCTCTGTTGGCGGCCCGGCATGGTGCTGATGGTGCCGTCGGCTTCGGCACAGCGCGACTGGAAGCACTCCCAGACATTGCTATAGCCGAGTTCTTCGGTGAAACGCGCGACCGTGGTGCAATCAGCCCAGTCATCGGAAATATCGTCTGGTGCGAGAAAAGTTTGGGTGTCTACCTGACAGTCATCACTCGTTGCCGCAGTGCTTTCCGCGTCGCCACCGCGCAGATTTACGGTTTTTTCAATCCAACTCAGATTGCCCCAGGTCGCAGGCGAGCCGAGATCGTAGACATGCGATATATAGCGACTACTGCCGATGAAACCCTGGCCGAAGACCTCGAACTCGTCGATTTCATAAGGGAAGGAGGATGTGGACTTGAGCCGTACAAAACGCGCGGTCTGCGCCGGATCTAAGTGCACCTCGACCACCGCGTCCTCGTTGGCAGTAGATCGCTCTATCACCTCGAAGTCGTCGAGTTGCGGCACGAGGCGACCGGTGCCGTCGAGGACTAGATCTTGCCCGTCGTGGATCAGTAGTTCGAATTGGCGGATAAAGTCGGTTTGGAACGGGTACTGAGGTGCATTCTGAACAGTATTGCGCGGGTAGAAACGGATCTGGTTGACACCGATGGGGCTGCCGAGGTCGAGAACGATGAAGGTTCCCAGGGCGCCGAAGGTGCCCTTGCGAGCGAAGGCGTCTTCGGCGCCGCCGGGCTCGATGAGTTCGAGTAAGGTCGCCTCCAACTCGTTCGCTGGCACGTCCTTGATCGCTGGTGCCGTAATGCCGCCGCCCCAACCCAGCGAGCGCAGGGCGACATTCTCGCCTGTTGCCACGTGGTCAGGGCTCAAGGTAATTGGCAGGACCACTGGGTTGACTCCCGCGGGGAGGCGTAGGGGATCCTCTAGCCATTTTCCTGCGGCTATATCGTCGTTTGCCGCCAGATCGTCGAGCGGTCTGATTGCTTCGATCGCAGCGGAGACTCTGGCTTCGGCTTCTGCAAGATGGATATCATCGGCAAAGTCGATGCGAATCAGTGAAAGGCCTTCGCGAGTGGTAGGATTGATCGCGGTTGCACCGGGTAGCGAAGATAAGGCCTCCAGCAATTGACTTTCGACCACGGCGACTGCGTCAGCTAGGATTTCGGGCGGAGCTTTGACCAGTGTTTTGACCTGCACCCGGGGGCTGGTTTCATCTAAATTGGAAAGGTCGATCAAATTGCCAGGGACATTGCCTATTTCGGTAAAAAAACGATTGACTTTGTATTCGGGCTCGGCCGTGTTTATCGCCGGATTGGATACCGATCCGGTCCACGAGGCATTGCCATTGATGCCGACGCGGAGGGTGTCGAGTGCCGACAGGTCATTGCAGAACGAGACGATACTACAGAAAACGCCGAGCAGGAAAGTAGGTCGCACGAGCCTATCTAGCATACCGAAACCTATTTAAAAAGAGGACATATATCGAATGTCCAATGTAAATATATTTTGGTCTTTCGATCAAATAAATTCGCCAATGAAGCCATTTTCTCTATATTTTATGTCACGCTCATAGTTGATAGAAGTCTGAGGTATAGGATATGTCCTTTTCTTATTTCTGGCTGAGTGCACTGCTGCTGGTGGTTACCGCTTCACCCTGTCTGGCGTTCAACGTCTATAAACTTGGTGGGGCAGGCGGGAACGATTGGGAAACGGGGTTGTCATTCGAGCCAGGCTCCTACACGGTACTCAATTCAACGGGTGCGGTACTCGAATCCCGGACAGTGGGGTCCAATCCCGCCTACGCGACCTGGGAAGATACGCTCAATGAAATTGTTGAGGATGGCGATAAAAAGTGGATGCGTCCCTTTTTCGTGCCTGCGGATCTCAACTTGGCCCATCCTCAGGTACGAACTCGTATTGCCCGCGGTATCTCCAATAATATCACCACCAGTGGCAGCTGCAGCAATATCTCTACCCAGTTGGTGCAGGTGGCTCCGATGTTCGACGGCGATCCGAATACTGCCGCATTTTTCAACGTCAGTACCAGCGAAAACAGCGGGATCCAGAGCCGATTATACGTACAGGATTCGATTGTCGAATTAGGCGTCAACTATCCGATTAACCGGATTCGCTTCTATCCAAGAATGGGTAGTAGCAACCCCAAAATCGAGGGTTTGTTAGAACAGATGGGGGAGCCTCGGCTTACTAAAGCGGATTTGGCTGAAGAAGATTTCACCGAGAATTTTCTGCCCTGGTACGAGGTCTCGGGTGCCAATGGCACCATAAACAGTATTCCGTCCCATTGCTATTTGGGTACCTCCGCAAACCGCTGGTTTTCGCGAGTCAGCACTAATCGCGTCGACGCTCCCAACGATGCACGGCTGGTTTCGTTGAGCGAGGAAACCGAAAACCTCGACGTGATCGTCGATATTCGCTTTCCGACTCAGCAGTTCCAGTGGGTGGCGGTGCGGCCGCTCAACCCGATCGAAAATTGGGAAATCGCCGAATTCGAGATTTTCGGCGAGGGTTTTGTCGAGCGTGCTGTCTACACGAGTGCAGTCCTCGATTTCGGGACGCCGATGGCCTGGGGCAAGATCCGCTGGGATGGCCTTTTCAACGAGAATTCCAACGTGATCATCCGCACTCGCTCAGGTCACGATCCCGATCCCAATCTCTACTGGGTGCCGAGCAATATAGAAAACGAGCCGACTCTGCTCGACCGAGTCGAATGGGAGCGCGGTGATCAGTCGGTGCGCTTTACTACTCTCGACGAGGAAAACTGGAGTTTCTGGTCCGCTCCCTACGCGCTCGATGCCGGTCAGCGCGATCTCGAATTGGATCCGACCACGTGGGCGGACGGCCCCCCGATCCTATCCCCCGGTCCCAGCCGTTATCTGCAGATACAGGTTATATTCCTGTCCAGTCTGACCCAGGCTGCGCAACTGAGCGAGTTGGAAATCCAGTTTGCGCCGCCTTCGGCACGGGCGATCTTTGGCGAGATCTGGCCGCAGGACGCTTCGCGCACCGAAAGTACGACTTTTACGTATAGTGTGCGGCCGACTTTCGAGGATGGTAACGCGGGTTTCGACCGGTTGGAGATCTTCACCCTGACCCGCGCTGATGCGGTTCACGTGGTTCGCGTCGATGGCGTCGAACTGGGTGCCGAGTTTCCGGTAGAAATCCACGATGATCGCATTGTAGTTGCCCTGCCGAAACTGGAGGGTGCCGACGATACTTTCAAGCTGATCGAGGTCGAATTCGACGTTCATGTGGTGCGCTATGGTACTCAATTTCAGGGTTGGGTATTTGACAGCGAGGGTAGTGGCGTCAAGCAGTTGATTGATCCGGGAGATGCCAATGTCGATTTTCCGGGTAATTCTCTGGGGGTGAGAACGGATAAACTAGGTACCAATCCGCTGGCAGGCGTTCGGATCGCGCCCAATCCTTTCACGCCCAACGGCGATGGGATAAACGAGCGAGCGGAATTCCGTTTTCAGTTGCACGACGTATCCGTACGCCGCGAATTGATCATCGATATTTACGATTTGGCGGGGCAACGGGTGCGCCGCTTGGAGCAGCAGAGCGTGATTCGGGGACTTTTTGACCAGGGTGATGAAGTTCCTGAATGGGATGGGCGTGCCGATGACGGTCAGCAGGTGCCGCCTGGACATTATATCTATCGGATTTCGCTGGATACCGACGAAGAGACCGAAGACCTCATCGGTACTCTTTCACTGGTCTATTGAAGCGAGTTGCGGTCTTCAATTCTCATGCAGTCGTATGGCATTGATTGGAAGAGACTGGTACTAGCTGAGGTATAGCGGGGTCGATTCACCCCTGTAATCCAATTCCATATTCATAGCTTTTATCGGTCGCCCGTATTTGGTTTGTTCTGGGATCTGTATGTGCGTGCATTGTTGGTCAGAGTATTGCACCGATAGGCGCGGACTGCCTGCTCGATATATGGTGGGAGTCGCAATGGTTGCTCACTTGCGGTTCGGTGCTCTACGGGCATATTTCACACTAGATACTCCGGCTGGCCATCCGTAGGAGATGTGGTATTCCCCGATTTTCAGGCTTATATTCTCTGGGATCCAACCTTCCGCGTAGATAGGTAACTTGTGAAATTTCCACAGTGCTGGCTCGTCTTTCCTGCATTACTTGTTGCCGCTTGTGAATCGGCTGAAGATCCGTTGGTGGCTTCGGTCGGTTCACAGGAGATTAGGACCTTAGCACTGCGTGAATTTGTAGCTCAAGAGCCCGTCGTCGATTCGAGCGAAGACGGGCTAGATCTTCTCGACCCGGATGCCGCTCGGCGCCAATATCTCCAACCTCTGATCGATCGATATTTGTTGCTACGCGAAGCGCGGGAGCGCCGCCTGGATACGTTGCAGATATCGTCAGAGGCCGACTACGAACGCGAAAATATCCTGCTCGCTGCTTTGAAACGCGATATTTCAGGGCCGTATAGCCCTCCTTCTGAATCAGAAGCTCATCGGTATTATCAGGATCACCCCGAGTTGTTTTACGACGCGGCGATCCAGGGGTTGCAAGCCTATTCGAGCGTTGCTCCGCGGGTGCGCGTTCTATTACATCGGCAGCGATATGAGCCGGAGTTCAAGCGCTTGCTGATCGAGGTGCGCAAGAAGTGGGCACACGAGGTTCGCGTTTTCGAGGATGAACTCGATCGCGCTCTGCCGGACTCGTTGATCGAACGAAAAATTGTGCAGCATGGCGCGTTGCTGAGCCAACGAGGTGGCGCGTTTCTCAAACAGGGACGAGTGCGCAGGGCACTGGCCGAATTGCTCAAGGCAGTTGCCTATGTACCGGATTCAGCCCAGACTCATTTCTACACCGGTCTGGCTCATGCCCGACTGGACGATAACGGGCGGGCTTTGTCTGCTTTTGAGCGTGCGATAGCTCTCGATGCCGAACGGGGCGATTATCACTATGCTCGGGGTACGACGCTGCAAATGCTGGACCGCCATGAGGATGCGGCTCTTTGTTTCGAACAGGCACTCATCTGCCAGCCCGACCAGGCTCACTATTACTATCGTCTGGGAGAATCCTATCGGGCACTTGCATCCTTCGATAAGGCACTCGACGCTTATGGCCGAGCTATTGAGCTGCATTCGGCCTATATCGAGGCTTTGTATAGACGCAGCGATCTGCGGGCGCGAAAGGGCCAAATGAAGTCCGCCGCCGCGGATATAGACAGTGTATTAGCGCATCGACCCGATCATGTCGGTGCGCTGGTAGAACGAGCCCGGATCTATGTTAAACGAGAGCGCTACGGAGATGCTCGGGTTGCGCTCGAACGGGCATTGGTCCTCGATCCGTCTGATTCCGGGGCATGCTATCTCCTCAGCCAGGTATATGCAGCACTGGGGCAAGAGACGGCAGCGGATACGGCAGCAGCGGTCTTCGAACGGTTGACTGCGGCTGAGCGCCATTTCAATCAGGGGATTCGCAATGCCAACCAGCGCTATTGGGACCGAGCGGCTGCACTCTTCAGCCGTAGCATAGAAATCGATCCGTCTCACCTACAGGCACATATCCGGTTGGCGATGGTATATCTGTATCAGCAAGCGACGGACAAGGGTATTCGGGTATTGGAACGGGCTATTGATCTGGACCCGGCCAATGTCGAGGCTCATTGCCTGCTGGGCGAGGCGTATGCTGCGACTGGTCGCCCTGAGGCCGCGCGCCCGTATTTTGCCAAGGCACTGAGGCTGGATCCCAAATCGATACGGGCCTATTACGGCGGGGCCAGAGAGGCCTATCAAACGGGTGATATGGAGCGGGCGGTCAGTGGTTTTCAACGGGCATTGAAGATCGACCCCGATCACCGCGACAGCCTATATTTTCTCGCTATGGTTTATTTGCAGTTGAACGAGTTTAGCAATGCCGCACGTTATTTCCAGGCCTGCCTGAGAATCAGGCCCGATGATACGGATGCACGCTACCAGCAGGGATTGTTACTGCTCCACTACGATCAAAACGAGCAGGCTAAGCGTGAGTTCGACAAGGTGTTGGTGCAAGATCCGACCCACGATAAAGCGCGGGAGCAATTGGCGCAAATGGAGCAAGGAAAATGATCAGAGTTTCTATCCCTATACGCTTCGTCGCATTGCTGGTTCTCTGTGGCAGCGTTGGGGCACAAGAGGCGAAGCGTCTGGCGGTACCTCCGACGATCGTCGATCCGCCGTGGATGGCAGAGCGTCGGGCTGCCCAGTTGGAGGCTGCGGAAAAGTACAGGTTTTTTCACCAATTTTCATTCGTCGATAGGCTCGGGCAGAGCGGCATCCGTTTTCGCAATCAGATTACCGATGAATCCGCTAAGCACTGGCAGCCAATCCACTACGACCACGGCAATGGTGTCGCGGTGGCCGATGTGGACGGTGACGGACACCTCGATGTGTATTTCACTACTCAATCCGGCAGCAACCAACTCTGGCGCAACCTGGGTGATGGCACCTTCGCCGATATCACCGAGGCTTCTGGGGTTGGGGTTGTCGATCCGATCGGAGTCACCGCGTCGTTTGCCGATATCGATAACGACGGCGATCCGGATCTCTACGTAACCGTCATTCGCGATGGCAATTACCTCTTTCAAAACGATGGCACGGGTACATTTACAAATATTTCAGCTCGTTCTGGTCTCGATTACAAGGGCCATTCCTCCGCCGCGTTATTCTTCGATTTCGACCGCGATGGCCTGCTCGATCTCTTTTTGACCAATGTCGGTAATTATACCACCGATGTAGCGGTTTGGTCTGAGACCTATAATGGGGACCCGCAGCACAACATCGGATACAAATATTACATTGGTTTAGAGGATGCCTTCCATGGTCACCTCAAACCTGAACGAACCGAACGGAGCGTGCTCTATAGAAACGTTGGAGACAATCGCTTTATCGATGTTTCGTTGCAGATGCGGTTGGAGGATACGAGTTGGTCCGGCGATGCGATTTCTTTTGACCCCAATAGGGATGGCTGGCCCGATCTGTACGTGCTCAATATGCAGGGCCACGATCATTACTACGAAAATGTTGGTGGAGAATACTTCGTCGATAAGAGCCGCGAGCTTTTTCCTCGCACGCCCTGGGGCTCGATGGGCGTCAAGGTTTTTGATTACGACAACGATGGTCATCTCGATATGATGATCACCGATATGCATTCGGATATGAGCGAGGATGTTGGACCCGAAAAGGAGAAGCTGAAGTCCGATATTCAGTACGGTGAAGATTTTCTGCACAGCGATGGCCGCAGCGTGTTCGGCAATGGTTTATACCACAACACCGGTGCTGGCCGTTTTGTCGAAGTATCCGACCAGGTCGGCGCTGAGAACTATTGGCCCTGGGGGTTGAGTGTCGGCGACCTCAACGCCGACGGTTCCGACGATGTGTTTATCACCTCGAGTATGAACTATCCCTTTCGCTACGGGGTGAATTCGTTGCTTTTAAATGAGTCGGGTGGGCGATTCCACGACAGCGAATTTGTTCTGGGTATAGAGCCGCGTGCCGGCGACCGAAGTGCCAGGCCGTGGTTTTTGCTCAATTGCGATGGTGTAGATCGGGAACATCCCCGCTGCGAAGGGCAGGTAGGTCAGGTCGAGGTCTGGGGTGCACTGGGCTCGCGGTCCTCGGCAATATTCGACCTCGACGGGGATGGAGATCTGGATATTGTCACCAACGAATTCAACGGTCCACCGCTGGTGCTGATCAGCGATTTGAGCGACAAACGGGCTATCCGTTATCTCGAAGTTGATCTCGAAGGCTCGCGGTCCAATCGCGACGGGTTGGGTGCAGAGGTGAGAGTACAGGCGGGTGGGCGATCCTATACCAAGATCCGCGATGGTAAATCGGGCTATCTCTCGCAGAGTCTGATCCCGCTCTACTTTGGTCTCGATAAAGCTACGTCGGTTGACCAGATCGAGGTGCGCTGGCCGTCTGGGCATGTCCAGATCGTTACCGGTCCGATCGATACCAATGCGCTGGTGGTGGTCAAAGAGGAGTAGAGAAACGAGTGTGATCGCAGGTGTGGAGGAGCGGATTATCGCGTCGGAGTTAAGGATCAGTGGCTGTGCTAGGGGCTTGGCTCTACCACTGTCAGCAATTGGTTGGCGGCTAGGTCTTCTAGGTGTTGCACCTGGCCCGAGGGCCAGCGGATCTCGGCATGTGCCCTTTGGTAAAAACCCAGCCCGAAATGTGCGCGTGGGTCGCTGTGGGATAGGAAGCTGCCACCGCTGATGAGTTCGACGGTTTGGACGATATCGCCGGTACTGACGGTGATTTTCGCCCCGATCCCATCGCGATTGGATGCGGTCCCCCGCAGATACAGGGTTAGCCAGTTGCGCTGGTTGCCGCCGTCGTTGCGCAAGAGGGTCGGAGCGTCGTCGAGATTGAAAACCAGCAGATCTACGTCACCGTCGTTATCGTAATCTCCATGAGCGGTGCCCCGGCTGAGAGCTGCGTGGTTGACATCACCGGCGGCGGTTTCGACGAAGCGATAGTCGGCGGTCGGTCCTTGGTTGGCGAAGAGCTGGTTGGCTTCGGTGTAGCCTGAGGGATTGACGTGTAGGATTTGCGGGTATACATGTCCGTTGGCAACGAATAGATCTAGGTCCTGGTCGTTGTCGTAGTCGAGGAAACAGGTGCCAAAAGCCAGATGGGCTAGGCTGGGCTCGGTAAGGCCGAGCGCGGAACTGGCGACGGTATAGGTGCCGCCGCCCTGATTGCGGTAGAGGGTGTTGTAGTCGTCCTCGAAATGGGTGACGAATAAGTCTCTGTCCCCATCGCGATCGTAGTCGCCGTAGGCTATGCCCATGCCGGCCTGTGCCCCCCCTTCGGCGCTGAGTGCTGCGCCGGCTGCAACGCCAACTTCGCGGAAGGTGCCATCGCCCTGGTTGCGGTAGAGGAAGTTGGGTGTCGAGTCGTTGGCGATGTACAGGTCCGGATCGCCGTCCGAGTCGTAGTCGCCGAATAGGGCGCCGAGGCCATAGGTGGGGTCGAGTTTACCGGCCCTGGCTTTGCGGGTTATATCGACAAAGGTGCCGTCGCCTTCGTTGCGGTAGAGTACGTCCTGCGTTCCCTGGAGGCCCAGCGGTCCGGTGAAGACCAGTACCCCCTTCCACATACCGCCTCGAGGTGGGGCGGTAGCGGGAGAGAACTCGAGATATTGCGCTACGTAGAGGTCGAGGTCGCCATCCAGATCGTAGTCGCCGAAGGTCGCACTGGTGCTCCATCCGTCCAGGTCGACGCCCGCGGTGCGGCTGATCTCGTGGAAGGTGCCATCGCCCTGGTTGCGGTAGAGGGTATTGGGGCCGTAGTTGGTGATATAGAGGTCGGAGTCGCCGTCGTTATCGAAGTCCGCTGCGGCGCAGCCCATGCCCCAGGCGGTGTCGCCGACCCCTGCTGTCAAGGTGTGGTCTGCAAAGGTACCGTTGCCCTGGTTGCGATAGAGCGCGTTGGCCGGTGCGGGCTCGGTCTGATCGCCCAGGCGCGAGCCGTTGACCAGATAGATATCGAGCCAGCCATCGCTATCGTAGTCGAAGAAGGCGCCGCCACCGCCTTTGGATTCGACGATATAGTTTTTGACCTGTCCGCCTGAACGCATTTGGAAATCAATGCCGGCAATGGCAGTCGCATCGGTGAAACGCACCGGGTCTAAGGGGGTGGTCGGTGGAACCGGTGCCGGGGGATCGGCCGGAGTACAGGCGAAAAGAAGCAGCAGAGCGCCACAGATGCCGATGATTCGGTTCTTCATGGCGAATAAGCACATCGGAAACCGATATAGGGGCTACGCTCGATGGGCAGGACTTTAAAGCGATTGGTGCTGCGCAGTGCGGCGGCTTGGTTGATCCACGATCCGCCGCGGAGGATTTTTAGGTGGCCTGTGGTGGGACCGGCTGGGTTTTCGTCGGAGCCTGTGGTGTAATAGTCGGCTGCGTACCAGTCGGCGCACCACTCCCAGACATTGCCCCCCTGATTGAGCGTGCCATAGGGCCCCTGTCCGGTGGGGAAGGAGTCGACCGGGGCCAGGCCCGCGAACCCATCATCCTCGCCCCAATGGTTGGCTGCTGTTGTTGTGAAGCTCATGCCCCAGGGCCATGAGCGGCGGTCGTTGCTGCGGGCGCTTTTCTCCCATTCAGCTTCGGTGGGCAGGCGGCCGCCGCGCCAGGTGCAGTAGGCCTGGGCGTCGTGCCAGTTAATATAGACCACGGGATGGTTTGGAGCGGCGGTGGAATTGGGACCATAGGGGTGGTGCCAGCTGATGCCGTCCTCTTTTTCGGCGGCACCAGCTTTTTCGGCCGCGGTCTGGTAAGCGGTGGCAGCGACGAAGGCGGCGAAAGATGCATTGCTGACTTCAAGACGGTCGATGGTAAAGGTCTGTACTTGGACCTGGCGGCTGGGTTTTTCGTCGGTGGCTCGGGGATGGTCGAGCCCCATGGTGAATGGGCCAGCGGGTATGGTAACGGTGTCGTCGGCAACACTGGACAGAGGCTGGGCCTGGGTACTGCTGAGTAGGATCGGACTCAGGATATGGATGAGTACCGACAAGGTGATTCGGCAATCTAAGATGGACACGTTATTACGAGGCGATTCTCTCGTTGCTTTCCGATTTCGTTTCTCCGTAGTTGCTGCGGAGAAAACCCGCTTAAGGTCCGGCGAAATTTGCAAGGGGCTGCGTCAAAAATAAGCCATCGGACCATTTGCGGATGATTGGGAGGTGTATACTAGCGAGTATAAAATATCGAATTCGCTGCGAAAACAAAATTGTGATATATATACCATGCAGATTATTCACGCTGTTGCTAATCTTGCTCTAAGTCGAAATGGATACTCTACAAATCAGGTGAAGGGCATTTTTATCTATAAGGTGGGAAGAATCACCTTGCTCACAGCACTTTTTTGCTGGGGGGCGCTAGGTTGTTCGTCGGACTCATCTGTTCCTCCTGATCCGCTGCTTTCGCCGCAAGCGGAGATTGCTGCAAGTCGTGGCCAAGCGCGGGCTGCTCTGGAGCAGCGAACGGAGCCGGCGGTCCGCTTTACAGATGTGGCGGAGGAAGCGGGGATCGATTTTGTACACCTATCGGGAGGTCCCGAGCAACGCTATATTCTCGAAGCCATGGGTTCGGGTTCGGCTTTCTTCGATTTTGATTCCGATGGCTGGCTGGATTTTTTTGCGGTCAATGCTACCCGGTTAGAAGGTGAACCCGGGACCGGCAATCGGCTCTGGCGCAATGTGCCTGGGGAGGGCGGACGCAAATTCGTGGATCTAACGGCGGCGGCGGGTTTAGGGCAGGTCGGCTGGGGCATGGGATGTGCGGTAGCCGATTACGACAACGACGGAGACCTCGACCTGTATCTCACCAACTGGGGAGCTAACGCCCTCTATCGCAATGGGGATAATGGCACCTTTGCCTTGGTCAAAGCCGGGGTTGATAACGATCGCTGGGGCGCGAGTGCGGCGTTTGGCGACCTGGATGCCGACGGTTGGCTGGATCTCTATGTCACCAACTACGTCGAGTTTGATCTCGATGCTCCCCCCGGGGATGGCCAGCTATGCAGCGGTTGGAAAGGATTGACTGTTTTCTGTGGTCCTTACGGTCTCGATGGCGATGCCGACCTGCTCTATCGCAACGAGGGCGGGCAGGGCTTTGTCGATATGAGCAGTGCGACGGGGGTCGACCAGTGGGACTATCTCGGTCTCGGGGTGATCTTTACCGACTACGACCGCGATGGCGATCAGGACATATATATCGCCAACGACTCGACGCCGAATCAACTTTATCGCAATGACGGCGATTGGCGGCTTGCCGAGGTCGGAGCGTTTGCCGGGGTGGCCTATAGCGAAGACGCTCCAGTCCAGGCTGGAATGGGTCTCGACGTTGGCGATTACGACAACGACGGCGATGAGGACCTGGTAGTTAC
>MDTE01106781.1_pt1 | contig 23383 bp, 20 predicted proteins | sample 811231 | NCBI WGS metagenome assembly MDTE01 (sample SAMN05326651, study PRJNA326480) | marine metagenome | isolation source: seawater | place: Indian Ocean: Red Sea | collected 2010 | reverse complement strand
GATCCCATGCAGTTCGACAGTTAGTGTTACACACAACCGGGGGGGCAATGTCCGGCTACGACCGGACGCCGGGCCCGACCTCACCGAGGCCGTCGAGTCGGCGGAGAGAGTCTCGCCGAGGATATGACTCGCGGGCATCGGACGTGGCTCCGACCCCGAGGCGCGATAACGCCTCGGTGCGCTCCCAGCGAGGTTCGACGCGCTCGCAGGGGAGGTCCGAGGCCGACAGGATGCCGCAGACGCCGACGACAGTGGACCGGGCGTACGGTCGCACGGATGCAAGGTCGGGGAGGAGTGGGGGCTCGGCCAAGTCGGGCAAGTCCGCAGCTTTCAGAAGGGACAGCTCACTCGCCGGGTTCATCAAGAGATTGAGGGACGTCGAGATCCTATTCGACGTCGCTCTCGGGAAGATTAGGGCGAGTGGACACAAGATGCCGGGCGATTTGGAGGCGTTCCAAAAGCGGAAGGACGAGGTTCTGCGCTGCGTGGACGAGATGAAAGGTCAGCTTCGCTGCTACAAGTGTGCTCGCACGCGATCGTGTCTTACCCGTGTATCCCCTCTCTCTCGTGATTCGCAGGTTTGCCGGGAGCGGAGCAGATCCTGAGTGGGAAAGTTTCAGACGAGATGTTCAGGGAGTTGAGGTACACGAGCAGGTACATCGACGAGTTCAACAAGGTGCCGTTGATGCCGATGAACACCCTCTTGGGAAGTTCACTGTCGAGTTGGCTGGTTTCAGACGAAACCCTGGAAAATAACCCGGCAGTGATGAATCTCAGACAACTCAGGGAGACGTGCGAGAGCCTGCAGACAATTGAGGAAATCCTCACGGTGCGACCCAACTGTCTACTACGTACAGCTGCTCTCTCCACCGCGACTGACAACCATCATCATCCATGATGCACAGAGTCAATTATCCGTACTGAACTGGGACGTGGGCGAAGCAATGACGCCGCCACCGCCGGAAATCATAGTGAACCCAAAGGATGTTGAGGTTGGGTTGAGGCGTGAGCACAACAGCAGCCCGCCCGAGGATAGCACGTGCTGCTTCTGCTGCTCATCCGCGCCGATAGAGGCGCCGGCGCCGGCGCCGCGGAAGAATAACAGCTCGACGAGGGGGCGTGATTCTCCCGCTAGTGGGAGAAGTAGTGGGAGGAGATGAACATGTTGTGAACGTAGTAGCTTAGGTTATCATAGAAGCATCGCGACATAGTCTGAAAGCAGCTACCCTGCTGGCGCACTTGGACGAAGGCAGATGCTCTCCAACGCCAAAGGACGCTTCAGGAGGGACTATCTTTTCCCGCGAGATTTAGCTTACACGTCACTCCTCCCTCGCACCTTCGATTGTGTGTACCCATATCGGCACACGACCTGTTGCGCGCGAAAATGAGGTGTCCTAGGTGTACGATACCGTGCGTATACCTCCTCGCTATCGTCCTGATGACGAGGGGCGCCCAGTCGGACTCGCAAGCGGACGCGTTTTACCCTTTCGCGAAATGTTCCAGTTGGGAGAACCCATACAGCCAATACAGCGGATATGTCAAATCCTTCAATGCCGAGCTTCTCATGGACGCGAAAATCGACTCTGAGTTTGGCGACCATTACAATTATGTCGCAGAAGGCACTGGTAGGACAGTGAGGTGGACCGAAGGGCGGTCCAAGCTTTCTTTCTCCTTCAGATTTGGTTTGATCTCTACCCAGACCATTAATACTGACCAGTCTTGGAAGGCCCACATCCACGCCAGCAGATGTGATGTTTCCTCAGGCGGTACTCATTACTTGCAAAACCAGAATGGCCTAGACGGAGGTGAAAACATTTTCGAAGTCGTCTTCGATGCGAAGCGATCCGGCGACGAAATAATGGGCACAGGAAACGTCACACGCGAGTTCCTCGCAGACTACGACAGGGCAGCGTCAGTCGTCGTGCACATTGCCGACGGTACGCGAATCCTCTGCTGCAACCTGGCACCTGCCCTACCGAAGCTTCCCGATACGTGGAGTGCCACCATCGAGGCCAACATCAACAACTTCGACGCCGGCTCCAATCTGAGCTACACCATTCTTCGGAAGGAATGGTATCATGCGGAGACCAACAACTTGCGTATCGATGAGCACAGTGCGTATTCCCGTCAGACTCGCATGATGAACACGGTTGAAGAACGGTTGATCACCATGCACAGGAACGACACCTTCCCGGATGGCTCATGCAGCGACCACCCGTTGCAATCCAGAATGTCACGATTCCTGACCCGTGGTGGGACGGACCACACAATTAAATCAACCGCGGAAATGTTTTCCTTCGAAGGAGATGCCCCAGACGAATACCACGGAATCACGGCATCTCACGAGTATGTTCGAGGCGTGGCATGCGAGAAGTGGACACGTAATGTGACGAGGGGCACCAAGAAGTACGTGTACGAGTTTTAATTCCCAGTGTCAAGTTGGATGATACGGTACGAGTCTTACCACCGCATGCTTTGGCGCGTGGTTGTCAAGAGTGACGAGGGCTTCAGAGGCCAACCTGTGTTACATTTTTATGATTTCATCGATATGGTACCTTTCATCGAGGACATGGAGGTTTTCAACCCGTGCAACGTGTACAACACTGGGAAGCCTCTTGCGGGCAACTGTTCTTGTGGTCGCATCGGTGCACCCGCGCCTCCACCGGCTTCTTGGGGTGGTGGCGGCTCGGGTGAAGAGGGCATGAACGCTGGTGAGGTTGCGGGGCTGTCGATCTTCTTCCTTATTTTCGGATCATCTGTTTCGTTCATCGGCACGTATGTGTACTTCACTCAGTTTGTCAACAGAGTTCCGCTCTTTCCTGAGACGGAGATGAGTCATGCGTGATTGATGATATCTTCCTTTCAACTTTCACTAGTCGCGCGCGATTGTAATCTAGCTAGAGAACAAAATCTAAGAGCCACGTGAACAACGCGCCCGGCTTCCAAATGAGCTCGACGAAGGCGAACGCGTTCCACAGACTGTGCAGGATGATCGGCGCGAGAATGTTCCTCGAGCGGATGTACACCACGCACATGAGCATCCCGAGAAAGGTGAGGGGGATGAGACGCTCCATGCTGAAATGCGCCAGCGCGAATATCAACGAGCTCAGCAGAACCGCGACGTCGACCCGGAAATACCTGGTGATGGACGGCAGCAGGAATCCTCTGAAGATCATCTCCTCCCAGATGGGCGCAACCAGAGATACCACCGCAACGTAAAACAGGATGGAAACCAGATCGTTTGACATCAGCGACTGCTCCCAAGGCGACACCGGCAGGGTGTTGCTCGGGATCGGTATCATGTTGCTGTTCAAGTTGTTCAGCGTGCTCACGATCGGGAATAGCGCGCATCCCAACATAATCTCCTTAATCCATCCGCCCCGGAGGGTCGCCGGGAACCAACGCTCCGGCAGAGGGAAGTAAGGCCGAAGACACTGAAACAGCACGAACAGGCCGACGAACATCTCCACGACGTCAGCGCTGAGGCTGTACAGCGCGAGCCCCCGCGCGGATAACTCCTGACAGTTGAAACCTAGCCATCGCACAGCGGATGGCAACCCAACGTGCCCGACCAGCAGGAACGACGCAAACCAAAGGATCATCACCTGCGCCACCACGACCCCGTTCCAGGGCACCTGGCAAAAACCCCCATCTGGCACCTTCAGCCACTTATCTGCCCAGCACGGATGCCACCGCGACGGGCTCGTCTCCATCGCGCCATCAACGTTCTTCTCAGCCTGTCCTTCCTGCGAGCCTCCCTCGGCGTCTCCATCGGAAAGCGGCGCGACCGCTCCTCCGTTACCACTCGCGAACGTGCCTTGGGTGCGGGAGATGGCGCGTCCACCCTCGCCGCCCATCGCGAGTCTCGGATGGCGGACGCTCCTTGTCCTCACACCGAAGGACACCCCAACCGCAGCTCTGTGCTGCGTCTCTGAGAAAGACGAAGAAGCCGAACCTCGCTTTGTCCCTGCACGCATCTTCGCCCCAACCGCTTGGCAGCCTCCCGGCGACGCCAAGCTGAGGGACAACATGCTGCCGACCTTCGCCGCCGCGGGGCTCGTACTGCGCTACAAATGTGCGTTCTGAGGCACCAGAGCTCGCCCGATCTTCCCGAGCTCGCCCGATCCTCGTGCTCGGAGTGCTCCTCGCCCGCCGAAGTGGCTGGTACGCAGGTGCGAAGGTAATAATCTTGTGGCTCCGGAGACGCCCAACAGATTTGCTTGGCGCGACCTGGCAAACAGGTGGTGGGGTGGTGGTTTTTTTTCACCTTCACCTGGTTGTTTCAGCGGCGAACCGAAGAATCAGCTCGGAAGTTCCTGAAGCGCAAGCTAGGTGGGCTGTCCCGGGCAGGTGACCGCGTTAATCTCTCCCGATTGCCGTGTCAGCTTCTTCAGCACCTCGTCACGCGTTCAGTGCATCTCGTCTGTTGCACAATCGAATAAAAGAGGCGAACAGAAGTTTTTCGTTTTACAAGTACAGAAAGGTCTACATGGTCTTTCGAGACCACTGGAACGCCGCCGCTCACCGGTACAAGGACTCGGACGCCAGGTTCTTTTGAATCTCTAATTCCCACTTATCTCCGTTGGCCAACAACTTCTCCTTGTCGTACAGCAGCTCCTCGTGCGTGTACGTCGCGTACTCAAAGTTGGGACCCTCGACGATAGCGTCCACGGGGCACGCCTCCTGGCAGAAACCGCAGTAGATGCACTTGGTCATGTCGATGTCGTACCTCGTGGTGCGCCTACTGCCGTCCTCGCGCTCCTCCGCCTCAATGGTGATGGCCTGCGCGGGGCAGATGGCCTCGCAAAGCTTGCACGCAATGCAGCGCTCCTCGCCTGTGGGGTAGCGACGCAGGGCGTGCTCACCGCGGAAACGCGGGCTCAGCGGGCCCTTCTCGAACGGATAGTTGATCTGCGGGATCGGAGGTGGAGAGATGGGGGACGAGTGGAGTTAGCGAACCGAGGGGTGGCGAGCTTTGGTAAAGGACCTGCAGCCGAGGCAGGTCCCAGTAGGCAGGGATCGGGGCCGCACTCACCGTAACCTTGGGCTCCCAGAAGTACTTCATCGCCAGGGACATGCCGCGGAACATCTCCGTCAGGAACAGGGTCTGCGCAGAAGCGTCGAGGACTGCGATCGAGGGAAGCGGGATTCCAGTCGTTAGGGCGGACGTCCAGGGGCTAAAACGTCATCGACGGGAAAGGGGCGAAATATTTGCTTACCGCCGTTCAGGTCCGTGGGCATCGGCGTCGACGAGCCCGCCTTGACTGCGTCGCCAACTTGGGTGGTGCCTGTGATATGAGGCGTGAGAAACGTTAGTAAGGTCGATCGCGGGTGATCCGCGACGCGCGCGCGCGAGGGGGGCTCAACGTACCCATCTTCTTAGGCAAATTAGACCCGTGGTTCGACTCCGATGCCTTGCCGCGGTTGAAGGCCTGCAGGCTGCCCCAGTTCGCGGCAGCCCTCAAGTTGAGCCCGGCGCTGAGCTTTTTGGTCGCCTGGCGCAGCATAGTCGCTTACTGTGGTTCCCGACCAGCGACTCAAGAGGCCAAACCCGGCGATCTGCCTGGGTCCGCGCGGCGACGTGTGACGGACGCGCGGAAACCCTACAACGTTTTATCCCAACGGGCTGGCCCGGACGGATTTTCCATTTTTGTCTGCCCGGCCAGATCGCCAGCGGGAGCTCACCGCTTCACCCGCAAGAGACGTTTTATTTCCACCCGCCGGGCGACACAGGGCAAGGCGCCACGAAGGATGCAGTCCGAACTTCATGGGGACCCTTCCGCTGTCGGAATCGGTGTCCCCATGCACTTGAGGGAACACCTGCATGCGCCGGACAGGGAGATATTCGAGGTCAAGGCGAAGCTTCAGGCCCTGACGAAGAGGCTCCATCAGGCGGAACAGGACAGGGACGAGGCCCTTAAGGTTGCAGTTGCTGCCGATGCTAGGAGGAAGGCGGCCGACGAGCACGCGTCACAGAAGCTCGAGAAGGTTCGGACACGCGCTGAGGCGGCGGAGCGCGCGGCTGAGTCGAGCGAGTTACTGGCAGACGCGACCAGCGCTGCTCTCCAGGAAATGGAGATTCGAGCCCAGACCGCTGAGGCTGAGCTTCACCGACAGACGGAGAGGGGGGCGCGACTGGAGGAGGCGTTGGAAAAACAGAAGGCGAAAGGTATAACCCTCGAGGACGATGTCGACATTCTCAGGCGTCGTGTGCGGAATCTGGAGCGAGGAATATCGTCGTTCTCGAAGGCATCGCAGACCGCGTCAGAGGACTTTGTCGACTCGGGTCCGCGAGAGGAAGATCACAGCTTCGGAGTCAATGCGGCGGAGCTGCTCCGCGAGCTTGAAGACGTGGGAACTGATGCGCACATAGATGCCACCGGGGCAGTACGTCGCGCCACCGCGAGGGATACCCGCGAGCCAGAGGGACTGGGTGTTGAAATCATGCCACCGCGGTTGGAGGCGCCGGTTACAGTTCCCGAAGACGACTGGGGACCGGATGCGTCAGACGACGAGGAGGCGGAGCAGCGGAAAGTCGAGGAGTGGGACCAACCCGAGGCGAGTGAAGGGAGCGCACTGGTCGCCGTCGCGAGTGGAGGAGATGTTGTAAGCTTGGAGCAGGAAAGAGAGGAACGCGACACCCAAGAATTCAAAGGACTCGAAGGACACGTCATAAAGAGCGCAGGAGTGGGTGAAATGGAAGACGATGGATGGGCCGGCGACGACCCGTCGTGGGTTGCAGACAAAGAACTGTAGAAGGATATAGTCTAACACTTAGCTTTCTTGAAGACGTCGCGAGGCCGTTTGGATTTGATTTCGTGTGTGTGGCTTTTATGTCGTTCACGCTGCGAGTGCGGCAGCATGGGCGACTGCTCCTGGAACAACAATTACAGGACATGGCGCGAATGCGAGGCAGTAGGAGCTCACGCTCCCAAGCAACGCACGCTTGAGTGTTCCCTTGATGCCGCGAGTTCCAAGAACGAGAAGGTCGAGGGCGCCGCCCATGGCTTCGACGTAATCAACAATAAGGTCGCGAACATCGCCGTTTAGGTCAAGAAGCAAAGAGTCGACAGTTCCGGTCTCGTCTGATTTCTGGAACTCGGAGATTGTCGATATACACGTCTGTACGTTCGCGGTGGCAATGAGGGTCTGTTCTGGCGTTTCTTGCGCGGCGGAGTGGAGAAGGTGAACCTGGTCAGACGTCGTGAGCGCATACTTTGTCACCCACGCGCAGAGCTCGACTCCCGTTTCTGAACCGTCGAGGGCGATGGCGATCTTACGCTGCTTGCCGATCGCGGTCATGCCGAGGTAGGCTTGGCCGATGGTATCTGAGGTGAGATCGGGGATGTCGCGGTACTTCCGTGACCGAACAACGAGCACGGGCAGTTTCGAGTGCTGAGTGACGTTGTTGCTCACAGACCCGAGCAGGGTCTTGCGCCAGCCCTGCCTCCCACGGCTTCCCATGACAAGAATGGCGTCCTTGGGGCACTCGAGCTCAGCGAACTTTGCGAGCGCATCTCCTGCGTCGTGTGTCGTCTCTATGACGATCAGCTTGTGCTCCATGCGGCTGACGGTGTGCGCTATTTCTCCCGGGAGCCAGTCCTTGGCAAGTGACAAGTCGCTCAAAGTCTTCACCGTGTCCATGGGGATCCATCCAGAGCTCTTCGCTCTGCAGCGGACTAACACGAGTTCATCTGAGGGTAAGAGGAAGTTGTCCCTGCACCATCGCCACGACAGCTTCGTCTCGATGGAGTCCTTGTCTCCGACTGTGTAAGACAGGGTAGAACACGCTAAGACCTTCGTAGCGGTCCCCAGCCAGGAAGGAGCAAGGAAAGGTGTGGACATACCTGCAAACAGAACTGTTCTGGGCTCGGAAAACGTCATATCTTCGATGGAGTAAGGTGGTGATCGCGAGCGTGGCGAGGAGGGCATCCGACGGTGCAACACGGCGCTCTCCACAGTGGCTCCCTCGTTAGCCACGACGCCGTTGCCAAGAAAAAAAATCTTGGAAGGGGCGAGGGATGAAAGAGACCGTACGAAGTGTTTTGACCTGCTCTCCTCGACTGACAAAAGACCAGCCTCAGTTGGGTACTAAAGACTACTCACGCGACATCAGCGACGCCCACCGCGTCCACCGCGGCCACCCTGACCGGAACCCCTGCCGCCGCGTCCACCCTGACCCGCCGCACCGCGACCTCCCGGCGCTCCGCGGCCACCGCGACCTCCTTGATCCTGGGTCCTGCGAGCACCGCCGGCGGCGCCGAAGGTCTCCATGTCGTGCCTGCGCATCTGGGCGAAGCGAGCGCGACCGCCCTGCTGCTTCATCTCCTGCTGCTTCTCGAGCGCCTCGCAGCTCATGGTGTCGAAGAAATCGTCCTTGACGTACGTTGGACCCGCGGAGACGTCGGGCAGCGCCTTCTTCATCTCCGCCTTGTTGAAGAGCTCCTCCTTGTTAAACTTGCTGAACGCGGCGTTGAAGTCGAAGTCCTCCGTGGGAACAGCCATGCGCGTGGGGAGGAATCCATCGTTCATGACGGGTGCGGGCCCGGCGCGGGGCGCGGGAACCCTCGCGCCGCCGCGACCACCCGCCGTTCCGGCGCGGGGTGCGGGGGGAGCGCGACCGCCAACGGTGGACGAGGGCACCCTCGCAACCTGACCCTTGGGCTGGACGCCGCCGCCGCCGCCGCCGATGGCAGCCGCAAAACTGGTGGGCTTGGGTTTGGGCGCCGCGGGGGCGGGAGCGGGAGCGGGAGCAGGAGCGGGAGCCTGGCGGCGCTGCTGCCGCTGCTGCTGCTGCTGCTGCTGCTGCTGCATCACGGGAGCCGGCTGGGCGACGGGCGCGCGGTTCCATGGGTTGGAAGGGGGCGCGGCCGGCGCGGGAGCGGGCGCAGGCTGCTGGTACTGCTGGCGAGGAGGTTGCTGGTACTGCAGCTGCTGGTAGTTCTGCGGGGGAGGCGCCTGCGATGAGGAGGGGAAGAGGGAGGGTCAGCCTGAGTGACTAGGGGGAAAATTTAAGCACGTGCGCCTAGGTTTCTTCGGGATCGGGGCGGGCGGCGGGAACCCGATCAGCGGTGCTTCGACGACGGGTGAGCCACGTGCCCGTTCGTTTGCGTTTGGTGGTTCATTTGTTTTATGACGGTTCGCTCACCTGAGGCTGGGGCGCGGGCGCAGGTGCGGGCGCCTGCTGCTGAGGAGGGCGCTGCTGCGGGGCACCGGACTGAGGAAGAGGAGGGACGATCGGAGTCAGCACAGTCGGTGCAGATTGGGAAGCGATCGCGAGGGTGGTATGCTCCGGGTTAGGAACGGGCGGTGAGAACGACTCGGGATGGACTATATGACGCCCGGGACGTCGGTGGAACGCACCTGCTCGATCTGGATGTCCTGGATGTCTGTGCCCTTGAACACGATGTAATCGTAGATCTCCGCGCTGGGCGGGATCTGCGGGCCAACCTTCTTGCGACCCTCGGTGCCGTAGGACTTGACGTTCTGGACCGTCAAAGAGGAATCATTATTGTTAATGTCGTGAAGGATGCCCTCGTACCTGATCTCGCTCTTGGAGATCAGGCTGATCTTGGACCCGATGTACTGCTGCGCCTGGGCCATGTTCGCGGCGTGGCGCGTGGGGATTATGTTTGGCGGCCAAAAGGGGCCTGCAAATCCTCCTTTTTTTCGAACCCGCTTCTGACAGGTCGCCAGTGTTGAGGGGCAATGGAACGAACGCGCGATGAGGTCAGGATACCGTCACCCGCGACCGCCGAGCTCGTCGCCCATACGCTCAGGGAAGTGATAAAGTTCCTCCTCTACGTCAGGCAGCAGCTCCCATGCTCCTACGACGACCTGAGGAGCGGGTTGGAGGAGTCAATGGGCCCCGAGGCGTTGGGGGCGGGGGAGGGTCAACGGAGGGCGGATTTCTTGCCTGGCTTGAGACGAAAGCGCGCGACATCCGGTGAGAGACGATTCTTGAAACTTTTCAAGGAGCTCGAAGCTATGCTGAGCCGAGTCACGCCGCAAATGCTACAAGAAACGCGCGCCACGGAGCTTGCACTACTCCTTGGGTCCACGCCATTGAGACCCAAGGAGATGTACACCTTCGTGCTGAGCGACGCGTCGAGCTCTTACGCGCCGTACGAGCCCGCGCCCGTTACCGAAAGGATGATGGACAACGCAGCGCGGCGGGTGATTAGAGAGTGTCTTCCGGCCGTAGCGGGCTGTCCACCTGCAGCGGCACCGATGAAAGTATTTGTGCTGGTCAAGGTGCCAACACCAGAGACGGGTGGTGGCGAAGCTGAAGGTTTTCTGCCCAAGAGAGGGTTCGCACCGCTTCTCAGACAGACCAAGATCGCGGCAGATTTCGTGATGAAGGTGAAACGAGCAGAGGATGATATGGTTCAAGGGGGAGGCGTTGTCCAGGGTCTACCCGGGATGTGGTACCAGTGCATGTCGTCTGTCAAGGGGGTTAAGGGTCCGGGGTCGTGAACGCAATGCCATAATGTTAATGAATACGATTCTAGCTTCTAGAGTGCGCGAGTATTAGCCTCATCTGTCCATCTCAGTCCGACTTGCTCACCTTCTTGCGCATGGTTCGGGCGAAGGGCCCCATGTTTGGGTCCGCGATGTAGTCCACGATGACCTTGGTCCAGGAGGTGTGGTACTTGAGGTTGTTGTAATACTCCGGAGCGATCTCGCGCACCTTGGGCAGCCTGCTCCCGGCAACCTTGGGGAAGTCGTGGTGTTCGTTGTGGTATCCGACGTTGTACACGAACACGTTGAGGGGGCCGTAGTAAGAGTACGTCTCCTGTCCAGGGTGGAACACGTAGTGCTCGGAGATGAAGTGACCGGCGATGGGGTGAAGACCGCCGCCGAGGAACACCGAGGCGAGCAGGTAGACGAATGCCCGGGGACCCGCGAAATGAATAAAAGCCATGTCGAACGCAGCCTGCGTGATCAAGTTAAGGAAATCCCACTTTCCCATCGGCTTCGGGCGCACAAAGAGCGGCCTGATGGCGTAGAAGAAGAGCTGACCAATCACCCACACAATCTTGAGCAGGGAGCCGCCCAGAGAGAAAAACCTCGCCTCACCGACGGTGGGAATATCCGTGTCGATGGCATCATGTCCCTGGAACATGTGGTGCTCCAGGTGGTACTTCTTGAACGCCACGGAGAAGGGGATGCCGATGGGTAGGTTCGCCACGAGGCCCAGCGCACGGTTTGCGGCAGCGCTCTTGAACGCGAGGTTGTGGCTCAGCTCGTGGTTCGCCAGGAACAGGTTAGCGGTTGCGAAGCCCCCGAAGACGTACGCGGTGAGTAGCAGCACGGGCCACGACGCGTTGTTCCCCATCCAACAGGCCACCGCGAGCTGGAGGCTCACGACGGCGAAGATCTGCGGGCAGGTGGTCCAGTCCGGGCCGTACAGGTCCTTGATCTGCGGGTACTTCTCGAGGATCTCCCTCCTTCGCTTCGCGTGGGGCTCCTGCGAGGTCGCGGCGAGGGCGTGGGAGATGATTCAGCGTCAGCGGACGTACGTCGACGGAAAGGGACGTCAACGGCTCGGCGGGATAGATTCGGATGGCCGAGAGGTGGAAACAGCGACGTGGCCGCTCGCGCGGCCGGTAGCGATGCGGTCGGGCGGACGACGCGACGAGGGCGCGCGCGCGCGGAGATGTGGGATGGACGACGTGACGCACATCATCCTTGCTCCAGTAGAAGTCGCCAGACTTCTTCGTCTCGAGTTCGCCGCTCGACATGGTGGATCGCTCCTTCCGTCCACGCGCGTCCTACGACGTCACTCGGAAACTTGTTTGGGCGTCGGCAAACGGCCGCGCGGCGTTCTGACTCGCGAGGCTTACGCGCTCGACGAGATGGATGCGATGCGACTAACGGAAGCGAATAGCTCCGAAGCCTTACAGACGCGGGTGAGCGGAAGCGAGCCTCTCGTCACGCGTTCTGCCGCCGATGGTGACCCGGTGTTTGCCTCCAAACGGCACTGAAACGAGCCGCCTGTTTGTGAGGCGGAGGGCGGCTCGTTTCATCCCCCCCCCAAAAATCTGTATAAGGACTTTATGTAAGTTTTAGCAGCAGGTTTTAGGACAAGTCGGAAGAATACGTTTTTCTATTTTGCTAAGTCTTAAAGTTTGTGACTACTTCTATGTAGGTGGGAAACACGCTAGACTAATGTCAACCCCGAACAGCAAAACCAGGGGTTGGTCCTCCCTCGCCGGTCTTGGTCAACCTCGGCGCTTCTTCTTTTTCTTGTTGTCCCTCTGCTCGCCGTCCAGAGGGTCGTGGATGTGCTTCATGTCCTCGTACTCCTCGGCGAAGTCCCACATCTCCAGGTCCGTGTCCGTGACAGCCTTTAGCCCGCGCATTTTCTTTATGATTTGGAGGCACTTGAGGAACGGGGGCGTGGCGAAAAGTATCGCCCCGAAGATAACCTGGTGGTTAGGTGGGTGGTCGAGGGATGCGGGTTCAGAGGTCTGAAGACGTCGTGGATGTCGCGGAGAGTCGGGTTACTTGAAGGGAGGTTCGGCTCGTGGAGAGTTCTTCTCCTTACCATGAACAGATACACCTGGTTTTCCTCGGCGGTAAGGTCGAAAAGCAACCTCCTGCTCGGGCCGACGGTCGGGTGCTCCTTGCCGAAGTCGACCAGCTCATCCCAGATCGCCGGGTCCTCCAAGACGTCCATGATCGCGGGTTGCAGCCACGCGCTGCGAACTGATCCTCGTGCGCTCGAGCCCGCGAAATAAAAGTTGGGAAATTCAGCGTGCTTCTTTCGAAGGTGCCCAAATATTTGTTCGACACGCGACCCAGAGTCCGCCGCGTCCCTGGGTGCAGGGCGCAGGCCAGGATCGATGATGTTTTCGTCGCGGATGAGTACTAGTCGTGGGTATGGGCTGTCTAAGGTGCGTGTCTCGCCAATGAGCCCTGATGATATTCTTCCACGCTTTCTCCTATGAGAACATCAGCTGATCGACACCTCAACACCCTCCGCTCCTCCCTCCACAGGACCGCCGGTTCGACCTCGAGAGCGGCGCGCTGCTGGATGACAACTCGAAATCCCGTCGCAAGGGCCAATCGTTTCTCACCCGACAGCTCGTTCGCTTGCTCTGGGCGATCCTCGGGGTTGCCAGGAAGCGATGGTTTACCTCCACTCTGCTCGTGTGGATAACATTTCGAGAGCTTGTTCCCCGCGCGCCTTCGTCCCCAACCCCTCGGGCGCCATGGAAGATGCCCGGGAGCGCGCAAGTACCCGTCCCCGGGGGACTCAGGAATCTGGAGACGTATCCATACCCATCGGCGACGGACCTGGTCGTGGTTTGCGGACACGCCGTCTACGCAGCCGGGGACTACTCGCCGGAGGTGTCAAGGCTTGAGTCCAGTTGGTTCCTCGAGGACTACCAACAGGTTAAAGGGCGAGCGGAGACATTCGTAGAACACGCGAAGGTTGGGGTGATGGAGGCGGCGAACAATCCGAAGGCGCTCCTCGTGTTTAGTGGCGGAAAGACTCGAAAGAGCGCAGGAAGTCTTGGGGAAGGGACGAGCTACTGGGAGGTTGCGAGGGCCAACCGCTGGTTTGGAAAGGCGGACTCGGTGGCCCCCAGGGCATTCACCGAGGACTTCGCCCGCGACAGCCTTGAGAACGTGTTGTTCTCAATCACGAGATTCCACGAGCTGACCGGCAAGGTTCCGAGGAAGCTCACCGTGGTTGGGTACGAGTTCAAACGGGACAGGTTCGTCGACCTACACCGTGCGGCTCTTAGGTTCCCAAGAGACCGGTTTGTTTACATCGGCACAGGCGCGGCGGGGACCGAGGAGAGGAGCGCGGCGAGCGAAATCGAGGTGAGGGCGCAATTTAAGGCTGATCCGTACGGGTGCTCCGGGGAGCTGGGTAGGAAACGATGGGAGCGGGACCCCTTCAACGTAGGCCAGCCGTACTCGAGGACAAACCCTGAGCTGGCGCCCCTGCTGGCGCACTGTGGCCCTGAACTGTTCGACGGGAACCTGCCGTGGCCGAAGGAGAAAGAGCGTGTCGGGGACGTTCCAGGGGACGTTCCAAGAGGCGGTGAACGTGCGTCGAAGACGGGCGAAAGGAATGGAGACGCGGAGAAGGGCGAGGAGAGCGCGAATGCGGAAACTTCAAACCATGCCCACGATGACGTCTAGAACTTAAGAGGTTAGAACATGTGCAACACGTCTCGCAACACGTCTCGTATGATGGCTAACACTTGACCTTGCGAACGTCATCCACCTCTAAACCACGGGAACCAGCGCTTGGAGTTGGACTTGATGTCTGGTGTGCTCTGCAGCTCGCTTTCCACGCTCGCTATAACGTCAGCGATGTGATCCCGACCGCCTTGCTTTCCCCCCTTGTCCACCGCGTTCTCCTTCGAGGCTCGTATGGAAATCGGCAGAGCATGCTTCTCCAGCTCCTGTAGTAAGTACCCCAGTGGTAGGCATAGCCCGCCTCCAACCACCAGCCCCAGCGCCAGCCCCTGCAGTCGCATCGCGATTCCACCCGGGAGCGCCAAGCCGGTCGCTCCCGCCGTGATCGCCCCCGCCGCGACAGTGTTCCACATGTCCCTGATATCCCCTCTGTAGCTCTGGGACCCGAGCTGCACCGCACTGAACACCGCGACGAAACTCCCGAACCTCACGCCTCCCATTGTAGCCTCGTGCACGCTCCTCATCCATAGGTTGCGGCGTCGCACGATGTCTGCCATCTCCGGATCGAACGCCCTGGCCTCGGCCGCCCTGGCACGCATCACCCCGTACACCATCCCCGCCATGGTGCCAGTCGCCGTATCAGCGGCCCATGCATCCAATTCCTTCGGCCGCGGCGGAATCTCCTCGCCGGGCTTGACCCGCCTGAACGCCACGTCCATGGTGCTTCGCGAATGATCACAACTCTCGAACTGATGACAACTTTGCCTCGGGACACAGACACGAGCACGCAATGGCCTCCCGTCAGATATGCATGACATGCGGGACCCGGGGACACGGTGCGTCACAGTGTCCGGAGAGGACCAGGCTGCACCGTGAACACGTTCTAGGGACGTCGGAAATGCCCGACGTGACCGCGGGGGCCTTGCGCCGGGGGCCAGGAGGGCTGGAGGTGCTGTCCTACGCGAAGGATCACACCTCGGCGCTGTTCCAGCAGGCGAAAGAGCGAGAGGAGAGGCTGCGGGAGGAAAGGGCGAGCAGGAGGGACCAAGAGGCGGCCCCAAACGTAAATGCTCAGCCGGCAAAACCCGGGATGTCGGTGGTGCGCCTGGTGAAGCGCAAGGGCGTCGGCGTTGCAGAGCCCGGCAAGAAGGCTAAGCTGCAGGTCGTATTGGAGGATCAGTTCAAGGATGACGAGGACGACGAAGAGGAAGGACTTGGAGGACTACTGGGTGACTACGACAGTGATGATGATGCAGAGGAGGAAGAGCCGGCGAAGCAGCAACAGAAGGAGGACAAGGAAGAGAAGAACGAAGATAAGCCGAAGGTGAAGCTCCCGGCACCATCGGAGTTGGGGGTCCTGGATCTGCCCGACTGGACTGAGGTGCATCTCGGCAAGGTCGAGGAGCAAAAGGTGTCGGTGAAGCCTGTGTCGAAGGCGAGAGCTGTTTGCAACGACTTTTTAAGAGGTCGATGCGATCGGGGGAAACGATGCAAGTTTGCACACGACGTGTCATAGGTATCGACTGTTGTTTCTTTTTTACGTCGAAGAATAGGCTATTGATAGTACTGGCGCTCACCTCGCCTTGAGAAAGTCAAATCGCCTCATGGTGAAGTTGCCACCGGAGCGCACGAAAGTGCCGGAGCGGGTCTCGAGAGCGATCTCCTGCTGGGCATTCTCTCGAAAGTTCATCTTGCGAAGGGTGAAGTTGCCACCGCGCTTGAAAGACTTGCCCTCCTGCGCCTTGACCTTGGCGGCGACAAAGTCAAACTTGCGCATGGTGAACTGTCCAGACTTGCGAGTGAAGCCAGCGCCGCTCGTGGGCTGCGCGGGCCTCACCGTGAACTTCATCTTGCGCAGGCTGAAGACGCCGGAGCGCTTGAAAGCCTTGGCCGGGGCAGTTTTGGCCCTGACTGCAGCGAAGTCAAACTTGCGCAGGGTGAAAGTTCCCGAGCGCTTGAACGTGGATGGCTCGGAGGCCACAACCTTCGGCTCTCCGAAAGACAGCTTGCGCTTCGTGAACGTACCGGGAGTACGCTTGAACCCAGGTTTTTTCTGTTCGAAGTTGAACACCACGGGCTCTCCCGCGCTCCTCTCCACCTTCTTCGCGGGAGCCGCGCTCGTCGCTGCAGCCTTGGGCGAAAACTTCATCCTGCGCAGGCTGAAAGTGCCGGAGCGCTTGAAGGCCTTCACGGGAGCCGCCTTCGCCTTCACCGCGGCGAAGTCGAACTTACGCATGGTGAACTGTCCGGACCTGCGCTTGAATGTGCCACCCTTGCGCGGCTCCACGGGTGCGACTGCGAGGTCCTCGCCGTCGTCGTAGGACATTCCCGCCATCTCAGCCTCGAGCGCCCTAACGCGGGCCCTGAGGCGGTCCGCCTCGACCTCGAGGGCCGCTGCCCTCGCCTCCATCTCGGTTGCCCTCGCCTCCGCGGCCTCGAGTTCCTCGGCGTCAACCATGTCCGCCATCACAATCTCGAGGTTCCTGATCCTGGCGAGCGCGGCGTCGAGCTCCTCGGGCTCGATCATGTCTGCCATGATGATCTCGAGCTCCCTTATCCTCGCCTCGAGTATGTTCGCCTCCTCCGCGGTGAGCATCTCGGACATGAGCACCTCGAGCTCGCGTACACGCGCCAGGTGGCCGGTTCCGGCGGAGGAGTTGGCGAGCTGCTCTTTGAGCGAGGCAACCTCACGCGCGGCGGCAGAGGCAGCAGTCTCAGCCGCGAGGAGCTCGTCTCCCCTTCGTTTGGCGAGCGCGGATAGCTTCTCGACGGTGAGGCGGGCCTTCTCGAGCTCGGCACCTGCCGTGGCGGCTCCGCCGATGACCATGGCGCCAACTTCCGCAGCCTCCTCCGCCTCGCCCTCAGCCTCGGCGAGGTCAATCTCCAGCGTCCTGATGCGCGCGATGAGATCGGATCGCTCAGCAGCGGCCCGCGCCTCCGCGGTGGCGAGCGCATCCTTGGCGGAGTCAGCCTCCATGCGCAGCGCCGTGAGGTCATGGTCCAGGTGGGTGGCGGTGGTGGATGCCACACCGTCGTTACCGACCATGACTGCGAGCTGGTCTGCAGCCTCGACAAGCTTGACGTTGAGGTCCTTGAGAGCCTCGGCCTCCTTCTCGAGGTTCTCCAGTCGCATGGACATGAACGCGAGCTCCTCCGCATCCTTCAGCAGCTCCTGCGCCGCCTTCTCGTTTATGACCTCGAGCTTCTTCACCTCCTCGGTGAGCTTCTCGTTCTCCTGCTCCGCAGCGGCAAGCCTCATGGCCAGGTCGTCACGGCCTTGATTCCTGGAGATGCTCTCGTACTTGGCGTTGCGGATGACGTCGAGGACCTCGGCGAGCCTGTCACCGGGCTCCCTCTTTTCGACGGGCTTGAAGTTCTTCCAGGTTTCACCAGCATTGGGGGGCCACGTGTGGCTGTGGATGTTGACGTCGTCTTTGTCGTCGTAGTCTTGGCCGTGCTCGTGGCTCTCATCCCCGTGGGAGTGACCGTGGCCGTGCGCGCGAACCGCCGCTGGAGTTTGGCGGCGCGTGCTTCGCAGCGTCGCATGACGAAGGGCAGTACCGGTAAACACCTGCAAAGGAGACGAGACGCCGAGGAGGTGAGTAAAACGTTGGTGTTCGATCTGGGATATGAAGTTCAAACGTATCGGGTGGAAACGCGTCCTCGACGGGAAGCGGGGTCACCGACCGACGCCGAAACGACCATCGCACGAGTCGACGAAATTGCGCGCTTTGGGTTCGAAGGGTCCGGGCGCCGCTAAGGACGGGCGCGCACCTTCTTGAGACGGAGAGAATCGTCTCCAGCCCTAGTCACGGAAGCGACGGGGTTGATCGCCCTAGACTTGGGTCCACACAGAGCGACCGCTGAGAGCGCGGAGATGGCTGAGTGCGCCGACATACTCCTCGCGCGCTTACTTAGCCAAGCGAACCCACCTGATACACACTCCGGCGCCAGCCGCGTGCTTCTCGCAGTGAGTCGTCCCGGAAATTATCCGAAATATCAACGGCTCCCGTGGCCACTTTCCTTCCCAAACGGTTCGGAGCCCGTCATGACTGATTCTAACTGAGCAGCTGTGGACAACCTTTTCGGACCTTTTCCAAATTTGCCCAGGAACACGAGTGAGGAAATACAAATAACAACCAGAAATAGGCGAAAAATTTAAAAACTGCCGAGTTCAAAAAACACCGGTTTCCTCGATCGAGACGAGGGTGCCAGCCATCACTCACTCAAACGTGCGGACGAGCCTCTCGCACGTTCGTCTCCGTCGAATCTCAAGGCCGCTCACGCCGTTTGAGGACGCCCGAGATTGAGAGATGGCGCCGCCCGAGTGGAACTTCGGCCACGTCGCCGGCATCTGCGATGTCTCCTTCGTCGGCAGCGGCGACGAAGCGCTCCTCGTCACGTGCGGAGCGGACAACGCGGTGACCGTGAGGAACCCGGAGACACTGGAGATCGAGGAGAGCTTCACCGAGGAGCACGATGATGCCGTCAACGTGCTCGCCGTGAGCCCTGACGGCGCCAAGTTCGCCACCGGGTCCGACGACAACTCCGTCAAGCTCTTCAACTTCGCGGGCGCAAGCCGGGAGTTTGAATCCAACGTGGTGCGCTTCACCCTCCCCGTGCGCGCGCTGGCGTGGAGCGCCGATGGTGCCTTCCTCGCCGCAGGTGGCGAGGACAACGCGGTCAAGGTGGTCAAGATGGACGACAAGTCCGTGGCCCTCGATCTCGCCACCAGGTCCAAGTGCGTCAAGTCCCTCGCGTTCGATCCCAAGGGAGACTTCCTCAGCGCCGTCGACGACGCCGGCGCCCTCACCGTGTGGGCGCTCAAGGCGATCGCCGCCGGCGATGACGAGGACGCGGACATGTCCGACGGCGACGACGACGGCAAGAAAGGGTCGACGGAGCCCGGCGAGATCGTCGTCGCCGCCACCGTCGCGCCCATGACCGAGCCGGATTCGTGCGAGGTGAACCGCGCGTGCTGGAGACCGGACGGCGCCGTGATCGCGGTGCCCGGCCGCGAGCACGACGTCACCTTCTTCGCGCGCGGTACCTGGACCGAGCTCGAGAACCACAGGCTGATCGCCGAGGACGGGAGCGAGGGCAAGGGCCACGGCGAGAACGTGGTGCTCGCGCAGTGGTCGCCCAACGGCAAGTACCTGCTCACCTCCGCCAAGGACCACACCGTGTGCGTTTGGGATGTCAAGGAGAGGAAGGTCATCAACTTCATCAAGCACGAGTCCACAGTGTGCGGTGCGTGCTGGCGCCAGACCGGTAACGCGGTGGCGCTCGTGGACGGCGACGGGCAGTGGACCCTGTGGAAGAACCCGGTGCCCCCGTCGGGTTACACCGGGCCCACCACGCAGGTCGACGCCGCGGAGCTCGACTTTTTCGAGGCCGAGGAGCCCCTCGCGCCACTCGCGGGAGGCATGGGCGACGAAGACATGGACGGCGAAAATAACGTCGCGTCCGAGGACGAGGAAGACATGGGCGACATGGACGAGGAGCAGTACTACTCCGAGCTCGAGCGAAGGAAGAGGATGAAGAGGAAGCTCGCCAAGAGCGCCCAGGGTACCGCCGTCGCCGCCGCGCCCACGCCGCAGCCCCCGTTCCAGGTGGGATCGGTCCCTGCCAAGACTGCTAAGGATGATGCCGGGAACGACGCGAACGGCTCGACCCGTCGCTTCCTGTGCTACAACATGATTGGCTCCGTCGTGAGCACTGGTGAGCCCGGAGGTGATTTCAACTCGGTGGAGATGGCCTTCCACGACACCAGCCGTGGTGGTCGTATCCCCACCATCACCGACTACCACGGGTACTCCGTCGGATGCCTGGGAGAGCGGGGTTGTGCGCTCGCCTCTCCCGCCAAGCAGAGCGGCGGTTCTTCCGTCCTCTTCTATCGCCCCTACGAGTCCTGGACGCACAAGAGTGACTGGTCCGTCACTCTCCCCGTGGGTGAGGACGTGGTGTCCGTCGCGACCGGCAAGGACTGGGTCGCGGCGCTGACATCCGGCCGTATGCTTCGCGTCTTCTCGCACGCGGGCGCTCAGCGGCAGATGGTGCAGCTCGACGGTGCGCCCGTCACCGCCGCCGGCAAGGGCGACTCCCTCGTCGTCGCCTGGCACGCCTCGGCGCCGGCGCTCGTCCCCGACGCCGCCGATCCCAAGGTACTTCGGGTCGAGCAGCGCATCGAGTTCGCCGAGTACGACGTGGCGAACGGCGGTAAGGTGCTGAGCGAGGGTAGGATCCCGCTACCCCCCGGCGCGACCCTGACGTGGCTCGGTCACGTCGAGGACAGTAACGGCGCCATCGCGTTTGGCGCGAGCGACGGATGCGTTCGAGTCCGGACCTCCGAGTTTGGCGGCTCCTGGACTCCCGTGTTCAGGTCCCAGGACGCGAGGCAGCAGGAGGGCGAGCATCACTGGACCGTCGCCGTGTCCGTCGCGGAGAGCGCGCTCTACTGCGTCGTGGGTGGCAACGCCAACGGACCGGCGGTACACCCCCGACCAGTCCTCACGCCCCTGCCGCTGGGTATGCCCGTGGCGCTGCCGGACTCCTCTTCCGGCGAGTTGGAGGACGCCGCGGCGCGCGCACAGCTGTGCGTCGCCCTCGCCTCCGCGGCAACCGCCGGGGATACCGCCGGGTTCAGGGACGACGTTGACCCCGCCGGCGCCGCCATGGACGCCCTCCGCGCCGCGCAGACCGAGGCAGACAAGGCCCTACTCCGACTCTTCCACGCCGCGTGCAAGAGCGAGAGGCCCGCGCGCGCCGCGGACGTCGCATCCGCGCTCAATCTCACCACGTCGATGCACGGCGCCCTTAAGCTCGCCAACGCCATGTCTCAAAACGTTCTCGCTGAGCGCGTCACCAACCTCATCGAGGCGAGCATGGCCGCCGCCGCGGCAGCGGCTGAGGTGGAGGCGGCGAGGGCCTACGGAGGCGCCGTCGAGCTCGACACGCCGGGGCAGGCGCCCCAGCAGCACTACTCGCAGCCCGCGGCGTACGTTGCGCCCTCCCAGGCGACGCAGCCGGAGAAGGATTCCAACCCTCTCGGCCGCCGCAGGTCCGTGGCGCCGGCGACTGACGAGAACGCGGACGCGCCAAAGGTTAGCGCCAAGGTCAAGGCTGGGTACGAGGCGAACGCCGCGCCGGCGAAGAAGGGCAGGGTGGCGAACCCCTTCGCGCGCGCTCGATGAGTTGGGGAGAGGGAGTCACTGACACTACCACAACACTCAGTGAGAACAATATTTTACACGAAACGCCATCTCCGGACGAAGCGGCTGACTAATACGCGCAGCATCGACCGAACCCCACCCACTCCTCGTCTCCCCGTTTACTCCGAGGAACCACCGTCCTCCTGCTTCGCCGCAGCCTCGGCGAACGTGGACTTCTTCGCCTCGGACACCTTGGGCATGATCGACGCGGAATCCTTCTTATCGTCGTCATACTTTTTGTCGAGATAGTACTCGATGCCAAGCCAATAGCCCGCGGTGAGCACGATGAACTGCCACACCTCGATGTCGCCGAACACCGGATCGGTAATGCTCAAAGCGGCGGCGGGCGCGGGCGCGAGGACTTGCGCGAGGCCAAGCGCGGCGACGCCACCGAGCACCGGAGCGACTTTGTTCATCGACTCGTTGTGAGATTTCCTCACCGGGGCCTGGCGAGCGGGCTTAGCCGCGGCGCACTTGACCGTGCGAGACCTGACGGACGAGCGGGGAGCGGTCGTGCGCGCGAGCATCGCGGAGGAGCACATCATGGCGGCCATTTTCCTGCAGGGTTACGTGCGTATCCAGAGCGACTACTTGTGGCTATCGCTGAGAAGGATGTCGACGATAAATTTGATCCGGCTCTCTGATTGGCCGGCGAGATCCGGCACCCGTGACACTGTTTGCATGCCAAAAACGAGAAAGTGAATTTTTTCCGTTGGAGTGGCGTTGGAACGAGCTGGCTGTCGAAGAGTTGTTCGAACGGGCACCGGGCTCCGTCGCCACACCGCGTCGACGACGCCGCATCGGGGCCGCACGTGGGATCGACGCTGCCTCGGGCGTGATGGGTTTCTCGCCGGACACCAAGCAACCCAACAGGATGCTGCGGGAGTGGGAGGAGACGCACGCCAGGAAGGCGCACGAATCTCGCGTCAGGTCCGCTGTATCCACGCTCTCGGCGACGTTCAGCGGCGCCTCCGCGTCGCGACGCTCGCCCCCGGTCAAACCTTGGCAAAAGGCATCGGCATCTCCCAAGCCTGTGGACCCGTCCACGCCGCTCGAGACGGCGCGGGCGGCGTACAGGGCGCGACCGACCTCCTCCGTCGGCAGCGCCAGGCCCGCCGGCTCGACCCCATCGCCCAGCGGTCGGGCGGGAACTCGACCCGCATCCGCGCTCGAGCGAGGCGCGGCGTCGTCCGCGGGGAGGACCCCGCCGTCCACCGGCGGTACGTCCACGTCATCCGGTGACCGAGGAGGTAGGTCCACCGGGCGGTCCATCGCCGCGTACCTGAAGCGGCGCCAGGCGATGCGACAGAGGCAGAGGGAGGAGACGGAAGCGCACGGCGGTGAACACGCGCGCGCGACGGGGGACGGGGACCACGGCGTCGCGGCGAACGCAACGCCGCCCGTATCCCGCGGTCGATACGACGACGAGGAGGACGACGAGGAGGGCGTGAGGCGTCACATCATCTCCGACGTGCGTCGCGGCGGCGACCTCGCGGGTGAGCTCGCCAGGCTCTCGCTGGACGCGGGCGGCGCGCCCAGGGACGACGACGCCATGCTCACCGGCGTTTCGTCCTTCCTCGCGCCCTCTCCCATCGGCGTCCAGTCACCGGCGGTTGACGACGCGTTCGAGGCGTACGCCGCGTCCCTATCCGACCGCGACCCGGAGTCACCCGCGGATATATCCCCGGCGGAAGCTGACACGCCGTCGCCGCTTCGCGCGTTCGGAGCCGCGTCGACGAGCCGAGCCGCGGGAACGTCCCGCACCGCGGTTTCGTCGTACGCGGGAGACGAGTACGGAGACGTCGAAGACGACGGCGAGGAGGTGTTTGGACTGCGGGAGGAGGATCTGTCGCCGTTTAAGATGATTGCCCCGAGTGTCCTGCAGGCGGCGGCGGCGAACCACGCGAGGTCGCTGTCGCTGTCACGCGGGGGCTTTGGCGAGCTGGGTTCGATCACAGGGCCGATCGAGTCGCGCCGGTACGGCTGAGGCGTCTCGCCTCCTCATTCTTTCT
>MDTE01200119.1_pt1 | contig 23394 bp, 21 predicted proteins | sample 811231 | NCBI WGS metagenome assembly MDTE01 (sample SAMN05326651, study PRJNA326480) | marine metagenome | isolation source: seawater | place: Indian Ocean: Red Sea | collected 2010 | reverse complement strand
GACGACAAGTGCGGACACGATCACGGACACGGACACGCGCACGGGGAGAAGAAGTGCAACGACGACAAGTGCGATCACGATCACGGACACGGACACGAGGCATAACCAGTTTCTTCTATTGGCAATAACAATTCTAACGTCATCATAACGTCATCCCAACATCATCATGACGTCATCATAACGGTCTAAATTTTCTCGCCGCCTTCAAACGGGCGATTCTGAGCTTGTCTTGTTCGAATTTCGCCTGAAGTTCCATGATTTCGTTTCTCTTCTTCTCCTTGCTCTGGAATCGGTAGAACTCTTCGTTTGCGATTTTCTTTGGTTCTTTTCGTCTCCCGTCTGCGGTGGCGGCGCGAATGCCGCCCACCGTCGTCCCCGTGGATTCCTCCGTCGTCTTCTTACGACCGCGTTTTGCCTCCACCACCGTCCACCCATCATCGTCTCGAAGCGCCCGCGCGGCTTCCTCTGCCGCCGCATCCTCGGCTTCTTTTCGCTCGAACCACTCGTCGATGCGAGACGTCACCGCGTCTGCCGAACCCGGACGTTTTTGTCGGTGCGCGCTCACCCAGGCGTTGAGACCACCGCCGCATCTCACGTCTTCGTCATCGCTCGCGTACGGTGCCTCGATCGGGTCCACGATCGCCTCCGCTCTCGCCAAAAACGTCTCCGCCGCGCCGCCTCGGCGTTTACTCTTTTTTGATTCTCGTTCGACGTCGACGCGAATCAAGCACGCCGTCAATTCCGGAGCTTTACTCAGCGCGATCTCCTCATACTCACTCACGACAAAACCTACGACGCGCACGACGCGTTCGATGTGTTCTCTCTTCCATCGCTTCGGGTATCCGCACGCGAACACCGCCTCGCCGTCGCTCGTCGACGCGCACGCCACCGACGTCGAGTGCGCCGAACCTCTGAACACGCGAACCGGTATCTGCACCGCGTCTCGCATCACCGACGACGCACCACTCGCACCGGCACCACCGTCCGCATTCCTCTCACCGCCTCCCGCCTCCTCGTTCAGCGCCTCCACGTCCGCGCGTCGTCGCTTCGCCGCGTCCCGCTCCCGCTTCGCCGCCGCCTCGAGCGCCATCGCGCTCGCGTACGCCTCATCGTTCCCACCCGCGCGCGCGTACGCCTCCCACGCCTCGCGCTTGGCGTTCTCGCGCTTCCGCTTCCGTCTCGCCGCGCCGCTCGCCATCGCGGCGTCGCGTTTTCACCGAGTCATTCGCGCGCGGTCGCCGCCGTCGGCGCCGTCCGCGACACCGCCACTTTTTTAGCAAATGTCAGCTTTTGAACACTAGATCGAGTCTAAATACTCTGTGTACGTACCGCATGCCCGATGTTCTACATGTGATCCATTCGGTCGTGCATCCATCGGCACATCCCACGGACGTCGCGCGCCGCCTCGCGCGCCGCGCCAGAGGGTGACGACGACGACGACGACGACGATGCCGGGAACGACGACGATGATGATGCGCGCGAACGGTGCTTCCGTCATGCGCGCGGCGCAGCGCGCCTTGGTGACGCGGTGCAAGGCGATGACGACGCCGCGCTCGACCGTGGCGCCTCGATCGACGACGACGACGATGTTCGCGCACCAGCGCCGCGCGGTGTCGCGAACGCGCGCCGTCATGGCGGCGTACTCGAACGAAAAGGTGGGTGATTTCCCGAGCTTGGATTTCCGATGCTTCATCAAGGACGACGCGAATAAGACGGTGTCGGCGTGGCACGGCGTTCCCTTGAAGAACGCCGACGGGACGATGAACTTTTTGTGCGAGATTCCCAAGGAGACCAAGGCGAAGATGGAGGTGGCGACGGATGAAAAGCTGACCCCGATCAAGCAAGACACAAAGAAGGGCAAGCTTCGCGATTACCCGTACAACATCAACTGGAATTACGGCATGCTTCCGCAGACGTGGGAAGACCCAAAGCACGAACATCCGACGATGAAGGTGTCGGGCGATAACGATCCGGTGGACGTCGTGGAGATTGGGTCTCGAGCGCTCGCCATGGGCTCCGTGTCCCCGGTGAAGCCGATCGGAGTGTACGCGATGATCGACGACGGTGAACTCGATTGGAAAGTGATCGCCATCAGCGCCGAGGACCCGAAGGCGGCGGACATCAACGACGTCGAGGACGTCGAGAAGCACTTCCCGGGCGAGCTCGAAAAGATTCGCGTGTGGTTTCGTGACTACAAGACTCCGGATGGTAAGCCCCAAAACAAGTTCGGTCTCGACGATAAGTGCATGAACAAGGCGTACACGCTCGACGTCATCGAGGAGACGCACGAATTTTACAAGGCGCTCGTCTCGGGCAAGCGCGCAAACGACGAGGAACTCTCTCTCGAGTAAAATTCGATTTCCATATTAAAAAGCATTCTTCACATTATTTATCGCTATTTCACTACCACTATCGCACGCTACGTACAAAGTGAGGTGTCGACGTGTCGACGCAGAGAGACCCTCCGACGTCCATCGGTTGCTCGCTCACCCGCTCGGCGTCAGCGTCGTCTCGCCGCGGCGTTTTTCCGCTTGAGACGCTGGCGTTCCAAACACTGGCGACACGTTTTGTTGTTCGATGTAAAGTGAATGGCCGTGGTCATCGTTCTTCGACATCCTCGACAAAACTGTACCAGGCCTGGATCGATCCTCGACGGCTCATCCTCGACTTCCATGCGCTCGCGCACCACGAGCGGAATGACGTGTCGCACGGCGGAAAAATCCACATCGGGATCGAGACGAGTTCCCGGGCCGTACGGATCCGGCGAGTCACATCCGTCTGATTGACTAACCGCGTACTGATGCGAATCCGGTTCACCGCTCATTGACGCGTCGTTCGTCGCCGGTTCGATGTCGCACTCGTTCGCGCTCGTCTCTTGTCGCGTCGGAACCTCCTCGACTCTCCGTCTCACCGACCCCGCCTCGCGCGGCGTATCCACGAACGCGTTCCCTAAATCAAGCGCATTTGCAGTCACGAACGTCTCGAGCATCGCCGCGCCCTCCGCGTCGCTCAATCCACCGCGTCCCCTCGACGTCGTCCCCGTCCCCGTCGCCATCCCCGTACTCTCATCTCCCGTCACCACCGCTCCCCCCTCCGGCGACGCCTTCCCCGCGCGCTCTCTCACCCGTTTCGTCATCTCTCGCACCCAAGCGGCGACGCTCGCACCCCGTTCCCTCGCCCACGTCGCGCCGCCGCCTGCGTCCAACCGAAAGATATTTTCTAAATTCACGCCAAGCTAAATCTATCTACTCCACGCGCGCGTCGCTCGCGCGCGACCGACGCGAGCGCGCGCGCTCCCTCTCTCTCCGTCCACCCTCTCGCGTCGATCCCCCGCCCGTCGAACGAACGCGCGGAACGCGCCGACCTGCCGACCTCTGAATCGTTCATTTCCCTCAAAAACACCCTGGAAGGATTTCAGCCTCAAGTTTCACCGGAGTTGGATTCACTTTCGCGCGTATGTGCAAACAGAGCGACAGGGCTCCTTCGGGGACACCTTCCCCCCGGAGAAGCGTGGGCGGAGGGGGGGGGACTCATGGATGAGTCCTCACTCGCGAATAGTACCATTCAGCGGAGATCCACACGAGAAGATTGCGCGGGACGACTGGATGGATGGACAAAGACGACGAAAAACAGATGCACGACCGTTCACGACTCGTCGATGGAGGTATCGGGCGCGGGATCGCGCGGCGACCGACCGACCGCCTCGACCGCTCGATCTCGACGACCGACCGCCTCGACCGCCCGACCGCCCGACCGCCCTCGACCGCCCTCGAGCGAGTCGAGTGGACGACGGGCTCGATCGAGGGCGCGCAGTGCGCGACGGACGAACGGACCGACGGACGGACGGACGGACGGAACGGAACGGACCGACCGAACGACCGACCGAACGGACCGAACGCTCTCTCGCGCGCGTTCGTTCGCGCGTTTCTTCGACCGCGGCGCGCGCGCGCGAGAGAGAGAGATTTGAGATTCGAGCGGCGGTCATTCGCGCGTTCATTCATTCATTCATTTCATTCGTCGAGCGGTGACGAGCGAGCGAGCGCGCGTGAGGGGTGATCGTCATGGACGTCGATCGTGAACAGTACTACGACGATGGGGGCGGAGGATCGAGGAGGAACAGGAACAGAGGCGGCGGGGGCGATCGACACCACCCGTACGGCGGGGACGAGGGTCACCGAGGCGGCGATCGACGCGGAGGGGGCGGACGAGGCGGCGGACGAGGCGATCGACGAGGCGATCGACGGGGAAGAGGACCGCGAGACGATGGGGCGCTGTCGTTTCGTGATTTCTGTTACAAGTACCTGCGAGACGATACGACGCCGGCGGAGGCGGAACGACGGTACGAGGAGTATCAAAAGGAAAACGCCGAGGCGTTTTACGAGCGATACTTTCGGGACCATCGTCATGATGAAGGCGAGCGGGCGAGGAATGATCCTCGAGTGCTCGTGGAGACGTTGAAGAGACGAGACGATGTGTCCGTCGCTCGTGCGCTAGAATTCTTTGACGCGCGAGCGAACGGTAGTTTAGTCATTTACACCGAAGACGGCGGCGCGGATGATGGCGACCACGCCGACGGCGACGCCGAGATGAACGATGGCAACGAGGGACAGCAACCGCAACAAAAGAAACGTTCCGTCGCGCCGATCGAGGCGTGGCATCCGGTTCGCCTCGGTTTTGATTACAAGCAAACCGGTAAGCTCATCGCCGCTGTGGATGCCGAGAAGGGCGTGGAACAGAACCCACTCTTGGACGGCGACGAAGGTGCGGGCATGGACGTGGGTGATGGCAACGGTGAAGAGGACGCGGCCGCGCTCGAAGCGCTTGGAAATGAGGAAAGCACCGCCGAGAAGCTTGACGAGCGACTGTGCTACCTGATGCGTGTGCATGGCATCGACTACTATAGACGTTGCCAAGAGATGAACCCGGTGACGTTCCTCGAACGCGTCACCATGACGAGCGCATTCAGCAAGCGCGATCCGAAACCGGAAACCCCAGTCGCCACCATCGCGGAGAACCCTTACGGCGTTCGTTGGAGCGCGTCGCTCGACGCGAACGTCAAGCGACGCATCGCGGAGGGCGATCCGCAGGTGAAGAAGCTCGCCACCTCGGAGATCGAAGCCAAGCTCGAAGAGTGGATCAAGTCGTGCGTAGTCAAACACGACGAGCAAAGATTCGGGTGCACGTTGAGTACGAAGCTCTTCGTCGCGGAAGAATTCGTCATTAAGCACATTCGCACCAAGCAGGCGCACCACGTCGAGGACATGCACGAGCGCCTTCTCGACGAGCAGTACAAGAAGAACGTCGTCGAGTTCCTCAAGTACGAGGAAAACCGCAAGGCGAGCAGAAAGGGCAGGAAGAAGTTCGGCGGAATCATGATGATGCAAGTTCCCGGCGCCGGTCCGGAGGGCGGTTTCGTCCAGGTCCCGGTGGCCACCGCCGGCGGAGCGAAGATGATTCAGGGCATGCAGAGATACACAGACTTGGACGCCGCGACGCCGCCCGAGACCCGCGTCGTCATCGATTACGGCGACATTTGATGAAAGAATAAGTACGTAAACTAAAACACTCTCAACAACTACACGCGTGCGCGCGCCATCCCCTCGATTACTCGTCGCCGTCCCGCGCGCGGCGGTTCACTCCGCCGACGGCTTCCAACGCCTTCGCAAGCATCGACGCATCACTCGCAGTTCGCCCTCGCACGTGGGGACATCCTCGGGCGACCCCATCCAATTCACGCTCCGGCGGGCGCACTTCTCGAACGCCTCCGCCGCCGATTTACACGCCCCGACGCGACTCGCTCGACAGGCGTCGTAATCATTCGTCAGCCCCTCGCACGCGCGCTCGCCGTTGATGGCGACGCACTGGCGCAGCGCGCTCGATTTAGACGCGCACGCCCGTCGCGCTCGATCGCACTCCTCGCGCGAGGCGCTCGAGAACGGCCACATGCGCGCCCTCGGCCTCGCGTCGCGCGTCGCGGATTGCCGTCATTCGCTCGCGGGCGCTCGTCGCGAGGAGGACGACGACGCGGACGATGGCGACGGTGATGGCGAGGACGACGAGGACGAGGACGAGGACGACGATGCCCGCGACGACGACCGCGCGAGGCGACGCGAGGACGACGCGAGGACGACGCGCGGTGCGACCGAGACGGGTGACGCGCGCGTCGACGTCGTCGGGTGAGAGCGATGCGGACGAGGGCGAGGAGGCGCGCGCGACGTCGGCGTACGAGGAGACGAGGGAAAAGGTTCGAAGCAAACCTCTTCCGGGGTCGGGGGTGAACCTGTACGATCCCGTGGCGACGGCGTCGAGGGCGCTGACGCGTCGATTCGGCGTCGTCGGCGGGCTCGGGTTGGTCGCCGCGCTGGCGAGCGTCGAGGGAGGAGAAATCGTGAAGGCTCTGCTCGAACGCGACGTGGAAGTTTCGGGGGAAGAGTTCGCGGTTGAAGGAAACGAGAACGGGCTGCGAGCGCAGGATTCGCGCATAGGTGGTGGGTCTTCGCCCAAGCGCAACGATTTCGTCGGCGTCAATGTGACGATTATCGACGCCGCCGACGGCACCGAGTACTTGAACACGAAAAAGAGCAGACGTCCGATCGCGTTCACGTTTGAAAGGAAACCGTTGTTGCCACCGATTTGTGAAGCGATCGAGGACGGCGTGCGCACGATGAAACGCGGCGGGGTGCGGCGTCTCATCGCGCCCAGCGCCTCGGCATTCGGCGAGCGAGGCGTCGTGCTCACCGACGGTACTCGCATTCCGGGCTCGCGCGATTTGATCATCGAACTCACGCTCGAAGAGGTCAGTCCCTCGTACGTGTAATTTCTATGTCTTCTGTACGCCTCGCGATGAGACGGCGCGAACGTCTTGGCGTCGACTAGTTATTCTTTCGTTTTTCGTGGGTCCGTTCAATTACATCGGTTTCCAAAGAAGCTTCTAAAAATGAGTATGTTTACGTGCGTTATCGCCTATTCCCAAGCTTGGCCGTTTTCGCCGAAGAAGGATTGGATGTGCGCGAGCGCGGACGCCTCGACGACAACCTTGTCGGCGTTGAGGACGTCGTACACGTTCAAGTGCGTGACATCCGTTTGAACAACGCGCTCAATGTTGCGCGCGCTCTTGGCGACATTTTCGTTCGCATCTTTCGTAATAACGTACGCCTTCTCCTTAGCACCAACACCCCACGCCATCAAAGACTTGTTGAACGCGTTCGTGCCCGGCGCGGAAACGTTGCCGGAGATGTCGTCAACAACAATCATGTCGCAAGCCGCCGATTGCAACGCGGTCGCCATCGCCAAACGACGCTCCTTCTTGTTCATCTTGATGGTCCAATCGCGCGGCTTCGGTCCGAAAGACACACCCCCGCCCGGCTTGAGCGGCGTGCGGGAAGAACCAGCGCGCGCGTTACCCGTCCCCTTTTGTTTAAAAGGCTTTTTACCGCCACCGCGAACTTCGCTCTTCGTCAGCGTGCTCGCCGTACCCTACGATTGTCACGTTTCGTCAGTCATCGATTCGCAGTCGCACACCACGCGCACGACCCCCTCGTTCGCGCCTTCGTCTCCCCCCTCTCGGGAGTAGGGCTTGACGCCTTTGGGGTGACGTCGAGACGCGCGCGTTCCCATCCCTTTCCGCTTCGTCGCTGACGCCACGCGCGACGCGAGCCGCGCGCGGAATCGACGCAAAGAATATCTCTCCATCCATTCCACCCGTCGCATCATCGTCATCCATCGCGCGTCTCGCGCGCGCCGGCGCGTCTCCGTCGACGGAGAACCCCTCCCTTCAGGGTTTCGGCGCGCATCGTCCCCGTCCACCGTCGCGCGCGTCGCGTCGCTCGAGATCGATACTCACCCTGCGCGCGTTCTGTCTGACCATGACGACGTATTTATGCACCAACCCTCTCGCGACCTCGGCGCGCGCAGTCTTGAGTTCCAGCGTCGCGCCGTCCGTCTTGGAGCCGTCGAACGTGACCGCATCGATCGCCGCCGCGCGCGGCGTCACCGCCGGGCGCTGCTGTTGGCGTCGGTTCAGGCGCGTGGTCCCGGCGCTGAGTGCAGCGCCGGTGACCGCGGCGTTCGCGCGCATCGTGAAGGCTTGCATCGCGTCGCAAAGTCGCGCGTCGGGCGTCGCGCCGCGCTCGGACGGCGCTCGGCCGGCGTCCGAGACTGTTTTTTGTGGGTGGCTGTCAGTAGTATCTCATAGGGTAAAACTGGGTATAATACGTAGTAAGGAGCTTGTCTATTAAAAATGGTCTCGTCACACCTACGCTCATTTCCCGTCTACATCATCGTCATGTTTGACTTGAACGCCTCCAAGTATCGAACAGTCTTGCCGTACATGTCTTTATCAATTTTGTATTGCTCGAGCACGAGCGAGACGCGCTCGGATCCGGTTTTCGTCTTGTACGAACGAACTTGATGGAACGCGTCGCCTCGGAACGTCACGAGTGTGTTTTCTTTCGGTGTCACCTTCTTCTCCGGCGCGGCTTCGAACTCTGGATACCCCGTGCCGTACGGGAACATCTCCAACTCCCCACCGACCATGTCCTCGGGAACTGAGTTGTACAGCACGGAGACTTGGTGGGCGATGAACATATGACGAGAATAAATCCCGACCGTCGTGTCCAGATGCATCCCCACCGAGAGTTCGTCCGCGTTGTACTGATCGTAATCACCGAGCTCACACAACAACACGTTCATCACGAACGCGTTCGCTTCCGGCAGACGCAATTTCTCAAACACAGGCGCGAAGCACGCGTAGTCGGGAGACGTCTGAAACTTGTCCACGCCCTCCAGATTAAATTTCACGACAAACCCGCGCGTCTTGGAGAACCCGGCGTCGTTCAGCCCGCCTCGCACGCGCAGTTTCGGGTGTTCCAGCGCGCACCGCTTCACCGCCGCGTACTCGCTGAACGTTAAAAAATTATCCGTCACCGTCGCCAACGGTTGCTCCTCTGTCGTCGTGAGATACCTCGCCTCGGACCACTGATACCATCGCTGCGCCATCCTGAGCACGATGAAGAGCAAGATGGACCACACCGCGGCTTGTTCGTTCGCGCTCGCCATCTTCGCCCGCTTCGCTCGCTTCAGCGCCGCCGCGTCCTCACCGGCGCCCGCCGCCGACGCGTCCGCCTCAACCGTGCGAGGCACCGCGCGCGCATCCTTACGCGCCATGTCGTCTCCCGCCGACGCGTCGGTCGCGAATCGGTCGCGCGCGGGTGAAAGAAATGCACGCCCTCGCGCGCGTCGTCGACTCCGCCACCGTCCTCGACGTCCTCGCGCGTCGTTCTCCCGACGGTTCGACGCGCGAATGCGAAAGAATATTCAGCGCACGGATAGACGGACGAGTCATGAACGGCCAAATAGCCCCTCACACCGAGCGCCACTTTTTCGAACGGCGTCCCGACGCTCCGCCTCCGCACACGCCGGCGACGGACGGCGGAGGATGACGATGCGCGACGTCAACGCGGACGTCGATCGCGCGCTCGCGTCCGGTTCCGCGCGCATGGAAGCCATCGCGCGCGAGATGCGCGCGCGTTCGCGCGAGTGTCAGGATGCCGTCGCCTCCACCGCGCGCGGGAACGGGAACGGGAACGACGACGCGCGGGACGAGGCGACGATGGAGCACGATCGAAAGGCGGCGATAAAGCTCGTGAACGATCGCGTGAGTAAACTGAGCGCGCTCGCGGACGAACGCGTGCGCATAGCGAACGCCATGTACGATTTCGTGGATGAGCACATCACGCGTCTGGACAAGGATCTCGCGGCGTTCGAGCGCGACGTCTCGGCGAAGCCTCAAGGGAAGTGGAAGGGCGATCGAGACGAGGTCGAGGACGGGGAGACGATGCGCAACGGTGTCGGGGGCGGTGACGGCGGAGGGACGACGTACGACGAACAGATTGCGAATCCGAACGAGCCGACGTACTGTTTGTGTCAGCGCGTCTCGTTCGGACAAATGGTCAGGTGCGACAACGATGATTGTGCGATCGCGTGGTTTCACTTTCAGTGCGTCGGGCTGAGCGCGAACCCAAAGGGAAAGTGGTTGTGTCCGACGTGTCGACGACGCGACGGATCGAAGCGTTGATATATTACATTATATTTTTGAGTTGTAACGTAGACGAGCCTTTAGATTTCGACTCCGGGTCGTCGTCTCGCCTCTTCCGCCATCGCCGCGATAGGCCACGCGCTCTTAGAGGACGGCGAACGTCCGTCCTCTTCCGCCATGTCGTCCTCGCTCGTCGCGATCGCGGGGTCGGCGTGTTTCGGGCTTTGGATGACTGTTCACTTCGTCCCTCCGAATAACCTCTTCGCGTGGCACCCGCTCCTCATGGGCGCGGCGATCGGGTCGTGCGGCGCGTCGTCGGCGTTGGGCGTTCGCGCGCGCGCGATGGCGCCGGGTCGAGCGCGGTTGGCGACGCTTTGGTCGCATCTGTGGTTGAACGCCTTTGGGACGGCGTGTTGGTTGTTGGGCGTTTTTGCCATCTATGCGAATAAAAACAAACTGGGCAAGTCACACTTCTCGACGACGCACGGAACGATCGGGATGTGGTCGACGTTGGCCCTCGTCGTGACGTTCGCGCTCGGTGTGGCATCGTTCAACGCGCTCGGGGTGCTCGCTCGATTCGGTTGGACGGCGGCGACGCGCAAGGTAAAAGCGGCGCATCGTTCGCTCGGTCTGTTCGTCATCTTCGCGGGCATGTTCACCGCGAGTTTGAACACCGGACACTCGTCGATCGGGTACGGTGCCGGTGGGAAGGCGTTGAGCGACGTCGCGCTTGGCGTCGCGGCGTCGGCGCTCGCGTTGGCGGCGGTTTCAACTCCAGCGTGGAGCGCCAAGCCGTGACTACACTTGTAACAGTACCAGTAAATGCGCAGTAAATTACAACATCATCTTCCCTCCATTAAAGCGGTTTTCGCATGGTGATGGCGTTGAAACGGATGGTTCCCGTGGCGAGTCCGGTTTGCATCAGAGGCATGACGAGCGCGCCTCGCAACGTCGCCGGTCCGGCTTTCAACAGACCGACGATCCCGGACCACGTGAGCGCGGTCGAGACGACGCCCTTCCAGAACGGACGCACGTCGTCGGACCAATCGTCCGTGCGAATGTCCGTCATCCCCGCGTCTCGAGCCAAGCGTTCGTAATCGTCCACTGAGCACCACGCCGGAAGATAGTAGGCGTCGCAGATTCGATCCAACAGCGCCTTCTCCGCCGGTTCGAGCGCTTCGCCCTCCTTCAGCGCTCGGTGACACCACGTCACGACGACTATCGTTCCTCCCGGTTCGCACACGCGCGCGAGTTCGTCGACAAACTTCTTTTTATCCGGCATGTGTTCGCCGCTCTCCATGCTCCACACGAAATCAAACGACCCATCCTCGAACGGCATGTGTAGCGCGTCCGCGACGCGATACCTCGCCTTATCCCCCAAACCATCCTTCACCGCCAATTCATTCGCTCTCTTCGCCTGATACGGCGACAGCGTCACCCCCTCCGCGACGCATCCAAACTTTTTCGCCGCGTACCGCGAACTTCCGCCGATTCCGCAACCGACGTCCACCATGCGCGCGCACCCTTTCACGCCCGCAAACTCGAGACTCTCCTCGATCATCTCCACCTGCGCCCTCGCGTGATCGATTCTCCCTCCGTTTTCCCCTCGATTCCCTCTCGCGTAGTACCCGTGATGCATGTGTTCTCCGTCCCCGCCCGCGTCGCTCCACAACCGTTCCCACATCTCGCTCGATTCGTCGTAAAACTTGGCGATTCCCTCGTTCAGGGTGGTCGTCTTTTCCACCAACGGCGCGACGACGCGTTCAAACGCCACCCCTTTCGCCTCCTCACTCGCGTTTCCACCCGTCTCGTCCCCACCCGCGGTCGCCCGCGTCCCGAACGGCGTCCTCGACGCGCGTCCACCCTCTCGCGTGCGCCTCCTCGCGCGTCGCGTCCCACCCTTCATCGCCGAGCGTCGCCCGCGTTCGACCGGGCGCGCGAGAGACACCGTCATCATCGTCGTCGACATCGGTCGCGTCTTCGCGCGCGCGCGACGCGACGCGCGATGACGTCGACATTCATTCGATTCATGCATTCATTCCCATCGGCACACGGCGACGGATCGATCGCGCGCGGATGAGCGCGTCCGATGGGAAATCCCCGGCGGATTTCTTAAAGGCGATCAAGGGGAAGACGGTGCTGGTGAAACTGAACTCCGGGGTGGATTATCGAGGTGCGCGACGACGACGACGACGACGACGGCGGAAGGATGTTCGATTCGATTCGAGACGACTGACGAATGAATGAATGAATGAATGAATTCGATCGATGACCAGGCGTGTTGGCGTGTCTCGATGGATACATGAACATAGCGATGGAACAGACGGAGGTGCGCGCGAGACGCGGTGAGACGCGCGCGCGATGGGTCGAAGGAATCGAGGGGAGAGAGGATCGTCTCGCGAGGCGCGTTAGGGCGAGCGAACGGGACGGACGCCGACTGAACGCGATCGCACGCGACGCGCAGGAATACGTCAACGGACAATTGAAGAATAAGTACGGTGATGCGTTCATTCGTGGGAATAACGGTGCGTGACGCGATTCGCGAGATTGTGTGAGATTCGAGCGTGCGCGTTCGTCCCCGCCGTCCCGAAAGACGAGACGCTCCGAAGACTCACCTCTCCGCGACCATCGTTTCTCTTTCGCAGTGCTTTACATCAGCGCTGTGAAAAAGTGATAGCATCGTTTCGATCGTCGTCGCAGTAGCCCACCCGTAGCGCGCCCACGCCGTTGTAGAGAGAATGAAGTCGTTTTTCGATTATCGACCATCAGTCAATCCACCGTCAACAGAACATGATTCGAGTCGTGAATCGGCGCGTCACACGTCGTCGCGCGCGTCGCGTCGTCATGTCCGACGACGCGGACGACGAATTGTTAACCACTGTGCTGTTTCTCATCAATCGAGGGTACTGGCTCGCCCTGTACGAGCTCTACGTCGACGCGAGACGGACGAATGCGCTCGAGAAAGATTTACCGGCGCGCAACACGCTTCGGTCGTTTTTCGGCGATCGTCAGCGGTTTCCCGCGGACGTGTTCAGCGCGGTGCGAGACGCGTTCGATAGTGGGGTGTCCGCGGCGCGCGTGATCGAGGCCGAGTCGCGAGCGGCGTTGGCGGAGTACGACTTGAGATTAGCGAGGGAGGACGCGGCGGCGGCGGGGAGCGCGGCCGGCGCGGGCGGGGAGCGAGCGGGCGGTGTGGACGCGCGAGCGGGCGTTCGAGACGATGAGGCGTTTGGGGAGGTCGAGGACGACGCGTGCGAGGCTCGAACGCGCGCGAGCGTCGATTTGGATGCGAAATTGGACGCGGCGACGTACGATTACCTGTCGAGGAGAGGATACAAGGCGACGGCGCTGTCGATGCGCGATGAATCGTCGACGGCGGCGACGCTGGGTGAGATCGACGAGGAGGAGGATTGTGCGCACGGCGCGCTGCGAAGAATGCACGATAGAGCGCGATTGACGGAGACCACGGCGATGGCGTTGGAGACGGAACGGACACGCCTGGAGGACGTTGAGAGCGAACTCGTGAGAGCGCGAGCGCGCGTGGATGAGCTCGAACGCGCCGAGGCGGCGTCGACGAGTCGAGCGGAGGAATTATCGTCAAAATTAGCGATAGCAGAGGAAGAGTTGAGGTCACTTGGCGCGTCATCCGCGACGTGGGAGCAAAGGGCGATCGAAGCCGAGAGCCAGGCGACGAGACTCGCGTCTCAACTGGGAGAGTCGAATGGAGACTTTTCGTCGAATAAGGGCGTGCTGAGATCGACGATCGAAGAGGACGAAACGTTGGATGCGTGTCTGACGCTCATCGAGACGCTCATTCCGAAGATATCGCCGGGCGCAAAGCAAGACGCGCTTCCTATGATTTCTCGCGTGTGCGCTCGCGCATGCGGAAACGAGGCGCGCGCGGATCGCGCATCCAACCTGTTCTTTGAGTTGCACAAGGCACCGAATCAGTTACAGAGGGACGATATCGCGAAATCCATCGTGAGCGTCGGCGAGAGCGTCGGTGTGGAAGCATTCGGCGCGATGTTTGCGCGCGGCTGTCTCGGCGCCGAGCAGGGGGCGTTGATGAGCGAAGAGCGACGCATTCTCGCGCTCGACGTGCTCTCTGAGCTCGCCGCGACGTCCTGGTACGCGTCGACGCCCGCATTCATAGTGGATGGTTTCAGGCGCGCATCGATAGACCCGAGTGAACGCGTGCGAGCCGAGTGCGTTCGAACGATGTCGCGTTTCGTGGAGGCTCGCGGCAGCGGCGGCGACGGCGGCGACGCGGACACCTTGGACGACGCGTTGATGTCGCTCGTGACCGACGGTTTCGACGACGTTGCCGAGAGTGCGCGCACGTCGCTAGCACCGAAAATGGCGGCTTGGTATCTCGGTTCTGGTAAGTTGGAACGATTCACGGACGTCTTGGCGAAGACAATTTTGGAGAGGGCGAACGAAGCCTTGCGCGGCGGTTGGAGTGGTGACGCGCACGATCGCGTGTTTAGCGGATGGAGGACACCCGAGGAGGGAGATAGGCACCGATGGCACGCGATGAGCATGATGAAGACGTTCGAAGCATGTTGTCCCGCGATACGAGCCGCGCTCGAGGCGTCCAAACCGTCTTCGATTGCCGCCGGCGTCGACGAGGCGCTGAGCGAGGAAAATATTCCCGAGTCTTGGACTCTCGCTCGCTGGTGTACCGAACGAGCGTCGGATTTGATCGTCGACATCATAAGCTCCACCGCCCCGGACGTCGTCGGTCAGGAATCGGTGAGAGAGAGCATATGTTCCGCGGTGACGGCGTGGTGCGGCGTGCTCGGCGCGCACGCGACTCGAGGCATTCTCATCGGTAAGCTCAATCAGGCGTGCCTCGTGAGCGCCGATCAGCGCACAGCCGTGTTACCCATCTTACTCGCCGGCGTCGTTCCCAACACCCCGGACGGTGTGGTCGTGCTCGGGGATTATCTCAAGAGATTGATTCGACAAGCTCGCGAGGAAACCTCGGACGACGTCGTCGACTCGGCGCGGTACCTCGCGGCGTTCCAGCAACACACCGAAATCTTGCTCGCGGCTTTGAAAGATTGCGCCGTGGTGAGCGCTGAGAACAGCCCCACCGTGCGTCTCGTCACCGCTCGTCTCCTGTCGGCGACGTCCGAGGTTTTACCTCTCAAACACGTCGTCCGAGACGTCTATCCGACGCTCGACGCGCTCCGCGTCGATCCCGAGAGCGAAGTCAGACGTGAGGTACCTCTCGCCTTGGCGAACGTCGCGTGCACGCACTACGAAACGATCGAACCGACGACGATGACGATGCGTCAGCTCGAGACGCTCATCTCAGATCCAGACGTCCAGGTGAGAATCGCCGTCGTCGAGGCGTTGTCGCTCGGCGCCGCCGCGCCCGGGACGTCGTTCGCCGTCTCCGCAGCGAACGCCATCGCCGCCATCGCCAGGATACCAAACCTCGAGCGCGAGATCACGGATGCGATATTCGAGACGACGCGCGTCATGCTCGGCGCGGACGGCGACTTGTTCCCTCAAATCTCCGGCGCGCTCGTCGCCCTGGTGGAAAACGCCGACGCGCTCGATCCCGCGCGTCGAGCGCAGGCGGAGACCATGCTTCGCGACGGTGGCTGGTCGTGCGACGACACGCACCACCATCCCACACACCCCGCGACCTCGACGCCGTCCACGGCACCGCCCGCGACCGAACCGCCTCCGCCGCGCGCGACGCTCGCGCGGGGTCCCTCGGCGTACGAGCGCATGAAATCCCGCGCCAGAGGCGCCCTCTCCGTCGGTCGCAGACACGGTCGAGACAAACCACCACCGTGAATTCCCATCGTCCGTCTATTCTTTTCACCGAGCTCGCCCCATCCATCGTCATCGCTCCCGTCCCTCGTCGTCCCTCGCGTCTCGCCCTCGCGTCTCGCCCTCGCGTCTCGCCCGCCCGCGCCCATAGTGAAGTCTGCGTGACCCCATGTATTGAAACACGAAGGACGACGGCGCCCATCCCTCCGCTCGCGCGCCCGCGTGCATTCATTCATTCGCCCCCCACACGCGCGCCCGTCTCGTCCTCGCGCTCGACCGGTCGCGCGGTTCGACCCTCACCCTCGTCCTCGTCGCTCGTCCTCGTCGTCCTCGTCGTCCTCGTCGTCGTCATGTTTCAGACGGCGTCGCGATCGATGAGCCGCCGATCGACCGCGGCGACGCGCGCGGCGACGCGCGCGTGCGCCTCCTCCTCCGCCGGTCCCGTCGCCGAGCGCGCGAGCGCGGTCTCTTCGTTCACGTCCAGAGCGCACGCGCGTTCGTTCGCGCACCTTGTCTCGCGACACGGACGCGACGGGGACGACGTCCCGGCGTCGACGACGCCGCGGCGCGCGGCGGCGACGCCGTCGACGCGCGCGCGCACGTTCGCGTCGGACGCGGACGAGGCGAGAGACGCGAGAGACGACGATGTCGTCGTGGATTTGGACGCGAAGACGACGAAGAAGACGAGCGAAAAGGTGGCGGCGATCGCCGATCGAGTGTGCGAGTTGACCCTCCTCGAGACGCACGAATTGTGCGAAGTCTTGGCCGAGCGACTCGGGTTGGGGGACGCGAGCGGGATGATGTTCGGCGGCGGGATGATGCCGATGACGGCGGCGGGCGGCGTTCAGGGCGCGCCCGGGGGTGCCGGTGCCGGTGCCGGTGCGGACGCACCGGTCGAGGAGAAGACGTCGTTCGCGCTCAAACTGGAATCTTTCGACGCCGCGCAGAAAATCAAAGTCATCAAGGAGGTGCGCGCCGTCACCGATCTCGGGCTCAAGGAGGCGAAGGAGCTCGTCGAGGGCGCGCCCGCGGTGTTAAAGAAGGATTTGAAAAAGGAGGAGGCCGAGGAGTTCATCGCTAAATTAACCGCCGTCGGCGCAAAGTGCGCGTTGGAGTGATGGATTCGATTCCGTCGGTTCGTCGGGCGCGCGGTTTCGAGCGCGCGAAGAATGTCGCCGCGCGCGCGTCGCGACGTCCACCATCGCGGGTTCGACCGACATCGTCATTTTTCTTCACCTGTATTGTTTCTAGAAATACACACACGTCCCTCGAGCCTCTCTCTCTTCTCTCCGCGCGTCTCGCCCGCCCGCCCGCGTCTCGCGTCTCGCCCTCGCCACCCCGACCCCTTCACATCGCGATGGGAACGATGGGGACGACGACGACGGCGACGATGGCGACGACGATGCGACGCTCGAGACCGAAGACGCGACGCGGCGCGAACGTTCGCGCGTCGGCTGGTGCGTCTCGAACGACCGCGCGCGCGACCGACCGAGCGCTCGAGCGCGCGACGAGGGGTGTGATGACAATGGCTCGGAATGAATGGGAGAGATGACGACGACGCGCGCGCGTGAGGATGAGAGGGAGGGTGTGAGCGCGCGCGAGTGGGAGAGGGATGATGGTGTGTGTCGCCGATGGGGGCGATGGGCGGGGTGGACGAAGAGGAGGACGAGACGAGACGCGCGAAGACGGGGACGCTTCGGGGCGAGGAGGACGAGGGCGGGAACGGGAGAGACGACTGACGGGATCTCGTCGCGCGTGGTTTTTGTGCGTCGGAAACAGCGACGGAGAAGAGTTTGGAGATGATGCGAAAGTTTTCTGAACAGTACGCGAGAGGGAGCGGGACGTATTTTTGCATGGATAAGAGCGTCACCGCCGTCGTGATTCAGGGGTTGGCGGAACACAAGGACGAGCTCGGATCGCCGTTGTGTCCGTGCAGACACTACGACGATAAGGAAGCGGAAGTGGCGCAGGGGTTCTGGAACTGTCCGTGCGTGCCGATGAGAGAGAGAAAGGAGTGTCACTGCATGCTCTTCTTGACGTACGTTTGCGCGAAACGCGTCCGCTTTGAGACGAGACTGACGAGGACGACGACGCGTTTCTTTTCGCGCCATTCGCAGGGACGATAACGATTTCGCCGGCGACGAGCAAACCATCTCCATGGATGAACTCGTCGAACTCACAGAAGACATGTAAGATTCGGATGCGAACGCTATTCTATTCGCTTGACTTTAAGGCCGCTTTGTCACACTACATTAATTAAATTTTCATTACCGTAAACCCGAACGCCTTCGCCCGCTCGTTCGCTCGCGGAGTGGCGTGCTGTGGCGTCGATAATTCATCTAAATGCCTCATTCATGATGATTATTACATTTTTGTTTCATTCGTTCAACCTCCGCCATTCGCTCGCTCGCGCGCTCTCCCGACGCCATAGCTCTAGAAACACTTGCGGTGCACGATGGACGGTCCAGCCTCGTTGTACTCGCTCTTAGCGATCCACATCTGTTGGAACGTGGACAAGGAGGCGAGGATGGAACCACCGATCCACACGGAGTACTTGCGCTCGTGCGGAGCGACAACCTTAATCTTCATGGAGGACGGGGCGAGCGCGGTGAGCTCCTTGGAGACGCGATCGGCGATGCCCGGGAACATGGTGCTACCGCCGGAGAGGACGATGTTGGCGTAGAGATCGCGTCTGATATCGACGTCGCAACGCATGATAGAGTTGTAAGTCGTTTCGTGGATGCCAGGGGTTTCCATACCGATCAAACTGGGCTGGAAGAGCACCTCCGGGCATCGGAAACGTTCGTTGCCGATGGTGATGACTTGACCGTCCGGAAGCTCGTACGACTTCTCGATGGACGAAGAGCTCTGGCTCGTCTCCATCTCCTGCTCAAAATCGAGCGCCACGTACGCGAGCTTCTCCTTGATGTCGCGAACGATTTCACGCTCCGCCGAAGTGGTGAAAGAGTGGCCGCGCTCGGTCAAGATCTTAACCATGTAATCCGTCAAGTCTCGGCCCGCCAAGTCGAGACGAAGGATGGCGTGCGGAAGGGCGTAGCCCTCGTAGATGGGCACGGTGTGCGACACGCCGTCACCGCAATCGAGTACGATACCGGTGGTCCTACCGGAGGCGTAGAGCGATAAAACAGCCTGGATGGACACGTACATGGCCGGGACGTTGAACGTCTCAAACATGATTTGACACATCTTTTCGCGGTTCGCCTTCGGGTTCATCGGTGCCTCGGTGAGGAGCACCGGGTGTTCCGCCGGATCGACGCGAAGTTCGTTATAAAAGGTGTGATGCCAAATCTTTTCCATGTCGTCCCAGTTGGTGACGATGCCGTGCTCGAGCGGGTACTTGAGCGTCAAGATGCCTCGCTTGCTCTGCGCCTCGTCCCCGACGTAGCAATCCTTCTGTCCCATCCCAACCATCACGCCGTGGTGTCTCGGGCGTCCGACGATGGACGGAAAAACCGCCTTGGGCGCGTCATCACCGGCGAAACCAGCCTTGACCATACCGGAACCGTTATCGCACACGAGCGCGGAGACTTCGCCTTCGTCCGCCATGTTGAGAGAATTCGTTCGTTCGTTCGTTCGTTCGTTCGTTCGTTCGTTCGTTCACTGTTCGCGCGACGAAAAAAATCACGCGACGCCACCGTCGTCGCTCCCACATCGTCAGTCTCCACCCTCGCGTCATCTCCATCGCGCCTCGACCCGCCCGTCCCGTCGGATCTCAAAAAAGACGCGCGCGCGCGCGCGCGGTGGGCGCGCGTCCCGCCCGCCCCCCCCCGACTCCGACTCCCCCTCCCCCTCCCACCCCCGCGCGCACCATCTCTCACGCCCGTTCACCGACGCCCCCGCGCCGACGCCCCGTTCCACGGTCACCCATCCACCCATCCATTCATTCATTCATTCCAATCAATCAATCAATCGCTCGCCGTCCTCTCAACGTTCGTTCGTTCGCGTTCGCTCGTCGCCCGTGCTCGTCGCCGTCGTCGGATTCGTGAATCCATCGAACGCGGCGAGTCGACGACGACGACGACCCATCGCCTCGCCTCGCCTCGCATCGCCTCGCGCGAGGGACGACGACACCGATCACACGCACCTCGTCGACGACTCCCGCGCGCATCGCATCGACAATCAATCAACACGCATCACGCGCGCGCGATGCGTGACGCATCATCCATCGAGTCGATCGATCGATCGATCGATCCATCGATTCGAGTCGATCGATCGATCGATCGAAGCCTTCGCGTCCATCGATCGATCGATCGATCCATCCATCGAGCGTCCTCGACCCGTCGCGGTCTCGATCGAGCCCCGCGGTCGTCGCGTCGTCGCGTCTCTCTTTTTTTTGAAATTCACCAGTCGTGACCCGTCACCGTGGACACGGTCCATCGAGTCCCCGACCGATCGACGAGTCGCGACCGACCGATCGATCGATCGATCGATCGAGTCCCCGCCTCGCCGCCCCACGCCGCGACCGCCTCGGGGGCGTGACGTGACACCGATGAATGCACCGCGGAATGGAGTGCGTGAAAAGATGCCGGCGCGGATGCGAGACTCGCGGGCGCGCGAGGGAGGAGGACGAACGAACGGGCGGACGTTGCCGGGAGGAGAGAGACGAACGCGAGTCCGCGCGCGGAGGGAAGGTCTCGCGCGATCGACGTCGTTCGAGGACGGACGCGTCGGACGAGGACGACGAACGAGGACGACGACGACGGGGGCGGACCCTCGGGACTGACGTGGCGCGAGGAAACGCGCGGTGGGGTCCCGAGGGGCGGCTGTCATCTTTTTCACGCCGTGCGACGCGTGAGAGGAGGGAGACGAGGGACGGGGGAGTGACTCGCGGAACGAGAGGGACGGGGTGACGATCGGTGATGATGGCGTCGGTGACGCGCGCGTGGGGGACGAGGACGTCGAGGACGAGAGGAGGCGAGGGCGGCGGGACGCGGCGGCGGGGAGGCGGTAACGCGCGCGAGACGAAATGGAAACGGACGCGAGGCGAGCGAGGAGGACCGCGGGCGGGGGTGCGTGGGACGTGGACGGTGGGATGGGCGTTACGAGATGGAGAGGACACGATGGCGTCGATGACGATGACGACGGATGCGGACGGGGAGGTTGGCGCGGGGACGACGAAGGCGTTCGAGGTGTGCGTGGAGAATCCGGAGGACGCGGATACGACGTCGGTGCGCGTGGTGGGACCGAATCGAAAGGGAAGTTTGGCGAAGATCGTCGCGGCGTTGACGAATTATGGGTTAGACGTGCACAGTTCGTTCACGAGGACGACGTCGAACGGGGGGGCGGTGGATAGCGTGTTTTACGCGTCGTGGGACACGCGGTTGGACGGGGCGATGTTCGACGACGCGGGCGCGGTTTCGCAGCCGTTGGAGGAGAGTCGTTTCGATGATTTGAAGCAGTACATCCTGGACTCGATGAAACCCGTGGTTGAAGATCGTTTCCGTTCGTCTCTGCCGAAGATTTACGGCGAAGCGGCGAAGAGCGAGGCGCTCGCGTTGAAGCGAAGGCAGTCGACGATGGAGGAGCGACAGAGTTCCAAGGATTCCTTCTTCTTGGCGACGCAGCTCGAGGTTGTCGCCGCTGAACTCGCGAACGCGACGGCGCAATTGGCGCAAATCGATCGACTCTACGCCGATGTCGAAGCGTGCGGCGTGGAGTCTCTCTGGGACGACATATCTCACGACGAGCACGAGGACACGTGCGCGCAAATCGAACGAGAGCGCGAGGAGGCGCGCGCCGTGTACGAGCGTAAACTCGGGGCGATGGAGGCTGCGCTCGCCGCTCGGGAACGCTCACGCAAGCAAATCACGAACGCCTTGAAGGATACGAATGTCTTCGTTTCCGGGACCAAGTCTCGTCTGCCGCTCGACGAGAAGAACACGACGATGGCGCCGCCGAAGGGGAAAATCTCCACCGACATGGCGCCGCAGACGCCGTTCGCGTCGCCCCTGAGTCGTCCGCTTCCCTCGACGCCGTGTGGTAACGGTCGTGAGTTGATTCTTCAAGGTTTCAATTGGGAATCGTGCGACGAGGGCGACCGAAATGGGAAGAGCTGGTACCAAGTTTTGAACGAGCGAGTGCCGGACATTGCGGCGGCGGGTTTCACGGCGGTGTGGATGCCGCCGGCGACGAAATCCGTCAGTCGACAAGGATATTTGCCCACGGATCTGTACAATTTGAATTCTTTATACGGCTCGGAGGATGAGCTCAGATCGTGTGTCGCTCGCATGCGAGAGTACAACATCACTCCCGTCGCCGACATCGTCATCAACCATCGGTGCGCCGAGGCGCGGGACGACGCGGGTCGATGGAACGTGTACACGGGACGATTAGACTGGGATTCGCGCGCGATCACGTGCGAAAATCCGGAATTCGGTGGTCGCGGTTCGCAGAGCACGGGCGAGGACTATCTTCCCGCCCCAAACATCGATCACACGCAAGAGTTTGTGCGCAACGATTTGAAGGAGTGGTTGGCGTGGTTACGCCAAGACGTCGGTTTCCGCGGTTGGCGTTTCGACTTTGTCAAGGGTTACAGCGGTGTATTCACCGGTGAGTACGTCGAAGCGACCCGTCCGTTCTTGTCGTTTGGTGAATTCTGGGACGAGTGCTCGTACCGCGACGGGGTTTTGGAGTACAATCAAGATAGCCATCGCCAGCGCACGTGCGACTGGGTCGACTCCACCGGCGGCAACACGGCGGCGTTCGATTTCACCACCAAGGGTATTTTACAGGAGGCGCTCGCGCGAAACGAATATTGGCGTCTGATCGACGCCCGTGGTCGTCCACCGGGGTTCTGTGGCATGTGGCCGTCGCGCGCTGTCACCTTTATAGAAAATCACGACACCGGTTCGACGCTTCAACACTGGCCGTTTCCGTCGGATAAAATCTTGCAAGGGTACGCGTACATCCTCACCCATCCGGGGACTCCCACGGTGTTTTACGACCACTGGGCGGATCAAAGTCTCGTCGAAGCAATCAACGACATGCTCGCGATTCGTAAGCGCAACGAGATTTCATCCAAAGATTGCGCGGTGCACATTCAAGTGGCGACGGCGGGCGTCTACGCCGCGCACGTCGGTCACTCGCCAAATCCGTACACGGAGGGTCTCAGCATGGACGTTGACACCACGCGTCCATCTATTTGTATGAAGATCGGTCACGGTGAGTGGTCTCCCAACTCGAAGAGTGTTGGGGACTTGTCGTGGCAGTGCAAAGCGAGCGGAGACGGATGGGCTATCTGGGAAGATAAACGCTTCGCCGAGTGAGGCGAACGGCTCAATCAATCATCAGAGAGTCCTTCGCGCGCGCGTCGCGAAAGAGGTAGCATATCTAATTCATTAGCAAACGTGCAATAACATCCATCAAAAATATTGAAAATCTCTTATTAAATAGTCATCGTCTCAAAAGAAATGTGTCGGCGCCGTGACGCGACAGCTTCGATGTGCGCGAGAAACCGCTTAGTAGAAGCCGAAGCCCTTGGCCGCGTTGGTGAGGACGTTGGAGTGAACCGGGTCCGCAACGTGGGATTGCCAGTTGGCGATCGGGCCTTC
>MDTE01156452.1_pt1 | contig 23397 bp, 20 predicted proteins | sample 811231 | NCBI WGS metagenome assembly MDTE01 (sample SAMN05326651, study PRJNA326480) | marine metagenome | isolation source: seawater | place: Indian Ocean: Red Sea | collected 2010 | reverse complement strand
TAAAAAAGATTTAGAAAATGAAAATAGACTTGAAAACATCAAAGAACTTTTGAGCGCTATGAAAGAATTTGATAATTTAGAAAGTTTTTTAGAACACGTTTCGTTAGCCACTTCAATCGATCAAAATTGGGATGGCGAGAAAATAAATATGATGACGATGCATGCCGCTAAGGGTTTAGAGTTTGATGTTGTTTTTTTACCTGGATGGGAAGAGGGTCTTTTTCCCCATCAAAAATCTATTGAGGAAAAAGGACAAAATGGTTTAGAAGAGGAAAGAAGATTGGCTTATGTCGGTATAACAAGAGCAAAAAAAAAATTAATCATATCGTTTTCAATTAATAGATTTTATCAAGGTGACTGGATTGATAGTATGGCATCAAGATTTGTTGATGAACTCCCTGAAAAATTTTTAGAAAAAAATTCTTTTTATGATCAAGATAAAAATGAAATAGAAGATTTTGAATTTAATCAAGATATAAATTTTGAGGACAATAATAATATAAGAAGTCCTGGTTGGATTAGATATCAAAAAAAACTCAAATGATAAAAAAAAGGTTAGTAATATTAAAAAAAAATTTTAATGCACTTGGCATCGATGGCTATGTAGTACCTAAAAATGACGAATTTTTCTCAGAATATTCAATAAAAGACAGGCTTAAAACAATTTCGAATTTTAGTGGTTCAGCGGGATATGCTGTAATTTTGAAAAAAAAAAATTATCTATTTGTAGACGGTAGATATTCTTTACAAGCCAAAATCCAAGCAGGAAGCGACTTTACTATTAAAAATATTAACGAAATTTTCAATTGTAATTTATTTAATAACATTACATTAGGTATAGATCCTAACATATTTACAAGTGACGAGGTGAATAAATTTTTTTTAAAATATAATAAGATTAAAATTATTGAAGAAAATTTAATTGATAAAATTTACAATATATACCCAAAAAAAATTAAACCATTTTATTCTTTGAAAGAAAGTATAACTGGAGAGAGTCACAAAAAAAAGATTCATAGAGTTTCAAATTTATTAAAAAAAGAAAAAGTGGATTATTTGTTTGTTAGCTCATCAGAAAATGTTGCGTGGTTATTGAATATTAGAGGTTATGATAATCCCAATAGTCCAATACCTAATTGTCGTCTACTTTTAACAAAAAATAAAAAGTTTTTTATAATTTGTGAAAAAAATAAATTAGTAAGATTAATTAATGAAAAAAAAATTACTTATAATCAGATAATAGATCCTAAAAAATTAACTGATTTTTTTAAAAAAATAAAAAGTGGTAAATTAATAATTGACAATAAAACATGTTCATTATTTTACAGAAATTTTTTAGTTGCTAACCACCAAATTATTATGAAGGATGATCCGATATACCTTTTAAAATCAATTAAAAATAAAAATGAAATAAAAAGTATTATAAATACTCATATTTATGATGGAGTAGCTTTAACAAAATTTCTATATTGGATTAAAGTATTAAATAAAAAAGAGATTACTGAAGTTGATGCACAGAATAAACTTGAGAAATTTCGAAAAATAAATAAAAAATACTTATTTCCAAGTTTTGATACTATTGCAGGTTCGGGAAAAAATGGAGCAATAATTCATTTTAGAGCAACAAACAAAAATACAAAAAAGATTCATAAAAAAGATCTATTCTTATGTGACTCTGGTGGACAATATAAATACGGTACCACTGATGTAACAAGAACTATATGTTTCTCCAACCATCCTAAATCTATCAAAAATATTTTCACAAAAGTTTTAAAAGGACATATCGCTGTTGTTACATCAAATCTTAAGACTCATTATAATGGTAAATTGATTGATAAAAGAGCTAGAGTATATCTTAAAAGAAGCGGTCTTGATTATGATCATGGTACGGGCCATGGTGTTGGTTTTTTTTCCAATGTTCATGAAGGACCTCAAGCTATTTCAAAATTCAATTCAATTCAATTACAAGAGGGTATGATTTTAAGCAATGAGCCAGGATATTACAAAAAAGGAAAATTTGGTATAAGAATTGAAAATCTTATATATATAAAGAAAAGTAAAAAAAAATTATCGTTTGTTAATCTTACTCTAGCACCTATTGATAAAGATTTAATTAATTTTGATCTTCTTAATAAAGATGAAAAAAATTACCTTTTCAATTATCACTTAAATGTATATTCAAATTTATCAAAATATCTCAATAAACAAGAAAAAAAATGGTTAGCTAGTTTTATTTAACATATTTAACCATTCTGTTTGTGACAATATTTTTATATTTAAATCTTTAGCTGCATTTACTTTTCTTTTTGTTGGCTTTTCACCTATTATTAAATAATCTAATTTTTTTGAAACGTTGCTTATTATTGATCCAGAATTTTCCTCAATCAAAGATTTCGCCTCTGCTCTACTAATACCGTCAAGTTTGCCTGTTAGCATAAAAGTTTTGTTAATAAATATACCGTTACTCTTTGCTAAAATAACATTTTTTACTTGTATCAACTTACTTAGCTCCTTTAACACTCTTAAATTTGTGCTATTGGAAAAAAAACTTTTTATTGAATTAATTTGTGTTTCTCCAATTCCATCTATATTCATTAAATCATCAAATCTTTTTGTTTCAGATAATGAAAGAAAATTTTTTATTGATGACAGATTTTTTGAAATTAATTTTGCATTCTCTAAACCTATATGTCTTATTCCCAAAGCAAAAATAAATCTCTCAAAAGAAATTTTTCTTTTTGTATCTATTGAATATTTTAAATTATTAACAGATTGTTTCCCCCACCCATCTAAATTTTCTATTGCAGAATAATCTAATCTAAAAATATCTTGAGGGAGTTGGATCAGATTTAATTTCCAGAAGTTTTCTACAATTTTTTTACCAAACCCCTCTATATTGAATGCCTCTTTGGATACGAAATGCTTAATTTTTTCTATAGCAATTTTTTCACATTCAAAACCTTCACTGGTGCATCGTCTTACTGCATCCTCTTTTTTTGTGATAATATTATATTCTTTAACTGTTTTTGATCCACAAGAGGGGCAATTCAATGGAAACATAAACTTTTTTGACTGATTGTCTCTAAGCTTTAAGTCTACTGAAATCACATGTGGTATTACATCTCCTGCTCGTTCAATCAAAACAGTATCACCAACTCTTATATCTTTTCGAATTATTTCTTCTTCATTATGCAATGTTGCATTAGAAACAACCACTCCTCCAATATTAATTGGTTTAATCTTAGCAACTGGAGTTAATGCTCCTGTTCTACCAATTTGAATTTCAATGTTTTCAATTTTTGAAATACCGTTGTTAGCAGAAAATTTATGTGCAACAGCCCATCTTGGTGCATTTGCAATATTCCCAAGTCTTCTCTGCAGCTTCAAATCATTAATTTTATAAACTATGCCATCAATATCAAAATCTAAACTTCCTCTTTTATTCTCTATATCTTTATAATTTTTCATTAAATTTTTAATGCCTTTGATAGTTTTGTTTAAAGGATTTGTTTTAAAACCCCATTCTTTAAGTTTTTCTAAAAATTCACTTTGCTTTTTAATATTAAGACCTTTTTCATAACCAAAAGTATAAGCAATAAATCTTAATGGAATTTTTTTTGTTTCAAGAGGATTTTTTTGTCTAAGAGACCCAGAGGCAGCATTTCTAGGATTTGCAAACTTACCAGCTAATTTTTTAAAATCATTATTTTGAATAAATATTTCTCCTCTTATATCTATTTCACTTGGGAAATCTTTAGATAAAATCTTTTGTGGTATATCGTTTATAGTTTTTAAATTTTCTGTTATATCCTCTCCTTCCTTACCATCTCCTCTGGATAAACCATTGATAAACTTTCCATTTTTGAATGATAATGAAGCCGAAATTCCATCAATTTTAGGTTCCGCACTATATTCGATTTCTGAATAATCTTTTTGATTTAGATAATTCATAATTTTTTTTTCAAAGTTATTCAAATCATCTTGATCAAAAGCGTTAGCAAGTGAAAGCATAGGAACCCTGTGAGAGATTTTTTTAAAGTTTTTTGAAGGTTTAAATCCTACAGTTATAGAAGGTGAATTTTTGCTTTTAAGATAAGAATATTTGCTCTCGAGTTTTAAAATATCATTTTTAAGAACATCATATTCTCTATCATCAGCTATTGGACTATTTTTTTCGTAATAAAATTTATTTAATTTAATTAATTTTTCAATTTTTTTGTAATACTCTTTTTCAATTTCTTTTTTTTTCATCTTACTCAAAAAGAGTTTTGAACTTCTCTATCATTTTTTTATTCTTTTTTTTTATATCTTTAAATTTATTTTTTTTTCCAATTTTATAATTCTTATCAAATAAACTATATGTATTTTGATACCATTCAGATGAGCCATAATTATAACCAAGAAGCTGTGCATATTTTTCTGCCTCATCAATTAGTCCAATCATGTAATGAACTTCTACAAGCCTGTGTAAAGCCTCAGCAGTATATATTGTCGTATCATAATCATCTATTATGGTTCTAAAACGGTTAATTGCGGATATCCATTTTTTTTTTTTCAAAGTAATATCTACCAATATACATTTCCTTAGATGCTAAAATATCGTCAATCAAACTTAATTTGAATTCTGCATCTAATGCATATTCTGAATAAGGAAATTCTTTTAAAACAAAATTAAACTTTACCTTAGCATTCTTAATTGATTGCAAATCTTTTTTTTCATCTACTATTTGCTCAAAATAACATATTCCCATTAGATAATGGGCATATGAAATATCTTTATAATAAGGGTAAACTTTTACAAATCTTTTTAATTCAGCGATAGAGTCATTGTAATAATCTTGTGTATAATATGAATAAGCTGCCATTAATGCAGACCTTGGAGCTAAGTCAGATTGTGGGAATAGTGTTTCAACTTCATTAAATTTTTTAGCTGCATATAAAACATCACCACTCTCTAATGCATCTTTTCCAATTTCATAAACCTCTAAAACTTGAAGTTCTAAACTTTTTTCTTCAATTACAGAATTTTTAAGATCTTTTTTAGAACAAGAAACAAGAATTAAAAAGAAAAATAACAGGTATAAAGCTCTAAAAAATATCATTCAATTTTTATATAATTTAAATTAAAAATTTAAAAGAACAATATATTTAAGCTATAGATCTTAATAGTCTTTTGTTAATTAATGAATGTGGAAGGCTTCTCTCTTGAATCTCAATTATTGAAAAATTATCTTTATTTTCAAACACTTTTCTTAAAAGTTGATTAGTCATAAAATGACCACCCTGAGAACACTTTATACTAGCTATCATTCTATAACCTGTAGTATATAAATCTCCTACACAATCAAGAATCTTATGGTTAACAAATTCCAAAGAATTTCTTAGGCCTTCTTTATTTAAAACTTTATCATTGTCAACAACAATGGCATTATCTAAACTTCCTCCTTTTGCAAGGCCGTTTTCCCTAATTTTTGTTATATCCTCGTATAAACAAAAAGTTCTTGAGTTGAAAATATTAGTTAAGTCATCTTCATAGATATTAATTTTATTCCTTTGATTGCCAATAATAGAATTTTTATATTTTAACTCAAAATCAATATCTAAACTTAGTTTTGATGGCTCAATCGATACGAATTTTTCATTGTTTCGATAAATTACTTTTTTATTTATTTTGATGACCTTAATTGGTGCATCACTTTTTGTTAAACCTATGTTTAATATTTTTTCTATAAATTGTTTTGCTGAACCATCCAAAATTGGTACCTCTTCACTGTCAATCTCAATTAAAACATTGTCTACACCTAGTCCAAATAAGGCTCCCATTAGATGTTCTATAGTAGAAACTTTAACACCATATTCATTAGAGATTGTAGTATTGAGAATGGTATTGTTGACATTAGAAAAATTTGGAAAAACTATATTGTTTGCTTTTAAGTCAATTCTTTTAAATATTATTCCTGAGTTTGGTTCTGATGGTTTCAAGCATATATTTGATACTTTTCCACTGTGTAAACCTACACCGCTAAAACTTACTTGGCTTTTAACTGTTTTTTGATCTAATAATGACATAGTAAACTTTTATTACTGAGATTAATCTAATCAAATACAATAAATGTTACTGTAAAATACAATCAATTGAATAAATCAAAAAATTTTTCAAAAAAACCCTTATTTTTCGATATTTTATTAATTATCTTCACCTCATTCTTATTGTATCCATTGATAATTTTACTAGTCATCTTAAAAAAATTAATATCTTTGTCTTTAGTAAATTTATCAATATAGCTTGCACTCAATATTCGGTTTACTGAGATTTGAAATTTTTTAAGAGTTTTTTCAATATTTTCTATTAATTCATCGGGCAGACAGATAAAACTGATATCCAAAGAAAAATTCTTACATTTTTGATTGAGTGGTAACTCTTTAAAATGAACATCATCAATAAGATAGCTGTCAATTAAAATGTGAATAATCCTAGTATTTTGAATTGTTTTTTCACACTGATTCCTTGCACTTTTTATTAAGTATAAAATTATACTAGAGTTAATCTTTTCATTATAATCATGCTTTTTCATAGAAATTTGTAAATTTAAAAAATCTCTTGTTTCTAATATTATGTTTATTTTTTCTATAAAATTTCCTAAAATTTTTTCAACCTTAAATACGTTTTCATTAAGAAAAAAATTTAATCTATCAAAGTTTAAATGAATATTGTTGTCATCAAAGAAAATTTCATCCCTAAATATTAATTTGAAATCAGTTTTACGATTAACAGATAATATTATTTTTTTTGGACTGAAAAATAAAAAAACTTCAAAGTTTATATCATTTTCCATTTACTATAACCTGGTTATCTTGGCGAAGATCTAAAATTTTTGTATTCTTAAATTCTTTATTGTGTAATAAACTCAGAGATAGATTTAATGAGTCCTCTAAACTTTCTTTAGGAAGTTTGATAATAACATTTTTGTCAGTTTCAATATCCCACCTACCTGATTTAAAAAAATACAAATTTTTTACGCTGGATAATTCAAACTTTGATTTTTTTATAGATTTTAATAGATTAAAAAAAGAGTTATTATCATAATCTCCAAAGATATTAGGTAAATTATTATCTTTATTGACTGACTGAATTAATTTACCATTTGAACCCAATACAAAAGTTTTTCCATCTTTAAAAATGTTAGCTAAAAATTTTGTTTTGGTTACTCTAATTTCTATTGATGACGGATAATTTTTAAATACAGTGTAATTTTCAATTAATTTATTAGCTTCTAATTTTTTCACTAACTCAAATTTGTTTAAAAAAAAAATATTTTTCAAATTAAGTGATTCAAGATTATCTAATAAATCTTGCATTTCTCTATCATTCAATCCTATTATAGTAATTTCATCTATAGTCTTTAATTCAATATTTGAGAAATACTTATTATTGAAAGTACTTAAAAAAATAATTAAAAAAATATAAAATAAAATTTTTCTACTTAATCTTAATTGCATTTTTTAAAAGTAATTCAATTAATCTAATAAAACTAATTTTTCTAAATGCGGCTATTTCAGGTACTAGAGAAAGTTTTGTCATACCAGGTTGAGTGTTAATTTCCAAAAGGTAGAATCTATTTTTATAAAATTTAAAATCCGATCGTGTAACACCACTGCATTTCAAAATTTTGTGAGCTTTTAAAGCAATGTCCATTAATTCATTATATTGATTCCTACTTAGATCTACAGGAATTATGTGTTTAGTTTTCGCTTTTGGATTATATTTAGCTTGATAATCATAAAATCTTCTCTTTGGTTTTAGTTCAATAGCTCCAAGTTTTTTCGATCCAATTATTGATGCCTGAATTTCACGTCCTGATATAAACTCCTCAATAATAATTTTTCTATACTCTCTTAATGACCTTAATTTTTTAAATATATTTGATTTATTGCATATAAAAACATTGACACTTGATCCTTCATTTATTGGTTTGATAACAACTGGAAATTTGGTTTCTTTCTCGATTTTCTTAATCAAATTATTTTTTGATAAATTGAAAGAATAACAAAAAAATTTTGGGGTTAATATATTATTTTTTATAAAAATTTTTTTTGATATCTCCTTATCCATAGCTAAAGCGGATGCAATAACACCTGAGTGGGTGTAGGGTATTCTGGTACTTTCTAAAATTGTCTGTATGTAGCCATCCTCACCAAATTGGCCGTGTAATGCGTTAAAAATAACTTTTGGTTTGAAGGATTTTATAATGCGAAAGAATTTGTAATTAGGTTCGGTGATCTTTACTTGATAACCATTTTTTTTCAATTCCTTTGCTACTTGCCTTCCAGTATCAAGACTGATTATTCTTTCTTTTGAAATTCCACCTGAAATTATTAATATTTTTTTTTTCAAATTATTCCAATATCTTAATTTCTTTTTCTAAACTAATACCAGTTTTTTTTAAAACTTTTTCAGAAACGTAATCTATCAATTTTTTCATATCTTGAAACTTTGCATTACCTTTATTTACAAAAAAATTAGAATGTTTCTCTGAAATACAAGCATCTCCAAATGATTGATCCAGGGGTACTGAGTCTCTTATAAGCTCCCAAACTTTTTTATTACTTTGAGCTATTGGATTTTTAAATGTACTACCACTTGTTTTAATTCTTGTAGGCTGATTTTTCTCCTTTTTTGATTTTAATTTACTCATTGTAGTCTCTATTTCTTTTTTATTTGACTTTAAACCTTTAAAAGAAGCACTTAAAAAAATATAATCTTCGGGTATATTACTTTTTCTATACTCAAATTTAATATCTTTTGATGGTATTGTTATTACTCTCCCAAGTTTATCAATAGCCTGTACGGAGACTAATATATCTTTAAATTCTTTATCAAAACAACCAGCGTTCATTGTAATACCACCTCCAACAGTACCTGGTATACATGATAAAAACTCAAAACCACTTAAACTATTTTTAAGAGCGAAATTAGATAAACTTTTATCCAGTACAGCACTGCCAGCGATTATTATATCTTCGCTATGTAATGTAATATTATTAAAATTTTTTCCTAGTTTGATAACTACTCCGTCAAATAAATCATCGGTTATTAGAACATTTGAACCAGCACCAAGTACAAATATTCTTTCTTGATTATTAAGAATTTTAAGAAAACTAATCAATTGGTCTAGATGGTCTGCTTTAAAAAATACTTTAGATTTACCACCTATATTAAACCAATTTTTTTTTTTCAAATCATGTTCAAAGTGTAAGTTTTCACCAAAATTATGAAATATTTTTTTAATTTCATTTATTTTCATCTCATCAACTCTGGGAGTTTTCTCATCCAATTTGAAATAGTACCGGCGCCCATACCTATTACTATTTTTTTTCCATAAATATTCTTTTTTACAAATTTCGCTAACTGGAAATTATCTTTTACAAGAAAAAGTTTAACTTTAGAATTTTTTATAATTTCTTTTGCAAATTTTAAATAGCTGAAGTCTAATTTCATTTTTTCTCCTGCTGCATAAACTGGACACAATATAACTATATCTGCATTATGGAATGAAAATGAAAATTCTTTACGAAGGTCTATCAACCTTGAAATTCTGTGAGGTTGAAATATACAAACTTTTTCATAACCTTTAAAAACTTTTTTAACGCCATCTAAAACCATTTTAATTTCGGTTGGATGGTGTGCATAATCATCATAAAAACTTACATTATTAAATTTAAAAATTTTATTAAACCTTCTTTGAACACCTTTAAACCTCAATAAACCATATTTGATATCTTTTATAGTAATACCAACTGTTAGAGCTACAGCGGCAGCTGCTACAGAATTTCTTACATTGTGTATACCAATTAGTGGAATTTTAATCTTTTTGATTGTTTGTTTTTTTTGATTAGGAAGATTTAATACTAAATCGAATTGTGTTATTTCTTCTTTATTAAGTATGTTTTTTATCAAAAAATTTGATTTTAAATTTTTACCATAAGTATAAAAATTTTTATTTTTGATATCTTTAATAAGCTCTCTGTTAATTTTATCATCAATACAGATAAAAGATTTTCCAAATGAAGGGACTTTTTTGATGAATTCATTAAAAGATTTTTTTAAGTCATCCATATTTTTATAAAAGTCCATGTGTTCTCTGTCAATATTCGTGATAATTGAATAAGTGGAAGGAATATGAACAAAACTGCCATCCGACTCGTCTGCTTCTAAAATTGACCAATCACTTTTTCCTAATTTTGCAGAACTTTTTAAAGAGTTGATTACACCACCATTAATTATTGTTGGATCTATATTAGTTTTTTGAAAAATCGAAGCTACCAATGAAGTTGTGGTAGTTTTTCCATGGGATCCAGCTACAACTATATTTTTTGTAAGAGAAACAATGTGTGCCAACATTCTTCCTCTTTTTATTATAGGTAAATTTTTTCTTTTTGCCTCTAGCAATTCTGGATTATTTTTTTTAATAGCTGATGAGACTACAATTATTGTTGCATTTTTTATATGCTGTTTTTTATGACCTATAAATATTTTTATTTTTTCTTTTTTTAATCTCTCTATATTTTTATTTAAAACTATATCGCTTCCTTGAACTTTAAATTCTTTCCCTCTCATTATGAGAGATAAACCACTCATTCCAATTCCACCTATTCCAATAAAGTGAATAACTTCATTTTTTGCAAGTTCAATTTTCATCTAAATTTTTTAATATTTTTTGATTAACATTTATCCATGTGTTTTGATAATTTAAATTAAGTAAATTTTCTTTTTTTTTATCAAAATCTGATTTATTTTGTATAATTTTGATTACTAATTGCTCAATTCTTTCATCAAAAAGATTTTGCTCTAAGATCCAGCAGCAATCATTTTTCAAATAAAAATTCGCATTTTCAAATTGATGGTTATCTTTAGAATTTGGTAATGGCACTGCAATAAAAGGAGTATTAAGAATTGACAATTCGGCTAACGTTGATGCTCCTGCTCTTGTTATACAAACATCTGCTTTAGTAATTTTTTCAATAAAATTTTCATCATAATTAAATATTTCATTCTCAATATTGTTTAAAGTATAGAATTCTTTTAGCGAAAAAATATTTTTTGAATGTGTTTGCTGGATAATTTTTATAGAAAATTTTTTTGAAATATTCAGGATTGAATTTTTTAGATTTTTATCAAAGATGCTTGCTCCTTGGCTCCCTCCAACAATCAATAAACAAAATTTATCATTATTAGTTTTAGATTTTTTTACTTTATAAAATTCATCCCTAACGAGTGGATATATTGTTACTCTTTTATTTATGAATTTAGTGGGAAAATTTTTTATTTGATCTGTGTAGCAAAAAATTTTTTCACATGAACCTAAAAAAAATTTATTAGCTCTTCCCAAAACAAGATTTGGTTCAAATAAGTAAATTTTTAAATTCAAAAATTTTCCTGCTAAAATTAAAGGCAATGACATATATCCACCAGTTGAAATTAATTGATTTATTTTCTCTTTCTTAAGAAAAAAAAAAGTTTTAATGGACAAATATAGAATCTTAAAGAAATTTAGTGGTAGTGATAATAACTTCAGTTTGGGAGTATCAATAATTAAAATTTTGTGAATGTCTTTATTCAAATATTTATATCCTCTATTATCCGTTGAAATAAAAACATCTTTTTTTTTTAAAAGGTGACTATGTAAAATAGTTGCTGGTATTACATGACCTCCTGAACCTCCTGTAGAAATTAAAATCTTCTTTTTCATTTTAACCTATTTTTCTTTTTGTCAAATTTAGAATTATCCCCGAAATGATTGACATACCTATAATAGATGAACCTCCATAACTTATGAAGGGAAGAGTCATTCCTGTGGTGGGAAATAATCTTATATTTACTCCAACATGTATCATTGTTTGCATTAAAATTAAACTTATGCAACCTACCAAAATTAGTTTTGACTTATTGTCATTTTCTAAATTTACTTTTCTAAAAACTGTATGAATAAAAACCAAAAACAAAAATAAAATTAAAATTATAGCAATAATCCCAAACTCTTCTGATATGACAGAAATTATATAATCTGTATGTGCTTCAGGCACCCTATTCTTTAGAGTTCCTTCTCCAATACCTTTACCAAAAAAACCTCCACTAATAATTGACTCAATCGCTTTATCAGATTGAAAATTGTGTGATCCAGTTTCAGTATCAAAAAACGAATGTATCCTACTTTTAATATAAACAAATTTAGGTATAAATAAAATTAAGTAAGTGAATGATAAGAGTAAAACAAAAAAAAGACTGATTAAAAAGATAAAACTTATCCCAGAAATAAAAATTAACACTGACCATGAAAAGAAAATTAATAGAGTTTGACCAATATCTGGTTGCAAAGCTAGTAAGAATACAACGCCTAAAGTTACTAAAAAAGAAACTAAATATTTTAAATGTACATTGACATATCTTTCACTGCTTAAAATAATACTTAAGAACACTATCAAAAAGGGTTTAACTAACTCAATTGGCTGAAACCTTGGCAGCAAATAAAGATCAATCCATCTCTTAGATCCTTTAACTTCAATACCAATCAGCGGAACAAGTAATAAAAGAATTATTGATAAAACAAATAAGAAAATAGAAATCTTAAAAAGATTTTCTTGACCCATAGACGAAAAAGTAAAAATAAAGAACGCACCAATACATAAAAAAATTAAATGCTTAAAAAAAAAGAGATAATCATTTGTGTTTAATTTGTCAGATGCAATCAATGATGTAGATACAAGTGAAAAAAATAAACCTATTAAGAATAACAAAATTATTAATGTAAGTATAAATTTATCAATATTTTTCCACCATTCATAATATATTTTTTGGAAAGATACTAATTTATCCATTTAAATGTTTTTTTATAAGTTTATTAAAATACTGTCCTCTATGCTCAAAATTCCTGAAGCTATCAAAAGAAGCTGCAGATGGACTAAAAATTATTGTGGTTTTTAAGAAATTTTCTTTATTAACGATTGCAAATACTCTTTTTAAAGCATCGCTTAAATTATTAAAATTACTATATTGAATTTTACCTTTTAATTGACTCTTAAAAAACTTTTTATTCTTTCCATATATGAAAGCTCTTATATTGGAATGATATTTTTTATGTAAAACAAACTTGTCACCTTTTTTAGGTATTCCACCTAATAACCAATAAATATTTAATCTTTTTTTTAAAATAGAAATTGATGATGAAAAAGTGGTAGATTTTGAATCATTAATTATAGTAAGGATCTTGTTTTTATATATTATTTGTTGACGATATTTTAATCCCTTAAATTCTTTTAGAGTTTCAAAAACTATTTTTTTTTTAATTTTAATTTATTTGAAATAGCTATTATAAAAGATAAATTTTCCTTATTTGCTTCATCTAAAAAATATTCATTATCGATTTTTTTTTGAACGTTACCCAATGACCTGGTGCTAACTTTTAATATTTTTTTTTTTATTTTTATCTTTGCTAATTCTTTCATAGTTAATAAATCTTTTTCATTGATAAAACCTAAAGAATTTTTTGAGTCATTATTAAGAATTTTAAACTTAGCTCTTACATAATTATTAATTGTTTTATGCCTTTCAAGGTGATCTGGTGATATGTTTAATATAGCAGCATACTTTGATTTAAAAATTTTACTATATTCCAACTGGTAAGATGAAGCTTCAACAACAAAGATAGTTTTAGATTTAACATCTTTTACCGATAATATTGGTCTTCCAATATTTCCAACTAATTTCACATCATAATTATGTTTTAGTAATATTTCATATAAAAGCTGACAAGTTGTAGATTTTCCGTTTGTTCCGGTAATTGAAATACAATCATTTCTGTAAAATGAGTAAAAAACATCTAAATCGGTATAAATTTTATGTAAATTTTTTTTTAAAAACCAAGATAATTTGCATTTATTTATATCTATACCAGGACTAATTATAATAAAATCAAATTGATTTTTAATTATAAATCTTCGAGTAGTTAACTTTGTTGAATTTTTTTTAAAATCATCATGCAAAAAAACTTCACTTTTATTTCTCAAAAAATGTAAAGTTGATAACCCACTTTTACCTGAACCATAAATTAATATTTTTTTATTTAGAAAAATACTCAATCAACTCTCCACTATCTTAATTTGAGTGTTGCCAAACCGATCATTGCAAGAATGATTGAGATAATCCAAAATCTAATAACAACCGTTGACTCCGGCCATCCCTTTTTTTCAAAATGATGGTGAATAGGTGCCATCTTGAAAATTCTTTTACCTGTCAGTTTGAAAGAAATTACCTGAACCATTACTGATACAGCCTCCAAAACAAAAAGGCCTCCTGTTATTGCCAATACAATCTCGTGTTTAGTAATTATTCCTACGGCACCTAATGATCCTCCTAAAGATAATGATCCAGTATCTCCCATAAAAATTTTTGCTGGAGGAGCGTTAAACCACAAAAACCCAAGACAAGAACCAATAATTGCTCCACAAAAAATTGAAATTTCTCCTGTGCCTTCTATGTAAGGTATTTGTAAATAATCAGAGAACAATATGTTGCCGGTTACGTAACTAATAAAAGCAAAACATGCTGCTACTAATATTACAGGCACTGTAGCCAAACCATCTAGACCATCAGTAAGATTTACCGCATTGGATGATCCTATAATCACAAAAACAGAAAAAGGAATAAAAAACCATCCAAGATCTATTATAAGATTTTTAAAAAATGGAAAATATAAATTTGTCATATCTTGATAATCAACATAATAAACAAATAAACAAACTCCAATGACAGCTAATAAAATTTGTAAAATTATTTTAAATTTTGAGGAAATTCCAGAAGAGCTGCTATATCTAATTTTTTTGTAATCGTCGAATGCTCCAAGTAAACCAAAAGAAATAGCAATATATATACAAAATAAAATATTTAAGTTTGATAAATCTGCCCAAAGTAAAACCGAAACCAATAAACCTAATAAGATGATTACTCCACCCATAGTTGGAGTCCCAATTTTTTTTACAATATGATCTTCCGGACCATCATCTCTTATAGGATTTAAAATTTTTCGATTAGAAAAAAATCTTATAAAAGGACCCCCAATAATTAAAACAATAACCAATGACGTGAAGACAGATAGACCAGTTCTAAATGTGAGATACTTAAAAACATTTAAGAAACCGAGTGTATCGACAAAATTTAATAAAAATTGATAAAGCATCAAACAATCCCTTTTATCTTTTTTATTATTTTATTAAAACCAGTCGCATTTGAGGCCTTAACCATAAGACTATCATTATTATCTAAATCGTTTTTAATCAAATCAATAATTTGAGATTTGTTAGATAAAACTCGACCCTTTTTAGAGTTTGAGAGTTTTTCAAACATATATTTCATGTGATGACCTTTTATAAAAACTTTGTCAATCTTTGTTCTGTTTATTATGGCTGCTATTGATTGATGAAGTTTTTTTGAATGTTTACCCAACTCCAACATGTCTCCAAGCAATAGATAATTTTTAAATTTTTTTGAGATAACTTTATCATAATTCAAGATAGCGGATTTTAATGATAGGGGATTTGAATTATAACTTTCATCAATTAAATTAATATTCTTTTTAAAAATTCTAATTTTTGATACGTCTCCTCTACCGTGAGGAATCTTAAATTTAAGAAAGATATTTTTATCTAAACGAAAAATATCAATATATATACTCATAATTCCTAGAGCAGCTAAAATATTATAAATATTATTTTGAAAATTGTTCGAAACTAAAAAATATTTTTTTAATCTATTAAATCTAATATAAAGTTGGAAATAGTTGCCTTTTTTTTTAATATTCAAAAATTTTACATTTGAGTTTTTATTTTTCATTCCGAAAGAAACTAATTTTAGTTTATTTTGAATAACTATTTTTTTATGCATACTAAAAAAATTATCGTCAGCATTTAAAACTACAAAACCACTTGATTTAGTATTTTGAATAATTTCAGATTTAGCGATGGCAATTTGTTTAATATTTTTAAAATTTTTAGCATGTGCAAAATTAATATTTGTTATTACACTTACATCAGGTTGGATTATTTTCGATAAATAATCTATTTCACCTTTTTTATCCATACCAACCTCTAAAATACCAAAATCATCATTTTCTTTTAGATTTAATATGCTTATAGGAACACCATATTTATTATTATAAGATTTTGGTGAAATACTTACTTTGGAGACTTTTCTTAATGTATTTCCAAGTAATTCCTTAAGAGTTGTTTTTCCGCAACTTCCAGTTATGGCTACTATATTTGTGTTTATATTTTCTCTAAAAATTTTTGAGACATTTGTTAAAAATTTTAATGTATTTTTAACTTTGATTTGCCTATTATTTTGAAATTTTTTTTGAACATGGTTTACTACAGCAATAGAAGCTTTATTTTTAAATGCTTGATTTACAAATTTATTACCATCATTTTTCCTTCCTTTAATTGCAAAAAAAACGTCATTTTTTTTTACCTCGCGAGAATTAATTCTTGCAAATTTTAAAGATAATTTTGAGGGTAATTTTTTTTTACCTGACAATTCTTTCAAAATGTTTAACTTAATATTATTAGATAGATTTAAATTTTTTTTTTTGATTGAATTTAAAATTATCTGTTTGTCTGAAAAATAAATTTTTTTTTTTCCTAGATCTTGTATTTTTTCATGACCTTTTCCAGCAATAAGTAAGATTTCGCCTGAATTTAGATTTTCGATTGCTACAGATATCGCTTTAGCCCTATTGGATATTTCAATAACTTTTTTATTATTTATACCTTTTTTTATATCTCTTCGAATTTTTTTTGGATTTTCAAATCTCGGGTTATCATCAGTAAGATAAATTCTGTCAGAATAATCAGATGCAATTTTACCCATTTTAGATCTTTTGTTATGGTCTCTATTACCACCACATCCAAACAGTAAAGAAATTTTTTTATGTTTAAATTGTTCTCTTAAATTCAACATACAACTCTTTAAAGCATCAGGCGTGTGTGCATAATCAAGTATTACTTTTGAATTATTTTTTATTTTACCAATTTTCTCAAATCTTCCCTCTACCGGAATAATTTTTGGTAAAACTTTGATAATTTTGTCTAGATTTAAATCACTTTTTTTTGCTGCAATAATTGCCATTAATATATTTTTTAATTGAATTTTTCCGATTAGATTAAGTTTAATAATTCTGATAGATTTTTTATACTCTATCTTTATTAATTGAGATTCTCCTTGATAAGAGTGTGATAGAATTTTAAATAAACCATTATTATTAATTGTATGAAGTTTAAGATTTTTATTTATTGAAATTTTTTTAATCTTTTTAAATTCTGCTAATTTTTCATCTGTTATTATACCACCGCTACTTTTAATGAGATTTTCAAATAAATAGAGTTTTGCTTTTAAATAATTATCTAAATTTTTATGGTAATCTAAATGGTCGTGTGAAAAATTAGTGAATATTCCTAAAGTGAATAAAAGACCATCAAGTCTGTTTTGTTCAAGACCATGGCTTGAAGCTTCCATAATTACATTTTGAACACCTTTTTTTTTAAGTTTATTCAATATCTTTCCTAAATTAATTGGATCAATTGTAGTGTGAGACAGATCAAGATTAATACTATCTGATTTAACTCCTAATGTTCCGATAGAAGCTACTTTTTTGTTGTTTAATTTTAATATCTGACGGTAAAATTCACAAACAGATGATTTTCCATTTGTTCCTGTAACCGCAATTAAATTTTTTGGACGATTTTTATAAATTTTAGATGAAACTTCTGCTAATAATTTTCTGACATTTTTTGTATGAATTTGTATTCCATTAATTTTTTTTTTTATTTTTTGCTCTGAAACAATAATTCTACAACCTTTTTTTTCTACAATTGGTATAAACTTATTGCCATCGAAATTATTTCCCTTAATAGCAAAAAAAATATCATTTTTCTTTACTTTAGTGCTATCAAAAGTAATACCAGAAAAAAAAAATTGAGAGTTTTTTTTTTTTATACCAGGAATATAATCTTTAAGCAGCATAAGCTAATTAACCTCACTATATTTTGTGGCTAAAATAGGCCCAATTTTTTCTACAATGTGACCTGCCGCTTCTACACTATTCCAGCCAGCGGTATTTCTTGGGCTTCCTTTCAATTTAAAATTTGATCCATCTCTGTAATTATAAATGTAATTTTTGTTTATTTTAGGTGCATCTAACATAATTGCTAAAATAAACTTTGGTTTTGTAGTTGGAAAAACAGAGACAAAAGTATTGATTTTTTCTTTCGAATAAACACCTTTAGAACTTTTATTAGCAGTTCCTGTTTTGCCACCAATTTCGTATCCATCAATATCTGCTAGCTTAGCGGTACCTTCCTTAGTAGATACGATCTTTCTTAAAATCGGTAAAATTTTCATAGAAATATTTTCATTTAAAACTCTTTCTGCTTTTATTTTTTTACTCGTTTTTAAAAGTGTTGGTTTTACATAGTAACCACCATTAACAATAATTGAGTATGCTTTAACAACTTGAAGTAAAGTGGTTGTAATACCATGGCCAAAAGAAGCTGTGGCTAATGGACATTTTCCCCAAGTAAAATTAATTGGCCTACCTACTTCTTCAATATCAAAATCAATTTTTTCTAATATGCCGAGTTTTGATAAAAATAATTTAAATTTTTCTTGTCCAACTTTTTGACCAATCCTTACTGATCCTATATTTCCTGACCTTATTAAAATTTGTTCAGCTGTAAGGTCTGTGGGAATTTCTTTATCATACTCTCTAATAGGAAATCCAGAGCAAGTTAAAGATTTTGGTAAATCAATAAATTGGGTTTCTGGCTCAATAACTTTTTCATCTAAAGCTGCTGCTAAAGTAAATGTTTTAAATACCGAGCCAAATTCATAAATCCCTTTTGTTGCTCGATTAATATAATTTACATCAGAAATTTTTTCTCTTTTATTCGGATTAAAATCTGGCAAAGAAACTAAGGATAAAATTTCACCATTATTAACATCCATTAAAATTACTGCGCTCCCTTTAGTATTAAAAATTTTATTAAACTTAATTAGTTCATTTCTTATTAAATATTGAATATCTGTATCTAAACTTAATTTTATTGGCTCATTTGAAATTTTTAGTTTTTCATCAAAAGATTTTTCTAAACCCGATATACCTTTATTATTGTCATCTATTTGACCTATAATATGACTAAACAGATTTTTTTCAGGATATACTCTTATTAATCTATCTTCAGATTGAATTGATTTATCACCAAGCTTCATTACCTTGTCATATTTTTCTTGGGATATTTTCTTTTCAAAATAAAAAAAATTCTTTTTTTCTAAGTTTCTTTTAACCTGAACATAGTCTTTATTTGGAAAAATATATTTTAAGTTTAAAATTAACTTCTCTTTATTGATAACTTTTTTTGAGCTTATTCCAATATCTATTGAATTTACAGTTTTAACCAAATATTTACCATTTCTATCAACTATATCTGCTCGATAAAGTTTATGGTTAGAACTTTTCAAATTTGGTTCAATTATCCTATTATCTTTCCTTGAGCCTAGATGAATTAAATGAATAGAGTATATGATTGAAATTATAAAAAAAATAAAGAATATAAAACTTATTCTATTAAATGAGATATTTATATTTGATTTAATTTTTTTATAAAAAAATTCATTTTTTTGATCCTCTAAAGTAATATTCGAATAATCCTTATTCATTTATTTCAAAAATATTAAAGTTACCAATTAATAGAACATTAGATTTTTTAGTTAAAGTTTTTATAGTATTTATGTCTTTCTGAATAAGATCTTTTTCAAAAAAACGGTTTTGATATTCGAGTAATTTTTCAGTCGAACTTAAATAATCATATTCCAATCTGGTGTCACCTAATTCTTTTTCAAAATCCTTAAGTTTCTCTTTTTTTACAAAGATTTCATCTTCAATTTTTTTTGTAGAGTTTTTAATAATCGCAGTAGAAAATATTAGTAAAAATATAAAAATAATTACTGCTAATTTTTTCATAATTTATTACTTATATTTTCAGCTTCAATTAAAGATTTAAATTTTTCAAAAACATCAGTTTCAAAATTATAAAAATCTTTTTTTTTTATAACGAATCTTAATTTTGCAGATCTAGATGATATATTTTGGCTTAACTCCTGTTTACTTGGAATAATAGGTTTTTTCTGCTTCATATAGAATAAAGGTTCTGATTGAATGATATTTGGTTGATACCGCGAGATACTCTTATTTTGAGACAAACTTCTAAAAAAATATTTTACAATCTTATCCTCTAGTGAGTGAAAACTTACTACTGCTAATATTCCACCCTTTTTCAAAACTCTTGTTGCATTTATCAATCCATAAATTAATTCACTGATTTCCTTGTTAACAAATATTCTAATTGCCTGAAAAACTTTTGTAGAATTATGAATTTTAGAATTTTTCCTTCTTTTTACTGTGTCAATAATATTTACTAAATCTTGTGTATCAATTTCGTGATTAATCCTCTCATAAACTATTTTATTTGCAATCTTTTTTGCCTCTTTTTCTTCTCCAAAAAATCTGAAAATTTTTTGTAGGTCATTAGAATCAAGTTTATTGATCATCTCTTTTGCTGAAAAATCGTTTAAACCTAATTTCATATTTAGTTTGCCTTTAGAGCTAAATGATAATCCTTTTTTATTATCTTTTATTTGATTTAAAGAATATCCTAAATCAAAAACCACCCCTTTAACATTTTCATTTTTCAATTTTAAATTTTTTAGTTGGCTAAATTTTATGTTTTTAAAGAAAAACCTATCTTCAAAAGTCTTTTTAATTTCATTTGCAATTTTTTTGCTCTCAATATCTCTATCGATTGCGATTACTTTAGTGTTTGAAAATTTTAAAATTTCTTTTGTATATCCACCTTGACCAAAAGTGCAGTCAATAAATGTGCCACCATTTTGAGGGGAAATAATGCTAATAATTTCTTCTAGCAGTACCGGATAGTGTTCTGATCTGTCCGATACTATGGTGGCTTTCATTTATTTTCTTGAAGACCATTAATTTTTTTGTCTTCTTAAAAATGCAGGTATTTCGAGATCATCTTCCTCTTTCTCATCCTCTGTTGAATTCGAAAATTCATTTGTATCCAAATTAGCATTTTCAGAGCTAAATAAATCTGGCTCATCAGTGTCAACCCCAAATTCTCTTAGATCATTTTGACTATTATGTTCTATCTCTGAAGTCTCTAAATTTTTTTCATTAAAAGATGATTCATTACTCTCAGAAATAATTTCTTTCGTTTCCCCAATTTCTTGGTTTTTCAAAAGTTCCTCATGATATTGATTATTCACATCGTTGACTGATTGATTTTTCGATTGACTTTGTAAATTATCAGAAACTATTTCGTTCTCAAGTTTGAGAGCATTTGCACCATGTGAAACTGGATTTGAGTTAACTCCACCAAATGAAAAAGATTGGGACAAACCATTGGCTGCAAAGTCAGAATAACCTGGATTTCTATTTTGTATTCTATGAACCATATTAATTACTGATTTAGTCTCAGGCTGTTGCCCGTCCAAAGATGTTGCAACAATTGAAACTCTCATTTTTCCATCAAGTTCTGGGTCAGTAATAGCGCCAATGATTAATTCCGCTTCAGGATCTACTTCAGCTCTCACTTTGTTAACTGCTTCATCAACTTCAAAGAGTTTAAGATCCTTTCCTCCAGTAATGTTTACTAATAAACCCTTCGCACCTTTTAAAGTATAATCATCAATAAGAGGATTGCTGATTGCCATCTCAGCTGCTTTTATTGCTCTACCTTCGCCTTCAGCTTCGCCAGTTCCCATCATGGCTTTACCCATTGAAGCCATTACGGACTCAACATCGGCAAAATCAAGATTTATCAATCCAGGTCTGACCATTAGATCAGTTATACTCTGAACTCCATGCATAAGAACATTATTAGACAAATTAAAGGACTCCTCAAAAGTAGTTTGTTCATTTGCAATTTTAAATAAATTTTGATTTGGAATGACTATAATAGTATCAACATGTCTTCTTAATTCTTCAAGACCTTGTTGCGCTCGTCTCATCCGCGAAGGTCCTTCATATAAAAAAGGAAGTGTTACTACTCCAACTGTAAGGATATTTAATTCTTTAGCAGCTCTAGCAATTACATGCGCTGCACCCGTACCGGTTCCACCACCCATTCCTGCAGCAATAAATACCATATTCGCGCCTTGAAGAATATTGACAATATCATTTAAAGACTCGTCTGCAGCAGCTTGACCTATATCAAGTTTTGCTCCAGCCCCTAAACCCTTTGTTAAATTCAAACCAATTTGAATTTTTGACTTTGCTTTACTATGTTTTAAATCTTGTGCATCTGTATTTACTGCAATAAATTCAACTCCTTGCATTCCATTATTAATCATCTCATTGATAGCATTTCCACCTGCGCCTCCAATTCCCATCACTAAAAGTCTTGGTTGTAACTCTTTTATTTCTGGTACTTTAAAATTGATTGTCATTATATCATCCCCCGTTATTTGTTAAGTTGGTTCTCCCATTTAAGACTAGCTCTATGTAAATTAGCTTTTTTCTTAGCGTTAGTTTTAAATTTTTCAAAAAATGTTGGTTCCCAAATTTGGAATGTCTTACCTTGACCAACAAAAATCATATTTTTTTTTATTTTTGCATGTTTTAATAACTTGGACGTTAAAGTAATTCTGCCTTCACTATCAAATTGTAAATTAACGCTTTCTGATAAAATGGAGGTTGCAAAAAAATCTCTTTTTTCTTCAAACGGATTTAATGAATCAATTGAACTGGAAATTTTTTCCATTCTATCTTGTGACCAAGCCTCGATTGATTGATTATTAAAAGATGGATAACAAATTATGCCATTATATCCTAGATTGGATAAATATGATCTAAAACTTGCAGGCACGGATACCCTTCCTTTTTTGTCTAGTTTGTTTTCGTAAGTTGATAAAAACATAAATCATAAATTTCTTAATTCCCAATAATGGGAATTTATGGGATATTATGGGTTTTTAAATAAAGTGTCAATAGTAGGTTTTTAATGAAAAATAAGAAATTTCAACTAACTAAATACGAAGTAATACATGATGTTTATTAATAACTATCTTGGAAAAGCCAGATGAACTGTAAGCCGGGTTCTGTCTTTTAAATTTACCATTTATCTAGGCTCAAAATCACTCTTGAGCTCAAGCGACTAACCCTGATGACTAGCCAAGAATTGCTTTTTGTTTTTTAACATTGTCATCTCTACTTAGTCTTGCTCTCAGTGGGGTTTTCCAGCGTTCATTGTTACCAATAGAACCGGTGTGCTCTTACC
>MDTE01068741.1_pt1 | contig 23403 bp, 20 predicted proteins | sample 811231 | NCBI WGS metagenome assembly MDTE01 (sample SAMN05326651, study PRJNA326480) | marine metagenome | isolation source: seawater | place: Indian Ocean: Red Sea | collected 2010 | reverse complement strand
TCTGCAAGCTCCGCCATCACGTACCGGTCGCCAACCGCCGCGCGCACGAACGGCACGTCCATCTCGCGCAGCGCGATTTCGAGTCCGAAATTGGTCATGAGGGTCCCGACAACACCGCCCAGCGGTCTGCCCTCCCGATGTCGGGCCAGGGTCATCAGGAACAGCAGTTCGTCCCCGTCGACAATGTCGCCCTCGTGATCGACCATCACCACGCGATCACCGTCCCCGTCGAATGCGATGCCAAGATCTGCGCGAGATTCAAGGACACGAGCTGCAAGCAGCCCCGGCTCCGTCGAGCCGACGCCACTGTTGATGTTGAGACCGTCCGGCTGGACACCCATCTCGAGCACCTCGGCGCCCAACTCGCGAAACACACTCGGCGCCACGTGATAGGTCGCCCCGTGCGCACAATCAAGGACGATCCGCATCCCGGTGAGGCTCCGCTCGCTCGGAAAGGTGCTCTTGCAGAACTCGATGTAGCGACCAGGGGCATCGTTGATACGGGTCACTTTGCCCAGTCGGTCCGAGTCGACCATTTCCATCGGCTCGTCGAGCTGCGCCTCGATCGCGAGTTCGACCTCATCGTCGATCTTCGTGCCGCCGTCAGAGAAAAATTTGATGCCGTTGTCGAAGTAGGGGTTGTGGGACGCGCTGATCACAACGCCCGCCCGCCCTTTGAACGTCCGCGTGAGGTACGCAATCGCGGGCGTAGGCATCGGACCCAGCAGCGAGACATTCACTCCCGCCGCAGAGAACCCGGCCTCGAGCGCGGACTCGAAAATATAGCCGGAGATGCGTGTGTCCTTGCCAATCAGGACGCTGCCTCCGCCCCGTTCGGCGAACACGCGCCCGGCGGCCCACCCAAGCTTCATGATGGTTTCCGGCGTGATGGGCTCGGTGCCCACGCGGCCCCTGATCCCGTCGGTTCCGAAGAAGCGCTTCTTCACCCGAGTCTCCACAGCGGTCTGAGAGGTCGCCTACCCTAGCAGCCGACGCACCCGCACGCAGCCAGAGATTGACAGAACGTGGGGAACGACAGGTTGGGCGGGAGCGATCGGCCGGCTCCCGGGGTCGGGTCTGGCTCAGACCCGGGGCTGGCGGCCGTTGAAGGCCTCGACGATTGCGAGTGCCTGTTTCGTCTGTGCGACATCGTGGACCCGCAGAAGGCGGGCGCCCTCGTGCGCCGCCAACGCCGCCGCTGTCACGCTGCCAATCAGGCGGTCTTCGGTGCGCGTCCCGAGCGCCGCGGCGACCGTGCTCTTGCGCGAGACACCCACCAATACAGGGTAGCCAAGGTCGACCAACGCGCGCAGTTCCCGGAGCAGACGCCAGTTGTGCGCGGGCGTCTTGCCAAATCCGAACCCCGGATCGAGGAGGATGTCAGCCTGCCTCATGCCCGCCGCAAGGCAATCCCGGGCCCTTTCCGCCAGGAACTCGGCGACCTCCGCGACCACATCCGCGTACCGCGGCGCTGACTGCATCGTCCGGGGCGTCCCCTGCATGTGCATGAGGCACACCGGCACTCCGAGTTCGACCGCCGTGCTCACCGCGCCGTCCGCCTGCAGGGCCGCGACGTCGTTGATGAGGTTGGCGCCCGCTTGAACGGCGCCGCGCATGACCTGGGGTTTGCTGGTGTCGATCGAGACCGGTACCGCGGTCGTACCACGCAGTGCTTCGATGACCGGGATCACCCGGTCGAGCTCTTCCTCGGCCGAGATGGCGACGGCCCCGGGACGGGTCGACTCGCCCCCGATATCGATGATGTCGGCGCCCTCATCCACCATGCGCAGCGCGTGATCGAGCGCGCGGTCCCGCTGCACGAACGCTCCACCGTCACTGAACGAGTCCGGTGTCACGTTGAGGATGCCCATGACGAGCGTGTCGTGCCCGGCGAGACGGGCACGCAGGCTTTGCGTGGGATTCACGCCGGGTGCGGTGCGCGGCACCGATGCGTCAGGCCGGGCAACCGGTGCGCCAGTGCTCCGATCAATGCTCGCCCGCGGGCCCCCCAACGGAACCGCTCTGACGCGGTGCCGGGTCTTCGTCGACCGTGGGGTCGGGGTCAGGCTGTGGCGGTTCGCTGGGATCATCCCAGCCAGCAGGCGGCCGTGGTGGACGCCCGTTCATGATGTCGTCGATCTGCTCGTCATCAATCGTCTCGTATTCGAGCAGCGCCTCGGCCATGGCATGCAGCTTGTCGACGTTCTCGTCCAGAAGCCGCGTTGCCGTGGCGTAACATTCGTCGATGATCTTGCGCACCTCTTCGTCGATCTTGCGCGCAGTCTCGCCGGACACGGATGAGCGCGAGGAACCCGCCGACATGCCGAGGAAAACCTCCTCGTCGTCCTCGTCGTACATGAGCGGACCCAACTCGTTCGAGAGCCCCCACTTGGTGACCATCTTCCGGGCGAGATTCGTCGCCTGCTGGATGTCGTTCGAGGCACCAGTCGTGATGCCGTCTTCGCCGAGCGTCATCTCCTCGGCGACGCGACCGCCAAATGCGGTACAGATCTGCGAGTAGATCGCACGCTTCGACAGCGAATAGCGGTCCTCTTCCGGCAGGAACATCGTGACGCCGAGCGCGCGACCACGTGGAATGATCGTGACCTTGTAAGCCGGGTCGTGTTCGGGCACCAGCTTACCGACAATGCAGTGCCCTGCCTCGTGATACGCGGTGTTCCGGCGCTCCTTCTCGGACATGACCATGGTCTTGCGCTCGGTGCCGAGCATGATCTTGTCCTTGGCCTCGTCGAACTGCTGCGGGCCAACGACGCGCAGGCTACGGCGCGCCGCGAACAGGGCGGCTTCGTTCACGAGATTCGCGAGATCCGCTCCGGAAAAGCCCGGCGTGCCCCGCGCGATCACCGACGGATCCACATCTTCACCGAGCGGCACTTTGCGCATGTGCACTTTGAGAATCTGTTCCCGGCCGCGAATGTCAGGCAGCGACACGACCACCTGGCGGTCGAAGCGCCCCGGTCGCAGCAACGCCGGATCCAGTACGTCCGGACGGTTGGTCGAGGCAATGACAATAATGCCTTCGTTACCGTCAAAGCCGTCCATCTCGACGAGTAGCTGGTTGAGCGTCTGTTCGCGCTCGTCATGCCCGCCGCCGAGACCCGCGCCCCGATGGCGGCCCACCGCATCGATCTCGTCGATAAAGATGATGCAGGGCGTCTGTTTCTTGGCCTGATCGAACATGTCACGGACGCGGGACGCACCAACGCCAACGAACATCTCCACAAAGTCGGAACCCGAGATCGAGAAAAACGGCACCTTCGCTTCGCCTGCAATCGCCTTCGCGAGGAGCGTCTTGCCCGTCCCTGGCGGGCCGACCATCAGCGTGCCCCGCGGGATGCGGCCGCCCAGCTTCTGGAACTTCGAGGGGTCCTCCAGGAACTCGACGAGTTCGGTGACCTCCTCCTTTGCCTCATCGACCCCGGCGACGTCCTTGAAGGTCGTGTTGATCTGATCCTCGCCCAGCAGTTTCGCCTTGCTCTTGCCGAACGTCAGCGGACCGCCACGACCGCTCGCGCCGCCCTGCATCTGGCGCATGAAGAACATGAATACCGCGATGATGATGAGGATCGGGAAGCTGGCAACGACCAGTTGCGTCCAGATGCTCTGCTGTTCGGGACGCGCGCCCGTCGTGATCACGTCGTGCTCGAGCAGATCGTCGATGAGCTTCTGGTCCGTGACCTGCGGTTGCATGGTCTCGAACTTCTGCCCGTTATGCAGCTCGCCGGAGATGGTCAGACCATCGATGTCGACGGCGCGCACTTCGTTCGAGTTCACGAGATCGACGAACCGCGAGTACTCGAGCTCGTCGGGCCCTTCACGCATGCCGAAGTTGTTGAACACCACCAGGAGCACCGCGGCGATCACCAGCCACAGCAGAAGATTCTTGCCCATGTCACTCATGGCTATTACCTCAATGAAAGGCGCCTCGCCTTCCCTCTGTCCACCCGAAACCCCGGAGGCATCGGGCACATCTTATTCTGTACTTCCCAACAGTCTACGTCACGGACGCCACAACGGACGACGGGAATCGCCTCCAGAGTCAGCCGCGATAATCGAGGCCGATCAGGTAGAACTCACGCGAACTGCTGCGCGACGCGTCCGGCTTGTGGTTCACCACCTTCCTGAACGCGGCCCGGCACGCATCGCGAAACTCGTCTGTCCCGGCGCCTTCGAAACATTTGACCACAAGGGCCCCGTGCGGTTTCAGGATTCGCGTAGCGAGATCGAGCGCCAGTTCCACCAGTTCCATCGAGCGTGCCTGGTCGGCGACACGCACTCCACTTAGATTGGGGGCCATGTCCGACAAAACAAGGTCCGCGCCCCCGCTGGTCTCGTCCAGCACCCGCTCGAGCGTCCGATCCTCCGTGAAGTCGCCTTCGATGACTGTGACTCCCCCCAAAGATGCAACGGGGAGCCGATCGACTGCAACAATTTTCCCGGTGTCACCCACCGCATCCCGGGCGACCTGGCTCCAGCCCCCGGGTGCGGCTCCGAGGTCCACGACGACGGTTCCCGGCTGCAGCACGCGGTACTTCTCGTCAATCTGGAGCAGTTTGTAGCTTGCCCGCGACCGATAGCCGTCACGGCCCGCCCGTTTGACGTAGCCGTCGCGTTGCTGACGCTGCTGCCACGCATTAAGCTTGCGGCCCCGTCCCCGTCCCTCGGGCGGTCGGGACTTCTGATTCATGACCGTTTACCCACGCAACGTCCTCCCAAATGCCCTCTACCGAACCCCCGCAGCAGCAGCCGCAAGAAAAGCCGAACCCGCGCGAAGCGAAACGGATGCGCGCCATCGGCCACAAGCTCCACCCACTGGTGATCGTCGGCGACAAGGGCGCCAGCGACGCCGTGCTCGCGGAACTGGACCGGGCCCTGACCGATCATGAACTCATCAAGGTGCGCGTGAACCTGCCGCGCGAAGAGCGCGTCGCGGAACTGCAGCGCCTCAAGGAGCGTTCGGGCGCCCATATCGTACAGGCAACCGGCCGGGTTGCCTTGCTGTTGCGCAAGGCGCGCAAGCCCAAGGCACATTTGTCGAACCTGTTGCGGGAGTTCTAGGGCAGCGTCCTTCGAGCGGATCTCTTGCGCGCCCCCTTGCGTCACACCCGGCGCAACGCTGGCCCCGCAGGCCCGCGCTCACTAGAGGTGTGCGACCGAATCGATCTCGTACTGAATGTCACCGGACGGCGTCTGGACGACCACGACGTCGCCCGCTTCCTTGCCGATCAGCGCACGGGCAATCGGCGTATAGATCGAAATCTTCTGTTCCTTCAGGTCAGCTTCGTCGTCGCCGACGATCTTGTAGGTGACCTCGCTGTCGTCATCGAGATTGATGAGACCGACGGTGACCCCAAAAATCACCTTGCCGGAACTCTCGATGGTCGTAACGTCGATCACCTGCGCGACAGAGAGCTTGCCTTCGATCTCCGCGATGCGGCCCTCGATGAGCCCCTGTTCCTCTTTCGCGTACTGGTACTCGGCGTTTTCCCGCAGGTCACCCTGCTCACGCGCCGTCGCGATTTCCCTGATGATCCGCGGACGCTCCTGCGACTTGAGCCGGTCGAGTTCCTGACGCAGGGCCGCAGCACCCGCCACCGTCATGGGTACTTTGTCCATCACGTTACCCCCTGTTACACCATACCCGCGCGCGCACCACACTCCCGGGCATCGGGCCCGAAATGCAGTCGCGGGAAAAGAAAGTCTAGAGGACAGCGGCCTCTAAAGCGACCAAAACACGGCGCCCCAATGCGTCGCGCACGGAACGATTATTGTCTGGCGTGCCAGTCCTGCAGGCTGGTGACGCTGTAGTCTTCACCGTGCCTGATCGCTGCCACACACGCCTCTCCACCGGAGATGGTCGTCGTGTAGAACACCTTGCTCTGCAGCGCGGTGCGACGGATCTCGAATGAGTCGGCAATCGCCTGTTTCCCCTCAGTCGTGTTCACGATGAACTGCACTTCCTGGTTCTTCAGCATGTCGACGATGTGCGGGCGCCCTTCGTTGACCTTGTTGATGTCGCCGATCGGCACGCCCGCTTCGCGGATGATCCGTGCGGTACCGACAGTCGCCACAAGCTTGAAGCCGAGTTCGACCAGATCCCGCGCAACGTCGATGATGCCCGGGCGGTCGACAACCCGAACGGACAGGAATGCGGTCCCTGCCTCCGGCATCGGATCGCCCGCAGCGCGCTGCGCCTTGCCGTATGCCTCGCTGAACGTTTCGCCCACTCCCATGACTTCACCGGTCGACTTCATCTCGGGTCCAAGAATCGGATCGACCCCGGGAAACTTGCCGAACGGGAACACCGCTTCCTTGACGCTGAAGTGGGTCGGCACAATCTCCTCGGTGAAGTTCTGCTCCGCCAGGGTTGTGCCCGCCATGCATCGCGAAGCGACTTTGGCGAGCGACACGCCGATGCACTTCGAGACGAAAGGCACCGTCCGGGAGGCGCGCGGATTCACCTCGAGGACGTAGATGTCGTCCCCCTGGATCGCCAACTGCACGTTCATGAGTCCGACGACACCCAGCTCAGCCGCCATTGCCTTGACCTGCCCGCGAATCCGTTCGAGCGTCGGCTCATCAAGACTGTACGCTGGCAGCGAGCACGCCGAGTCTCCCGAATGGATGCCGGCCTGCTCGATGTGCTGCATGATCGCGCCAATCACGACCTGCTTGCCGTCCGACACGGCATCGACGTCCACCTCGATTGCCTGGTCCAGAAAGTGGTCCAGCAGCACCGGCGATTCTTCGGAGACGTCCACCGCCTCCTGCAGATATTGGCGCAGTTCGTCTTCGGAGTGCACGATCTCCATCGCTCGCCCGCCGAGAACGTATGACGGGCGCACCACCAGCGGGAACCCGATGTCGCCCGCAGCGGCGACGCCTGCGTCCATTGTCTTGACCGTCTGATTGGGTGGCTGCCGCAGATCGAGCTTCTCGATCAGCTTCTGAAACCGCTCGCGGTCTTCGGCAGCATCGATCGCATCCGGACTCGTCCCGATGATCGGGACGCCGTGCTCAGCCAGCGCATTCGCCAGCTTCAGCGGGGTCTGACCGCCGAACTGCACAATGACCCCCTTCGGGCGCTCCAGTTCGACAATTTCGAGGACATCTTCGAGCGTGAGCGGCTCGAAATAGAGCCGATCGGACGTGTCGTAGTCCGTTGAGACCGTCTCGGGGTTGCAGTTGACCATAATGGTCTCGTAGCCGTCCTCGCGCATGGCAAGCGCGGCGTGCACGCAACAATAGTCGAACTCGATCCCCTGACCGATCCGGTTCGGCCCGCCGCCGAGCACCATGATCTTCTCTTTGTCGGTGGGGTTGGATTCGCACTCCGTCTCGTACGTCGAGTACATGTACGCCGTCGCAGACACGAACTCAGCGGCGCACGTGTCGACCCTCCGGTACACCGGCCGCACGCCAAGCCCGATGCGCCTCTCGCGGACTTCGCTTTCGCGCTTGCCGAGCAGTTCGGCGATTCGCGCGTCCGAGAATCCTTCACTCTTGAACCCGAACATCGCGTCCGCGTCGAGTGCATCGAGCGCGCTGGCGGCGATCGCGGTCTCGGATTCGATCAGGTCCTCGATCTGGGCGAGAAACCACGGATCGATGCCCGTCAGATCGAAGATCTGCCCGGCCGTCAGTCCCTGGCGGATCGCGTCTGCCACGTACCGGATGCGGTCAGCACCGGGCTCGCGAAGTTCCGCCTGGAGTTTGGAGAGCCAGCGCTCCTGGGACGTATCGATGACCGGATCGAGCCCGTTGATGCCAATCTCGAGACCCCGCAGCGCCTTCTGCATGCTCTCCTTGAAGGAGCGCCCGATGGCCATCACCTCGCCGACCGACTTCATCTGGGTCGTGAGCACGTTCTCGGCCTGGGGGAATTTCTCGAAGGTGAACCGCGGGATCTTGGTGACGATGTAGTCGATCGAGGGTTCGAACGAGGCCGGTGTGGCGCCGCCCGTGATCTCGTTGGAAAGCTCGTCGAGTGTGTAACCCACGGCGAGCTTCGCGGCCACCTTGGCGATCGGGAAGCCCGTCGCCTTGGACGCGAGCGCCGAGGAGCGGGACACCCGCGGATTCATTTCGATGACGACCAGCCGTCCGTCTTCGGGATTGACCGCAAACTGCACGTTGGAGCCACCGGTCTCGACGCCGATCACGCGCAGCACGGCGATCGATGCGTCCCGCATGATCTGGTATTCCTTGTCGGTCAGCGTCTGTGCCGGGGCGATCGTGATCGAATCACCCGTGTGCACACCCATCGGGTCCAGATTCTCGATCGAGCACACGATGATGCAGTTGTCGTTTCGGTCGCGAACAACCTCCATCTCGAACTCTTTCCAGCCGAGCAGCGACTCGTCGATTAGCAGTTCGCTCGTCGGTGAGAGGTCCAGCCCACGCTCGCAGATCTCTTCGAAGTCGTCGTGGTTGTATGCGACGCCGCCGCCGCTTCCACCAAGGGTGAAGGAGGGCCTGATCACACAGGGGTAGCCAAGCTGGGACTGCACCTGACGCGCTTCGACCATCGAGTGCGCAATGGCTGACCGGGGCGTCTCGAGGCCGATCGACTTCATCGCAATGTCGAACTTTTGCCGGTCCTCGGCCTTGTCGATGGCTTCGCGTTTCGCGCCGATCAGTTCGACGCCATACTTTTCGAGCACGCCTTCCCGGGCGAGATCGAGGGCGCAGTTCAGCCCGGTCTGACCACCCATGGTCGGGAGCAGCGCGTCCGGTCGCTCGGCGGCAATGATGTTCTCGACCGCGCGCCATGTGACGGGCTCGATGTAGGTCGCGTCCGCCATGGTCGGATCGGTCATGATCGTCGCCGGATTCGAGTTCACCAGGATGACCCGGTACCCCTCTTCCCGCAGCGCCTTACACGCCTGCGCGCCGGAGTAGTCGAACTCACATGCCTGGCCGATGACAATCGGGCCAGCCCCGATGATCAGGATGCTCTTGATGTCGGTACGTTTTGGCATCAGCGGGTGGTCCGGCGACAGGTTGAACGGGGAGCAGGGACCATCAGGACGTGCCTCGCGCGGCCACGTACTGGTCCATCAACTCAATGAAGTGATCGAAGAGCGGACTGGCGTCATGGGGACCGGGGCTCGCCTCCGGGTGACCCTGGAATCCGAACGCGGGTTTGTCGACGAGGTGCAGCCCCTGCAGCGTCCCGTCGAAAAGGGACTGATGCGTCATCCGCACGCTGTCGTTGAGGGTGTCTTCGTCGATACAGAACCCGTGATTCTGGCTGGTGATGAGCACCGTACCGTCATCCAGATTCTTCACCGGGTGGTTGGCGCCGTGGTGACCGTGTCCCATCTTGCGGGTCTTGAGACCCGCCGCGAGACCGAGCAACTGCAGACCGAGGCAAATGCCGAAAACCGGCACGTCGGCCTGCAGAATCGACTGAATCGCGCTGATCGCGTAGTCGCAGGGGTCGGGGTCGCCCGGGCCGTTTGAGAGGAAGACACCGTCCGGCGCCAGCGCCAGGACGTCCTCGGCGGGCGTATCCGCCGGAACGACGGTCAGGCGGCATCCCCGGTCGACGAGCATCCGAAGAATGTTTCGCTTCACGCCGTAGTCGTACGCCACCACATGATATTGTGATGATGTTGCTTTCCCGAATCCGACGCCCTGCCGCCAGGAGTGCTCCTCCCACACGTACCGCGCCTTCGACGTCACCTCGATAGCAAGGTCCATGCCGGCAAGCCCGGGGAAGGCGCCGGCCTCGCGCATCGCGAGCTCCCGCTCGGCATCGCCGATGGTTTCCGCCGCGAGGATGCACCCGTTCTGCGAGCCCTCGTCGCGCAGGATGCGGGTCAGCTTGCGTGTGTCGATCCGCGCGATGCCGACAATGCCGTTGTCGGCCAGGTACTCGGACAGCCCCTTCTGCATGCGCCAGTTGCTGGCGACGCGCGGGCGGTCCTTGACGATCAGCCCCGAACACCAGATTCCCGAGGACTCTTCGTCTTCGTCGTTGGTGCCGGTATTGCCGATATGCGGATGCGTCAGCGTGACGATCTGCCGGCAGTAGGACGGGTCGGTGAGAATTTCCTGATAGCCGGACATCGCCGTGTTGAAGACGACCTCGCCGGACGCGTGCCCGGCCGCACCAATGCCAAGGCCCTCGAAGGTCACACCATTCGCCAATGCGAGCAGAGCTTTCAAGAGCGTGCCTCCGGGATGCGCGCGACGTCACGCGGCGCGTGCGGCTCTCGCGGGCTGCGTGCGCTGGGGATTGCCATTTATCAGTGCTCCGAGCAGAAAAAAAGCGAGAGGGACAGGTCCGTCTCGCTTTCTCTTATTTGGGGTGGGGCGTCATGTTGGCGGCGTATTCTAGTGAGGTCACCGCTTGGCTTCAATACGCCAGCCGCACACTTGTCGGCAACCATGGGCCGCGCGTCCGGAGACCCAGCCTCCCGACCTCAGGACGGCTCCCTCAGGCCCAGCACATCCTGCATGTCGAAGAGCCCGGACGCCTGCCCGCCGACCCAGAGCGCAGCGCGCACGGCACCCTGCGCGAAGTTGGAGCGCGAGTGGGCGACGTGCGTGATCTGCACACGTTCCCCGGGGCCGGCGAACATCGCCGTGTGCTCACCCACGATGTCCCCGGCGCGCAGGCTGTGGAAGCCGATTGTCGCGCCGTCGCGTTCCCCCGTGTGACCTTCACGGCCGAATACGGCCACTTCCCGCAGATCACGCCCGAGCGCTCCGGCAATCGCCTCACCCATGCCGATTGCGGTGCCCGACGGCGCGTCCACCTTGTGGCGGTGATGTGCCTCGGTGATCTCGATGTCGACCCCGTCGCCGAAGATGCTCGCCGCCATCTCGAGCAGCTTGAAGGTCACGTTCACACCAACGCTGAAGTTGTGCGCCTTCACGACCGCAATGTCTGCGGTTGCGGCAACGAGCCTGGCGTCCTGTTCGGGCGAGAGGCCCGTGGTGCCGATGATCATGCGCTTGCCCGCCGCGCGACAGGCTTCGATGTTCTGCTCGGTCGCGTCAGCAATCGTAAAATCGATGAGCACATCCGCTGCTTCTGCCGCTGCTGCCACATCGTCGCCCAACGGAACGCCGAGCGTACCGACCCCCGCAATCTCGCCGGCGTCCCGGCCAAGGCCTTCGAACCCGGGGCGTTCGATTGCCGCCGCCACCACGGCACCCAGTTCCTGGCCCACGGTCTCGATGAGCATTTTCCCCATCCGGCCCGCAGCACCGGCGATGGCGACTCGAACTGGATCAGACATGGGTCACTCCAAGAGAACGGCGGAGCGCCATCATACGCGCGGCAGCGCCTAACCAAAACGTTGGTTTCCACCCAGCCACCACGATGTCAGCTACCCGGTGACAATGCGGAGTTGCTGAACCTGACCACGTCCCGGCAACCCAGGCGAGGCGCCGCGGCGGATGCGATCGGTCGTAGTTCGAGTGACGCCCTCGCGTCAGCGGCAGCCGGTCGATGGCGCAAATGCGTCTGGCGCAATCGACGGAACTCGTCGCCGTCCCTGTAGCCCTTTATGATCAGCAACCGGAGGGTCAAGCGCAGACGCGGGACTCAACCATCCGAATCTCCGGCGATCCCCGAGGCAGTTCACAGGCAGGACCTTGGATTTCCACCTGGTCACATCCACTCTGCTGCGGGAATTCCAGACGCAGCACATCAACTACGCCGTCATTGGCGGATTTGCGCTAGGCTCTTGGGGAGTCACCCGTGCAACCATCGATATGGACTTGCTCCTGCTCGTTGATGACGCGACCAGGGCGGAAAAGATCCTGACTGCACAGAGTTACCGCTGTATTCACAAGACCGAAAACGTCGCTCAGTATGTGTCTGACTCAGTGCCCTACGGGAGTATCGACATACTGTATGCCTTCCGCGAGGTGTACAGGCACATGCTGGAGCGAAGTGTTGAGGTCAATGTTGTCGAAGGCGTGGCGATCAGGTCACTGGTCTCTGAAGACATTATCGGACTGAAACTCCAGGCATTGGTGAATGAGCCTGCCCGCGAACCCAGAGACTTGTGGGACATGGAGGCACTGTTGCTGGCCAGAAAGCGCGGTGGAGAACAGGTCCAGTGGAAAATGCTGAGTGAGTATTTCGATCTTTTTGACAGGGGCGACCTGCTCGCTGAACTGAGACGCAAGCATGACGAAACTGAATGAACGCGAGAGACGGGAACTGCTGGAGGACGCCTCGTCGGATACGCGAAGAGCTGACTTCGAAAGACTGAGACACGAGGGAAAGACGCTCACGGCCACACAGTATCTCGACTTTCTGAATTGGGCCAGCAGCTTGATGGCGGAAAGACCCGGCGATCGGCCATTGATCAATGGGCACATTCCTGCTGTGATTCGAGATCCGCGCCGTTGCTTCAGTTGTTACAACGACGGCAGTCCTTCGGCAAACCGAGCGGCTTGGGCGAGCGTCTGCCAACAACCTCGCTTCGCAACTTGCGGATGCGTTCGGGTCCGCTCGGATTATCCCGGCGGTGTTCGATCAGCACGGCGTACATCCAGTTCACGAAGGATGCGCCGGGCACCCAATCGGGAACCCGGATCTGTCAGCGTTGATCGAAGAGGTCATTCGCCAGCAAGACCGGAAGCCCGGGAACGCGCCGGCATTCATCGTCACGGGCATCCTGCGGGCGTGACGCCATCTCGTTCGACGGTGGCGGCGAAAAGGGAGGGCCGGTTCTGCGAGTGCAGACCAAATGACTCGGGTCTTGTCAGCGAGGCCGCGCCGCTGCAGTCAGGTCTGAGAGTGCGGTCCATCACCGGCAGGGCTCGATCCCGAGGCGGTGCCAGGATCGGTGATCGCTCGATAGCGACCGGTCAGTTACCGAGCCCGTCGAAGAAGCTCTTGACCCCCTCGAAGAACGAGTGACGCCGCGGCGACTGCCGCTCGTCACTCGCCTCCTCGAATTCCCGGAGCAGTTCTTTCTGACGCTTGGTGAGATTGACCGGTGTCTCGACGATGATCTCGCAGTAGAGGTCACCCACCCCGCCCCGATTGATCTGTGAGACGTCGACCCCTTTGCCGCGGAGGCGAAAGCGTTTGCCCGTTTGGGTCTCGGCGGGAATCTTGAGGCTGACCCGCCCGTCCAGGGTGGGCACCTCGACCTCGGATCCGAGCGCGGCGTCGCTGAAACTGATCGGGACCTCGCAGAAGAGGTGCTGTGCCTCGCGCTGGAAGATTGCGTGGTCTTCGACCCGGACCTCAACGTACAGATCGCCGGCGGGACCACCGTTCGGGCCCGCCTCGCCCTGCCCCGGAAGGCGCACGCGGTCGCCCGTGTCGACGCCGGGCGGAATCTTGACCGACAGCGTCTTGTTTTCCTGGCGGCGTCCCTGACCACTGCACTGATCGCAGGGATCGGTGATCATCTTGCCCGTGCCGCGACAGCGTGGGCACGCCTGCTGGACCGAAAAGAAGCCGCTCCTCGAGGTGACCTGACCCATGCCCCCGCACTGGACGCACGCGGTCGGCGAGGTGCCGCGACGCGCCCCGGAACCCAGACACTCCTGACACTCGACGAGCGTCGGCACGCGAATCTGGGGATTGACTCCGCGCACCGCATCCTCGAGCGACATGTCGAAGGTGTACTTGAGGTCGGTGCCCCGCTGGACGCGACTGCCGCCGCGACCACCCGCGAAGATATCCCCGAACACGTCTTCGAAGATTGATCCAAAACTGCCAGATCCACCGCCGAATCCGCCACCGCCCGCGGCGCCTTCGAGACCGGCGTGACCAAACTGGTCGTAGCGCGAGCGTTTGGAGTCGTCGGTGAGGACTTCGGCCGCCTCGCTCGCCTCCTTGAACAGCTCTTCGGATTCCGCGTCGCCCGGATTACGGTCCGGGTGGTACTTCATGGCAAGACGACGGTAGGCCTTTTTGATGTCACGCGTCGTCGCGTCCCGGCTGACGCCGAGCACATCGTAGTAGTCGCGTTTTTCCGCCATGTCCTGTTCCAGGCTCGTTGTTGTTCGCTTGGGTTACCGGCCTCGGCCGGTTGGCTCTGCCCCAGACGACAGGACCCCGCATGCGCGAGGTCCGTCGTTTTGGAGCTTGCCCCGTTTGCCGGGGCGATGGCAATCAGCCGGCCTTCTTCTCGTCGTCTTTGACTTCCTCGAATTCGGCGTCAACGGCGTCGGGATCACCCCCCGCATCCGCTCCGGGACCTCCGGCCGCATCACCGCCGGCACCTTCCGCCTGCGCTGCCTGCTCCGAGTAGAGCCGGGTCGCGAGTTCGGAAGACGCGTCGGTCAGCGCCTTGGTCTTCGCCTCGATTGCATCCTTGTCGTCACCCTTGAGCGCTTCCTCGAGTTCGGCGATTGCCGCGTCGATTCGCGTCTTCTCATCCTCGGTGACCTTGTCAGCGGCGTCTTCGAGCGTCTTGCGGGTCGCGTGGACGAGTCCGTCGGCCGTGTTGCGCGCCTGGATCATCTCTTCGAACTTCAGATCGTCCTCGGCATGCGCCTCGGCGTCCTGCACCATCTGCTGAACCTCTTCCTCGGACAGTCCCGAGGACGCCTTGATGACGATCGACTGCTCCTTGCCCGTCGCCATGTCTTTCGCAGACACGTTGAGGATGCCGTTGGCATCCAGATCGAAGCTGACTTCGATCTGCGGCACTCCGCGCGGCGCCGGAGGTATGTCGGACAGATCGAACCGGCCCAGAGACTTGTTGCCCACGGCCTGCTTCCTCTCGCCCTGCAGGACATGGATCGTCACCGCGGGCTGATTGTCCGCCGCAGTCGAGAACACCTGGCTCTTTTTCGTCGGGATCGTCGTGTTCTTGTCGATGAGCGTGCTCATCACCTCGCCCATTGTCTCGATACCGAGCGAGAGCGGCGTCACGTCGAGCAGCAGGACGTCTTTCACGTCACCGGAGAGCACGGCCGCCTGAATCGCCGCACCGACTGCAACCGCTTCGTCCGGATTCACGTCTTTGCGTGCGTCCTTGCCGAAGAACTCGGCAACCTTCTTCTGTACAAGCGGCATGCGCGTCTGCCCGCCGACCAGAATCACCTCGGTCACTTCGGACACGCCGAGGTCGGCGTCTTTCAGTGCGGTGCGGACAGGCTCGAGCGTGCGCTCGACCAGGTCTTCGACGAGGGATTCGAGCTTGGCCTGCGTCACCTTGATGACAAGGTGTTTCGGCCCCGAAGCGTCAGCCGTGATGTACGGCAGGTTGACCTCGGTCTGCTGGCTGCTCGACAGCTCGATCTTGGCCTTCTCGGCCGCTTCCTTCAGGCGCTGCAGTGCAACGGGGTCGTTGTGCAGGTCCATCGAGTGTTCTTTCTTGAACTCGTCCGCCAGGTAGTCGATCAGGCGCAGATCGAAGTCTTCGCCCCCAAGGAACGTGTCGCCGTTCGTGGCAAGCACTTCGAACTGCTTTTCACCGTCGACGTCGGCCATCTCGATGATCGATATATCGAACGTGCCCCCGCCAAGGTCGTACACCGCCACGGTCGAGTCACCAACGGCCTTGTCCATGCCGTACGCAAGCGCGGCCGCAGTGGGCTCGTTGATGATCCGTCGGACCTCGAGTCCGGCGATCCGGCCCGCGTCCTTGGTCGCCTGGCGCTGAGAGTCGTTGAAGTAGGCCGGCACCGTGATCACGGCTTCGGTCACCGTCTCGCCAAGGTAGTCTTCGGCGGTCTTCTTCATCTTGGAGAGGACCTGCGCGGAAATCTGCGGCGGCGCCTGCTTCTCACCCTTCACTTCGACCCAGGCGTCACCGTTGTCCGCCTTGACGATGGGATAGGGCACCATCTTGATGTCGCGCTGCACGACGTCGTCCGTAAACTGACGACCGATCAGACGCTTGACCGCGAACAGCGTGTTCTGCGGATTGGTGACGGCCTGTCGCTTCGCGGCCTGGCCGACGAGCACCTCCGCGTCGTCGGTGTATGCGACGATCGAGGGTGTCGTGCGATCACCTTCTGCGTTCTCGATGATGCGTGGGGTCGTGCCTTCGAGGACGGCAACGCAGGAGTTGGTCGTCCCCAGATCGATTCCGATCATTTTTGCCATGTTGGGTCTCCTTCAGGGCCTTAGCCCTCATCACCCCGGTTGCGGGGGTTGGGCCTTGTGGTCCCTCTTGGGAACCGGCCCGTTCTGTTGAATTCAGGTTGCAGTGAATATTGGCCCGGTCGCCGGGAATTCAAGGCCTCAGGCCTTCTCATCGATGCTCGGCGACTCACCTTTCGCGACCATCACCATTGCTGGCCGCACCAGGCGCTCGTTCAGCACGTAGCCTTTCTGTACGACGAGCACGACCGAGTTCGGCTCGACGTCCGGGTTCTCGATCATCGACATTGCTTCGTGGAACTGCGGGTCGAAGGGTTCGCCTACCGGGTCAAGGACCTTGACGTTTTCCTTCTCCAGCAGATCAAGCAGCAGCTTCAGGCAGAGCTGGACGCCTTCGACGATGGGGTCATCCGCCTTGCCGGCCTGCTCGGCAGCCTCGATCGCCTTCTCCAGCGAATCGACCACCGGGACGAGATTGCCGAGGAACTTCTCCAGCCCGAACTTGTGGGCATTGGCGACGTCCCGCTCGGCGCGGCGACGCACGTTCTGCATCTCCGCCTCGGCGCGCAGCGCCTGGTCGCGATAGCCTTCCAGCTGCGCCATCGCCTCTTCCAGTTTCGCGTTCAGGTCATCCAACGGATCAGCCTCCGTTTCCTCTTCATCTGCGGCCGCGCCGACCTCGGTCTCCGACGCAGCCAGTTCGGCCTCCGCCTGAGGCGCCGCGCCGGTCTCTGCCTGCGCGTCAGCCGGTTTTTCGGCGCCAGCCGCGTTGTCTTCGATTGCAGACGACGCGTTCTTTTCTTCTTCTGAGTTGGGCATCCCGTCTTGTCTGATATGCGCGTGTGCCCTGTATATGGGGCTCACGTGGGGACAATCAAGGGGCACGGACAGCGCAGTTGCAGGAAGGGCCCCGTTTGAGCCCGGCAAGGGCGACGATCGGGCCGGAGCAATCCGGGGCCGGGACCCGGCACCAGGCCGGCGCGGGCGTCACTGCGCCTAGCGGGACTCGTCCATCGCAGCCGACAGCAGTCTTGCCGTCCCGTCGACCACCGGGATGACCCGCTCGTACGCCATTCGCGTCGGACCGATGACACCGACAACGCCCAGGACTTCCCCGTCGACCAGGTAGGGCGACGTCACGACCGTGCAGGAGTCGAGTGGCTCATAGCCGGACTCCTGCCCGATGAAGAGCTGGACGCCCGCGGTGTCCATACACTTGTCGAGCAGATGCAGAATGTCGCCCTTCAGCGAGAAGAGTTTGAAGAGCTCGCGGATGTCCGCCATCGCTTCCTGCTGGGCCAGCTCGAAGAGATTTTCCTGACCCGCCATCACGAAGTCACCGGACGTTTCTTCCTCATCCGCCAGCGCCTGTTCGGCAACGTCGAGCGCGCGCACCATCATCACGTTCATGCTCTCGCGATCATTGCGCATCGATGTGATGAGCTGCTCGCGGATGCGCTGGACACTGTGTCCCGAAAAGTGTGCGTTCAGGAAATTGGTGGCTTCACGCAGCTGAATCTCCGTGAACGGTTCCGTGGTGTGGATCACCCGGTTCTGCACGTCGTGATCATCGAGCACCAGAATCACGAGCACGCGGGTACCCGACAGCGGCAGAAACTCCACGTGCTTGAGGGTCACCAATTCCCGGCGCGGAATCGTGACGAGACCCGCCATGCTCGTCACCTCGGACACCATGGCCGACGCCGTATGCACGAGCTTCGTGGAATCGAGGTCAGGGTCCAGACGGACGCCGAGCTGATTCAGCTCGCGGTCACGGAGCCGCTCGACGCTGATCAGACTGTCGACGAAGAACCGATACCCAAGTTCAGTCGGTACGCGTCCCGCGGAGGTGTGCGGGGAGTGGATCAGACCACGTTCCTCGAGATCCGCCATGATGTTGCGCGCCGTCGCGGGGCTGATCTTCAGCTCGATCGACTCAACCAGATTCTTAGAGCCCACAGGCTGACCTTCCTGGATGTATTTCTCCACCAGGATCTTCAGCAGATGGCGCGCTTTGTCGCTGACTTCAGCCGGTTCGGACATGACGTTCGCTGACTTCAAAAAACCAACCGGGGCCACCCTGACTGACCGGAGTGACTCCCTGCCGTTGTTCGCTCCCACACGCGCCGCGTGCAGGCAACGACTGACCTACATTGACGAATCTGCCTACAAAGAGCAACCGCATTGAGCCGTCGAAAACCACGTGGCCGCAAGGCCAAAATATTGCGTGATGGAAGCAGCGCACAGTGTATTCTTGAGCGACAGCAACGCGGCTGGACATGCCATGCTCACACACCTCTCCGTTCGGGATTTCGCGGTGGTCGAACAGCTCGAACTGGAGTTGTCGGGCGGCATGAACGTGGTGACCGGCGAGACAGGCGCGGGCAAATCAATCCTTCTCGACGCCCTCGGTCTCACGCTCGGCAATCGCTCGGACGCCGACTTCGTGGCCCCCGGTACAACGCGGGCCGAAGTGGTCGCATGCTTCGACGTGCCTGCCGCGACGGGCGACGCGACTCGTGACGGGATCGGCGCCGGTGCCTGGCTGGCCGAGCGCGAACTCACGGGTGACGAAGGCAGCGAAGTGCTGCTGCGCCGTACGATCAGCCGGGACGGACGCTCCAGGGCCTACATCAACGGCGTCCCGACCACGGTGGCGGAACTGCGTTCGCTCGGCAACCTGCTCATCGACATCCATGCCCAGCACGAGCACCAGTCGCTGCTGAAGACGGACGTACACCGCCGTCTGCTGGACGAGTTCGGCGGCCACATGGAACTGGCGCGCACGGTCTCTGGTATCGCCGCGGACTACGCTGACATCCTGGGCAGACGACGTTCCATGCTGGACAACGCCGAGGAGCAGTCCGCAGAACGCCAGCTTCTCGTCTACCAGGCAGAGGAACTCGACGCACTCGACCTGCAGCCGGACGAAGCGGGCACGCTCGAAGTCACGCGCCGCGAACTCGCGGGCGCGGACGCATTGCTCCGCACCGGGCAATCCGTCGGCGATGCGCTGGCAGACGGTGAGCCTGCGGTCAGCGACCTGCTGCAACGCGCCGTTGCAGAACTCCGTGCGCTGGAGCAGCCAAAACTCGACCCGGTGGTCGAGATGCTCGAATCCGGGCGCATCCAGATCGAGGAAGCCGCCGCCGATCTCTCACGCTACCTGGAATCGATCGAGGTGGATCCCGCGCGGCTGCAGGAGATCGAATCCCGGCTGGATACGCTCTACTCGGTCGCGCGCAAACACCGCGTACAACCGGACGAGCTGGGCACGCTGCATGAAGACATCACGGGCCGGCTCGCAAAGCTTGCCCACCTCGAAGAGGACCTCAGCAAGATCGATGCCGAGCTCGCCGGGCTCGCCGAGCGCTATGCGGAGGCGGCCCGCCGACTGACCGAGGCGCGCAACGCCGCGGCTTCGAAGCTCGAGGCCGAAGTCATGCGCATTCTGGCCGAATTGGGGATGCCCGCGACACGATTCTGTGTCGAACTCACCCAACGCGACTCGGACGCGCCGAACGCGGCGGGCGGTGAGCAGGTGGAGTTCCTCATCGCGACGCATGACCGGCATCCGCCCAGGGCGCTCGGCCGCATCGCCTCGGGTGGCGAGCTCTCCAGGATCAGCCTCGCAATCCAGGTGGCGACTTCCGAAACTTCACACGTCCCTACACTGGTGTTCGACGAGGTCGACGTCGGCATTGGTGGCGGCACGGCAGAGACGGTCGGACGGCTCATGCGCGCCCTCGGCCAGCACGCCCAGATCATCTGCGTCACCCACCTGCCGCAGGTCGCGGCACACGGACACGCGCACTACCGGGTCAGCCGCGACGGCGGCACGCAGATCAATCAGCTCGGCGCAAAGGACCGGACAAAAGAAATTGCGCGGATGTTGGGCGGAAAGGAAACCCGCAAGAGTGCGGCACACGCCCGCGAGATACTTGCTGCGGCCCAGGAGGCGTGACCCTCTCCCTCCAGACAGCCTCTCGCGTCTTCGGCTACCGACAGCGCGGGCAGAGACCGTACATGTTGAGGTTGTGATCGGTCAGTTGAAAGCCAAACGAGTCGGCAATCTCCTGCTGCCGGCGCTCGATCCCCTCGTCCGCGAACTCCTCGACCCGTCCGCACTTGACGCAGACCATGTGATCGTGATGATCGGTCTTCGCAATCTCGAAGACGGAGTGACCACCCTCGAAGTGATGCCGTTTGACGAGGCCCGCGTCTTCGAACTGAGTGAGCACGCGGTAGACCGTACCGATGCCAATCTCTTCTTCGTTCGTCAGCAGTTGCTTGTAGACGTCTTCTGCAGACAGGTGATGCGCAGGTGAACTTTCCAGGATCTGGAGAATCTTTACCCTCGGGAGCGTGATTTTGAGTCCGGCATCCTTGAGTTCCTGTGATTCACTCGTCATAGCGCCCTCGCTGCCCAACCGGACAAAGCTATAAAGGTATAATTAACCGCTCCACAGCGCCTCCACCAGGGATTGGGAGGCGCTCGATCCACAACAGGAAGTATCTCCGAAACCCGATACGAAGGGAACGTGTGAAACGATTTTGGCAACGTACGACGACGCTGATTCTGGCGTGCGTCATTGCGGGCTGCGGGACCTTCCAGTTCCCGGGCGTACACCGCATTACGATCCAGCAGGGTAACGTCATCTCGCAGAAGATGGTCAACCGCCTGAAGCCCGGCATGACACGAAGCCAGGTCCGTTTCGTTCTCGGCAATCCGGTCGTCGATGATCAACTGGACGCGAATCGCTGGGACTACGTGTCGACCTTCGGTTTGTCCGGTGGCGAGATCAGCCAGTTCCGGCTGATCGTCTTCTTCGAGAACGATCGTCTCACGCGCGTCGAAGGGGACTTCAAGCCGGAAATCGACGGAGAGGCACCCGGCGCCTGACCGCTTGGGTGAAGAGGCCCCACGCAACCGTTCAGCCGCGCCGCGCGGCTTCCCGTTCAGCAGCGACCCGCTCGCGACGCGCGCGTTTCGGGTCCCGTTCGACGGGCCGGTAAACCTCCACCCTGTCGTGCGCGGCAAGGACGGTATCGGCCGGGCGCACCTCGCCGAAGATGCCCTTCGGCAGCGACCCGAACTCAATATCGGGGAAGAATCGCTGCAGATCCGCGCGCTCGAGAGCTTCGCCCAGGGTGGTGCCTTCCGGTACTGACAGTTCGATCACAACCTGGGCGTCGGGCAGGCCAAACGCCACTTCAACAGGCAACACCGACCCCTCAGCGGCCATAGACGACGTCCGCCCGTTTGCAGAACGCATCCACCATCTGGCTCGCCGCAACGGAGAAGATTGCGCCAAAGGTCGACGCAACCAGCCGGCTCCGGAAGCTGAAGCTGAGGTCGAGACTCACCTTGCAGCCGTCGCTCCCGAGATCCTGGAACCGCCAGCGACCGCGCAGCCGCGAGAACGGCCCGTCGACAAGGTTCAACTGAATCGACTGATTTTCGACCAGATCGTTGCGGGTCGTGAAGGACTGCCTCAGCCCACCCTTCTCGACCTCAACGCGCGCGGTCATCTGGTTCTCACGCTGATCGAGAATCGACGCTCCCGAACACCACGGGAGAAACCGGGGATAGGACTCGACGTCATTGACGATGGCGTACATCTGCGCCGCCGAGTAAGGCAGGAGGGCGTCCCGGCTGACCCGCTTGACCTCGGCCATGGAATCAGACGAACACCATGACAAACACGACGGCGACGCCGAGGGGCGCAACGAACCTGACGAGGAACTGCCAGACGGCGTACCCGCCAGGCGAGAGACCCAGCTCCTCCTGCGGAATTTCGCGCTTGACGATCCAGCCCGCGAACACGGCGATCAGCATGCCGCCCAACGGCAGCATGATGTTGTTGGAGAGATAGTCCATCGTGCTGAAGAAATCGAGTCCACCGGGCAGGCGGAAGTCCGACAAGACATTGAACGACAGCGCGCTCCCAAGCCCCAGCAGCCACGCGAGCCCCCCCACGGTGGCGGCTGCAGCGCGCCTGCTGACCTTGCGGTGCTCCACGAGCCAGGCCACCGCGGGTTCGACGAGGGAGATCGAAGACGTGATCGCCGCAAACGTCACGAGCACGAAGAAGATCGTGCCGAACACGAGACCGCCGTCGATCTGCCCGAATGCGAGCGGCAGCGTGATGAACATCAGCCCGGGGCCGGAGGTCGGCTCGAGGCCGTTGGCGAACACCAGCGGAAAAATCACGAGCCCCGACATCAGCGCAACGCCCGTGTCGAGCAGCGCGATGGTCGTGACCGTGCCGATGACCGACACGTCTTTCGGCATATAGGAACCGTACGCCATGATCGCGCCCATACCGAGGCTCAGCGTGAAGAACGCCTGCCCCATCGCAATCAGCACGCCGCCCCCCGTCAGCTGGTCGAAGTTGAACGCGAAGAGAAACGCGAGCGCGTCACCCATGCCGCCCGTCGTCACCGCGTAGCCAATCAACGCGACCAACAGTACGAAGAGCGCGGGCATGAGGTATTTGACCGTTCGCTCCAACCCCTCACCGACCCCGCGCGCGACAATGAACGTGGTGAGCAGCATGAATACGGCATGCCAGAGCAGCACGAGCCAGGCATTGCCCGTGAAGTTGCCGAACATCTCGGCCGCACCTGCCCCCGTAAGCCCCCCGAACTCACCGGACGCACCAAGCACGACGTAGTGCATCGCCCAGCCGGCGATCACGCCGTAAAACGACAGGATGACGAAACCGGAGGCAGCACCCAGCCAACCCAGCAACTGCCAGTTGGTGCTCACTCCCGACCGTTCCGCAAGGCCGAACATCGTGTTGATCGGGCTTTGCCGACCCGCGCGGCCGAGCAGGACCTCGGACGACATGATCGGGATTCCGATCAGGGCGATGCAGAGCAGATACACGAGCACGAACGCGCCACCGCCGTTCTCACCCGCGACGTAGGGGAACCGCCAGATGTTGCCGAGACCGACCGCCGAACCGGTCGCGGCCAGGATGAACATGAGCCGGCTGGACCACATGCCGTGAACCGATGCGGACGATGCCATGAGCGTTCCCCCAAAAAAGACCTGCCCCCAAAGAACCCGAGCGGGCTGCATTTCATTGTCAGGGATTTGACCGGACCGAACAACCAACCGGACCTGACGGCAGCGCTCGGGCGCGTCCGGGTTCCCCGTTCATGCACCAGGCTGTGCCGCGATTGCGGGCAGCCAGAGGGGGGCGCAGACTGCGGCCCGGTGTGACAGGGAGGAGCTGGTTTTGAGATTTGCCGTGATCGGTGCGGGGGCGCTCGGGACCCTGTACGCCGCACACCTCGCCCGAGCTGACCACGAAGTCCAGTTGTTCGCCCGCGGC
>MDTE01042356.1_pt1 | contig 23403 bp, 24 predicted proteins | sample 811231 | NCBI WGS metagenome assembly MDTE01 (sample SAMN05326651, study PRJNA326480) | marine metagenome | isolation source: seawater | place: Indian Ocean: Red Sea | collected 2010 | reverse complement strand
TAGAAAGAGATTGTGATAGATTAGTAAGAAATGACAGGGTTATTTGGGGTACTTGTATGGTTTCGAGCGGAGATGCTGATGCGATGGTTACTGGAAATACAAGACGTTATACATCCACATTAGATAAAGTTGAACGTGTAGTTGATGCAAGATCAGGAGAAATAGTTTTTGGTCTTAACATAATGGTTAATAGGGGTAGAACCGTTTTCGTAGCAGACATAGCTGTTCATGAAATACCCACTGCAGAACAGCTTGCTCAAATAGCCATATCATCTGCAAGAGTTGCTAGATTATTTGGTTTTGATCCAAAAGTTGCATTTTTATCTCATTCCACATTTGGTACCCCAAAAACTAGAGCAACGAAAAATCCAAGAGATGCTGTCGAAATTTTAAAGGAAAAAAAAGTTGATTTTAAGTTTGATGGTGAAATGCAGCCAGATGTCGCTTTGGATGAAAAATATAAAGAACTTTATCCATTTTCAGAAATAGTTGGTAACGCTAATGTTCTAATAATGCCCGGAAGGCATAGTGCTGCAATTTCGTTTAAACTATTAAAAAGTTTAAGTGCGGTAAAAGTAGTTGGGCCTTTGCTAATTGGATTAGGAGAGCCGATTGAGATCGCACCACTAAGGTCATCAACTAGCGATATATTAAATCTAGCATCTGTAGCAGCTTACTCTTCCGACATTATTGATTACAAAAAAGTTAGAAAAAATTAAATTATTCTTTTTGTCTACTTAAATCAGAAGTCATTAAAATACTTGTTACAAGCTCCTTAAGATCCACTATTTGTTTTGCTTCTTGAATGATTTCTTTCTTTTCTTTTTCGTTATGAGCAATTCCAAAAACATAAGTTTTTTGATTAATTGTATCAATATTAAAATTTGCAGCCTTAACATTTTTATTTAAAATTAAAGCTGCTCTTAGTTGAGAAGTTATTAAAACATCTTTAGCTGAATTTATAAATGAAAATTTCTGTTTAATTGCAATATTATTTTTAACTGATCTAGCTCCAGATGTTTCCCAAGCCATTTTTGTTATTTTTAATTTTTCTTCCGGTTCATCTACTTTACCACCTAAAAAGATTCTTCCATCAAGAACTTTAACGGATATTTTAATTAAGTATTTTTTTTCAGTTAAAGCTAATCTTGCCACCAAGTTTTTTTGCATAATAGAATCGTCTATTTGTGTACCCAGTGTTCTTGGATCCAAAGCTATGCTTACTCCTGTTCCAAAAACCCCTCCTGTTGAAGAACCAACGCAAGAATTCAATAACAATAGTAAAAATAGTATTTTAAATTTTTTTATCATTTTATTTTCTTAATTTTAAACAAAAATTGTAAATCGTTTTTTTTGGTAAATTTTCTTTTTTAGAAATAAATTCGACAACATCTTTGTGACTGTATTTTTTTAACATTTTTCTTATTTCTATTTTAACTGATTCGTTGATTTCTTTTTTAAAATTCTTTTCTTTAATTTTTTCTGAAAGAACAATAGTAAGCTCACCTTTTAAGGATTTGGATATAGTGCTCATTGATTCAACCTTACTTCTAATAAATTCTTCATGAATTTTTGTCATTTCCTTTGCTATAATTATTTTTCTATCAAAAAAATACTTTTTAAATTCCGGTATATAAAAATTAATTTTTGAAGCAGGAATAAAAAAAATAATTGAATAATCTAAATTACATATATTTTTAAATACATTTTCTAACTCACCTTTTTTTTTTGTTAAAAAACCATAAAATAGGTATTTATCACTAAATCCAGAAACACTTGCCGCTGATGTTACTGCGGATGGACCTGGAATAGGATGTATGTTTAAATTTTCCTCTATACATCTATTTATAAGAACTATACCTGGATCAGAAATAGTTGGTGTTCCTGCATCAGAAATAAGTGAAACCACTTTATTTTCTTTTATTAATTCAATTATATTGTTACTAATTTTTTTTTCGATAAATTTATGATAGGGCAAAAGTTTATTTTTTATTTTAAAATAAGAAAGTAATTTTCCTGATCTTCTAGTATCTTCACATAAAATAATATCAGATTTTTTTAGAACATTTAAAGCCCTCATAGTTATGTCCTCCATATTTCCAATGGGAGTAGATACTAAATAAAGGCCGGGGGTAATTATTTGTTCTTTATTATTGTCCATTTGATGCCTAAATTATATTTTATATTATTTAACTAATTTAAAATTATGAAAAAGCAAATTACATTTTTAATAATAGCTTATTTATTATTCACAATAAATAGCAGTGCCTCAGACCAAAATTTTAGTAAAAACAAATTAGAAAGTGAAAAAATCCTAAAAGTAGGTGTGCTACTTCCTTTGTCTGGTGAATTTCAAGATATTGGGGAATCTTTTTTAAAAGCTATTAAATTAGCTTTATATGACATATCAAACGAAAATATAAAAATTTACCCCAAGGACAGTAGTGGAAATGCATTAAAAACCTATCAATCTGCTAAAGAATTTCAAAATGAGGGAATTACAATTGTTATAGGACCAATTTTTTATGAAAACTTGGAAAGACTTGGTGAAATAAATGATGTTACTTTTATTTCATTAACTAACCAAACTAAAGAAATTCCAAAAAATACAATTTCATTTGGAATAAACATTGAATCGCAGATAGATGCTTTGAAAAAATATTTTGATAAAATAAAAGTTTCTAAAACTTTGCTTTTATCTCCTAGCTCAGAATTTGTTAATCAATCAGATTCTGTAGCCAAAAAAGATGTATTAAAATTCTATAGAGTTTATTCATATGATACAAACCCAAAAAAAATAACTGGTGAAATTGAAAAGATAACTAAATATCAAGAGAGAAAAAAAGATTTAGAGAGAAGAATAAAAATATTAGAAAAATCAGATTTATTTAAAGATAAAAATGAATTAAAAAAATTAGAACAAATGCACACTCTAGGTAAGTTAAATTTTGATTCTGTGGTTGTTCTAGATTTTGGAGAAAGGTTAAAAAGCGTTTTAACTTCTTTTGTATTTTCTGATGTTTCAAGTGACAGAGTAAGTTTTTTTACTATAAATCAATGGTTTGATGAGACTTTTTTTAATGAAAGTGCTATGCAAAATTTATATTTTCCTTCTATTAATTTTAAAAATTTTAGCAAATTTAATAAAAAATTTATAAAAACTTATAATGAAGAACCAAATAAAGTATCTATTTTGGGATATGATGCATTAGGTCTTATATATTACTGCTGGTTAAAAAATAATTATAATTTTAAACAAGAATTACTTTATAATAAAAAAGGTTTTAAAGGTCTTCATGGTGAATTTATAATAGAAAATAATATAACAAAACAAAATTTAAATATTTATAAAGTGTCGAAAAAAAAATTTATTAAAGTATATTAACCAAAAAAATTTTTAATTTTCATAAATGCTTTAAATCTATGATCAATAGACATTTTTAATTTAGGTTTCATTTGACCAAAAGTTTGTTTGTATCCATCAGGTATAAAAATAGGATCATACCCAAATCCATTTTTACCTTTTTTTTTTACTGAAATTTTTCCTTTTACAATGCCTTTGCTTGTAAAACTTTTGCCATTGGGCCAAAAAAGTGTCATGCAACAAACGAATCTTGCTATATTATTTTTTTTCCAATCTTCTTTTGCATTATTCATTTTTTTGTAGATTTTTTTTATTGCTAAATTAAAATTATTTTTTTCGCCGCTCCACCTTGCGGAATAAATACCAGGTTCTCCATTTAAAACATCTATTTCTAAACCTGAATCATCTGACAAACAAATTAAATCAGTTTTCTTAGAGAAATATGCTGCTTTAATAAGCGAATTTTCCCTAAAAGTTTTTCCTGTTTCTTCTGGTGATGGAATGTCAAATTGTTTGGGATAATACTTTTTTATTTTGGTTGGTAATAAATCGCGTATTTCCTTATATTTTCCTTCATTATTTGTTCCAATTATAATTTCTTTAATTTTGTTCATTTTACACTAGTATTTTTCTTTAAAATTACCATATAGCATATCAATGACGAAACCAGAAAAAAAAGAAAACCAAAAAGAACAATCAAAAGATAACGATGTTTCTAAAGCAAATGAAAATAAAGCTAATCAGGTAAAAGAGGAAACATATGAGGAAAAATTTAACTCAACTCAAGAAAAACTACTCAGAACTATGGCTGAAATGGAAAACCAAAGAAGAAGGTTTGAGAAAGAGAAAAAAGAAGCTTTTGAATTTGGTGGTTTTAATTTTGCAGCAGAATCATTATCAATAATTGATAATATAGATCGAGCTATTATTTCATTCAAAAATGACGAAAGTTTAAAAGGAAATAAAGATTTGCCTAAAATTATTGAAAGTATTGAAATAGCAAAGAAAGATTTGATATCTATTTTTAAAAAAAACGGAATTGAACCTATAGATTGTATAAACAAAAAATTTGACCCAAATTTTCATCAGGCTATGTTAGAAGTTGAAAATAGCTCACAAGAACCAGGAACAATTGTTCAAGAAATACAAAAAGGTTATATGATGAAAGATCGACTACTTAGACCTTCTTTAGTGGGTGTTGCTAAAAAAAGAGAGGAAAAAAGCGAAAAAAAATGACCTTTTTGGCTTGCAGTAGTGAAAAAAACACCCATATACCAAACTTAGGAAATATAGAATTATGAGTAAAGTTATAGGAATTGATTTAGGAACTACAAATTCTTGTGTAGCTGTGATGGAAGGTACACAGGCTAAGGTTTTAGAAAATGCTGAAGGAGCAAGAACAACTCCTTCTGTAGTAGCTTTTGGTGACAATAACGAAAAACTTGTTGGGCAATCAGCAAAAAGACAGGCTGTAACTAATCCAGAAAATACTCTATTTGCAGTAAAAAGATTAATCGGAAGAAATTTTGAAGATGAAACTGTTAAAAAAGATGTCGCTAAAGCACCATATAAAATTATTAAATCAGAAAATAACGATGCCTGGTTAGAATCTAGAGGAAAAAAATATTCTCCTTCACAAATATCTGCTTTTATCTTACAAAAAATGAAGGAAACGGCAGAAAAGTACTTAGGGCAAGAAGTAAAGCAAGCCGTCATTACTGTGCCTGCTTACTTCAATGACTCTCAAAGACAAGCAACGAAAGACGCAGGTAAAATTGCAGGTTTAGAAGTACTTAGAATTATTAATGAACCTACCGCCGCTTCTTTAGCTTATGGTTTAGATAAAAAAGGAGGAAAAAAAATAGCTGTATATGATTTAGGTGGAGGTACATTTGATGTTTCTATCCTTGAAATTGGTGATGGTGTATTTGAAGTAAAATCTACAAATGGAGATACTTTTTTAGGTGGAGAGGATTTTGATGATAAAATTGTTAATTATTTAGCTAATGAATTTAAAAAAGATAATGGTATAGATTTACGAACAGATAAATTAGCTTTACAAAGACTTAAAGAAGCTTCTGAAAAAGCAAAAATTGAACTGTCTTCTGCAACACAAACTGAAATTAACTTACCTTTTATAACGGCAGATAAAACTGGTCCTAAACATATAAATATAAAATTAACGAGAGCTAAACTGGAAGCGCTTGTAGAAGATCTGGTTAAAAGAACACTTAAACCTTGTGAAGTGGCTTTAAAAGACTCTGGATTTAACGCAGCTGAAATTAATGAGGTAGTTTTAGTTGGAGGAATGACAAGAATGCCAAAAATCGTTGAAACCGTAAAAACTTTTTTTGGAAAAGATCCGAATAAAAGTGTTAATCCTGACGAGGTTGTTGCAATGGGAGCAGCTATTCAAGGTGGAGTCCTACAAGGTGATGTGAAAGATGTTCTTTTGTTAGATGTAACTCCATTGTCACTTGGTATTGAAACTTTAGGAGGAGTCTCAACAAAACTTATAGAAAAAAATACAACAATCCCAACTAAGAAAAGCCAAGTCTTTTCAACTGCTGAAGATAATCAACCTGCTGTTTCTATTAGGGTTTTGCAAGGTGAAAGAGAAATGGCAGCAGATAATAAATTATTAGGTAATTTTGAATTGGTAGGAATCCCAAACGCTCCTAGAGGTGTTCCACAAATCGAAGTAACATTTGATATTGATGCAAATGGAATAGTAAGTGTTAGCGCAAAAGATAAAGGAACTGGAAAAGAACAAAAGATTCAAATTCAAGCATCAGGTGGTCTCAGCGATGAAGAAATTAAAAATATGGTAAAAGATGCTGAAGCAAATAAAGAAGCAGATAAGAAAAAAAGAGAAACAGTTGATGCTAGAAATCAAGCGGACACTATTATACATACAACTGAAAAAAATCTAAAAGAACACGGAAGTAAAATATCTGATACTGATAAAAAGGCTATAGAAACTGGAATTTCCGATTTAAGAAATGCACTTAAAGGCACTGATACAGAAGAAGTAAAGAAAAAAACACAAGCTTTAATTCAATCATCAATGAAGCTTGGAGAGGCTGTGTATAAAAGCCAACAAAAAAATACCACTAAAAAAGATGCAAAACCAAATCAAAATTCAAAAAAAGAAGATCAAAATAAAGAAAATGTTGTAGATGCAGATTTTGAAGAAGTAAAAGAAGATAAAGATAAAGATAAAGAAAAAAGAGCCTAAGGCTAAAGACATAAAAATGTCACTAAATTTATGGCAAAAAGAGATTACTATGAAATCTTGGGCACAACTAGATCAGCTTCTCCTGAAGAAATAAAAAAAGCATACAGAAAATTAGCCCTAAAATATCATCCCGACAAAAATAAAGGTGATAAAGGTGCGGAGGCAAAGTTTAAAGAAGCTAGTGAAGCTTATCACGTTCTTTCGGATAAGGGACGAAAGGCAAATTATGATCAATTTGGTCATGCAGCATTTGAAGGAGCTGGAGGAAGAGGAGGTTTTTCAAATTTTGATTTTACAAGTGCTTTCTCGGACATTTTTGGTTCAGATGTTTTTGATGACTTCTTTGAAGGTTTTGGAGGAACACGAGGGAGAAGTAGAAGAAGACACTCTGATTTTAGAGGTGAAGATTTAAGATATGATTTATCAATTTCTTTAGAAGATGCTTATAACGGTAAAAAACAAGAAATTAACTTTTCTTCATCAGATAAATGTACATCATGCAGTGGTTCTGGAGCAGAACCAGGATCAAAACCTATGTCTTGTTCCACATGTGGAGGACATGGTCAAGTAAGGACAAATCAAGGTTTCTTCACAATTCAACAAACATGTCCAGATTGTGCTGGTTCGGGAGAACAAATTTCTAATCCTTGCAAAGAATGTAGAGGGATTGGAAAACAACAAACTAAAAAAAAGATATTCACTAATATCCCAAAAGGCGTTGATGACGGTACAAGAATTCGATTATCAGGAAAAGGAGAAGCAGGTATAAAGGGTGGTGGAAATGGAGATTTATATATTTTCGTATCTATTAAAACACATAGTATTTTTAAAAGGTCAGAAGAAAATCTTTTTTTTGAATTTCCTATTTCATTAACTGATGCAGCACTAGGAACTACTATTGAAGTACCAACTATTGATGGAGGTAAAGCGAAAGTGAAAATACCAGCGGGAACACAAAATGGAAAACAATTTAGACTTAAAGGAAAAGGAATGCCAATGATGCGAAATCGGGCTTATGGTGATTTGTATATTAGAGCAATAACAGAGGTTCCTGTTTCTTTAACAAAAGAGCAAAAAAATTTATTGGAACAATTTAAGAAATTAGAAGATACAAAAACTAACCCTATTATGAAAGATTTTTTTGAAAAAGCTAAAAGATTTTGGAAAAATTAAATGAAAAAAATTAATTTATCTATAACTGGATGCATGGGAAGAATGGGTCGACAGCTTATTAAATCTGCTAAAAGAGAAAAAAAATTCAGATTGGTTTCGATTACTGAAAACAAATTAATCAATAAAAAAGTAGCTGGTTTGAAACCTAAATTAAATTCTGCTTCAACATTTAAAAATACTAATGTAATAATAGATTTTACAGTTCCAAAATGTACTTTGGAAGTTTTAAAAATTGCATCAAAACTTAAAAAAAGAGTTGTTATTGGAACAACAGGTTTTTCTAAAAAAGAAGAAAATTTAATAAAAAAATATGCTAGAAAAATACCTATACTTAAAGCAGGCAATATGAGTCTAGGCATCAACCTATTAATGTATTTAACTGAAATAGCATCCAAATCTCTAAAAGATAATTTTTTGAGTAAAGTTTTTGAAGTACACCATAAGCATAAAAAAGATCATCCCTCTGGAACAGCTTTGATGCTTGGAAAAGGTATTGCTTTAGGAAAAAAGAAAAACTTTTATAAAATTTATGGAAAGAAATTTTTAAATAAAAAAAATTTCCCTTACGATAAAAAAATCAATTTTAATTCAATCAGAAAAGGTGAAATTGTAGGAAATCATAAAGTTTACTTTTCAAGCGGAAAAGAAACTATCACTTTAAATCACGAAGCTTTTGATAGAGCTCTATATTCAGAAGGTGCATTTACCGCAGCTAAATGGTTAATGAGTAAAAAACCTGGGCTTTACTCTATGAGAGATGTATTAAATTTTAAATGAAGCCTAGAGAAATAAATTCTCTTTTTGAAAACTTAAGTAAAGTAATAAAAAATCCTAAAAGTGACCTTAAATATAAAAATAAATTTACTCTTTTAGTATCAGTTGTTTTATCTGCTCAATGTACTGACATTAATGTTAATAATGTTACTAAGAATATTTATCCAAAATACAATAAACCTGAACACTTTTTTCGATTAGGAAGAAAAAAAATTGAAAAATTAATTAAAAGCATTGGCCTCTTTAGAAACAAGGCTAAAAGCATTTATTTGCTATCTAAACAACTAATTGAAAAACATAAAAGTAAAGTTCCAGGTAATTTTGATGATTTATACGCTTTGCCAGGTGTTGGAAAAAAAACTGCAAGTGTTGTTTTAAACGAGGGCTTTGGAATGCCCACTATTGCCGTAGATACACATGTATTTAGAGTCAGTAATAGAACAGGTCTAGCAAAAGGAAAAAATCCTGATGATGTTCAAGAAAATTTATATAAAGTAGTTCCAAAAAAATACTTAAAAAAAGCTGGCCATACCTTATTACTTCATGGAAGATACACTTGCAAAGCAAGAGCACCTTCATGTAAGACTTGTGTCATAATCAAATATTGTAAATACAAAAACAAGGAACTGAACTGAGATGAAAGTATTAGGAATTGGAAACGCTATAGTTGACGTAATTTGTAAAGTAGAAGAAAGCTTTTTATCTAAAAATAATCTTACTAAAAGTACAATGAAGCTTGTGGATGAGATCGAATTTAAAAAGTTATTATCTAATTTAAAAATTGAAGAAACAGTCTCTGGCGGTTCTGTAGCAAATTCCATTGTAGGTTTATCTCAACTTGGAAATAAAGTTGGATTTATTGGAAAAGTTAACGATGACAATCTTGGTCAAAAGTACGAAGAAGGATTAAAAAAAGAAAAAGTAGAATATTTCTATTCTAAAAAAAAAGAAAAATTGTCTACCGGAACTTGTCTAATATTAATTACACCTGACTCTGAAAGGACTATGTGTACTTTTCTTGGAACAGCAGGAAAAATAAGTGAAAATGACGTCGATATTAATGCAATCAAAAATAGTCAAATGATTTTTTTAGAAGGATATTTATGGGATGAAGGCGATCCTAAAAAAGCTTTTGATAAAGCAATTAAAAACTCGAATAAAGTCGCAATGTCATTGTCAGATTTATTTTGTGTAGAAAGACACAAACCACATTTCTTAAATTTGGTAAAAAATAATTTAAATATTACCTTTGCTAATGAACAAGAAATCTTATCTTTGATTAATGCTAAAAGTTTTAAGGAAGTTATTGTATTCGGTAAGAAGCTAGGAAAACTGCTTGTTGTTACTCGTGGTGAAAAAGGGAGTGTTGCTATTTATAAAAATGATGTTGTGGAATGTAATAGTAAAAAAAATTTAAAAATTATTGATTTAACAGGTGCAGGCGATCTTTTTGCTGCCGGATTTTTACATGGTTATGTAAATGAATTATCAATAAAAGAAAGTTTAGAAAAAGGAACAGAAATGTCTTCAAAAATAATCCAAAAAATTGGAGCTAGATTAAATTAAATTTTTTTTTTCTTTTATAACTTCCTTTTCCTTTCTTTGGCTTAACAATACGTTTTTTGTATTTTGCTGAAAACAAATCTCTAGCAATAAAATTTCGAGATTTTTTTTTCAAATGTAATATCCTTTATTATTATTTTTAATAAAATTATCATCACCAAATTTTTCTAAAATCTTCTTTCTAAGGCGGTGAATATGTGTTTCAACTGTATGTGTTTCACTTTCTGAAGAATAATTCCAAACAGTTTTTAAAACTAAATTTCTACTTATTGGTTCTTTATTTTTACTAAATAAAATAAGAAAATTAATTTCTTTTTCTGATAATTGCAATTCTAATTCATTTTTTTTAATTTTTCTCTCATTTTTGTCAATTGTATATTGATCTAATGTAATCAGTGAATTTTTCTTAAATTCATTTTTAGCTATAAGAGAAATTAGCTTTTTTTTAAATTCTAAAATACTAAAAGGTATCTTCACTTGTTCCACAAGCTCACTAGAAAGCTTACTTTTTGTAAATAAGGATTCGCTGATTAAAATTAATGGAAAATTATATATCTTATTAATAATAGAATTATTAATATCTGTTTCTTTATAAAAATAGACAATTATTTGATCAACTTTTTTAACATCCTGGTTTAAAAAATTTAAATTGTCATAATGTCTGATTTTGAATTCAGAAAATAAATCAACTTCTTTAAGAATTTCTGGAAAGATTTTATTATTAATAATTGATATAGTTAAATTGGTCATTAAATATAAATTTAATTTTTATGAATATTATAATAAAAAACAAACTCCTTTTATATAAAGGTTATAAATTAAAATGTAGCATTGGTAAATCGGGAATAAAAAAATCAAAAAAAGAAGGTGATTTGGCAACTCCAAATGGAATATTTAAGTTAGGCACTCTCTACTACAGAAAAGATAGAAATCAATTTTTGAAAACTAAGTTAAAAAAAAGAATTATTAGGAAAAATATGGGGTGGTGCAACGATAGTAAATCTAAAAAGTATAATCAGGAAATATCGTTTCCATATAAATTTAAAGCAGAGAAGCTTTATAGAAGAGATAAAATTTATGATATTTTAATTAATATTAAATATAATCAAACACCAATAAAAAAAGGGAAAGGTAGTGCCATTTTTTTACATTTAGTCAACAAAAATTATAAACCTACGGCAGGTTGCGTAGCTCTTGCAAAAGAAGACTTTTTAAAAATATTACCCTTAATAAATAGAAATACAAAAGTTTCAATTAAATAGTTTTTTTTCTTTCACCCAAAATTTTAGTTCCCAATCTTAAAAAGGTTGAGTTATTTAATATTGCATGTTCAAAATCAGAACTCATGCCCATACTAAGATCTTTTAAATTAAACTTTTCAGCAGTACTTTTTAATATTTTAAAGTATTCACTTGAGTTAGAATTAATTGGAGGTAAACACATTAAACCAATAATATTTAGTGATAACTCTTTTGTGCAATAAAAATAAAAATTATTTAAATCATTTAGTAAAATGCCTGACTTTTGATTTTCTTCTGCAATATTAACTTGTATAAATAATTTTACTTTTTTATTTAACTCCTTTTCGTACTGTGAAATTTTCGATGCTAGCTTAGCATTATCAAGTGAATGAATATAATCAAATAAATTTACAGCTTTTTTAGCTTTATTAGATTGTAATTTTCCAATCATGTGAAGTTTTAAATTATTGTATTGCTTTTTAGTATTTACCCATTTTTCTTCAGCTTCTTGAATTTTATTTTCACCAAAATGAATGTGGCCACTTTCTATTAGAGGCGTAACTGCATTTAATGGAAATGTTTTGGAGACAACAATAATTTGTGGATTAGTTTTAAGTTGTTTTAGATCAATTATTTCTTTAACCTTATTTTTTATTAAATTCAATTTTTGAATAACGTCATGCATAAATTATTACCAAATATATTTGCTTTCTTAGATGAATATGACAGTCAAATACTTAAAAATAATAACATAAACATTGGTATTATTTATAGAAATTATAATGCCAAAAATAGGGAAAAAGAATTGATAAAAATAGCTTCGGCATGCAAAAAATGTAGAAAACAACTATTTGTATCAAATGATATTAGGTTAGCTGTTAAAGTAAAAGCTGAAGGAATTTATATCCCCTCATTTAATAAAAAAACCTATGCTAATTTAGAAAAGAGAAATATGAAAATACTAGGATCAGCTCATAGTCAAAAAGAAATACATGAAAAAATTTCACAAAACTGCAGCGCTATATTTCTTTCTCCTATTTTTTATGTTGAAAAATCAAAGAAATTTTTAGGTTTGTATAAATTTAATTACCTATCTCGCAACAATAATGTAAATATCTTAGCACTTGGGGGAATTTCTAGAGAAAATATTCATAAATTAAAACTTTTAAATATTAAAGGGTTTGGTGGGATTCGATTATTCAAAAAAAAACCGGCCTATAAAAGGCCGGTTTTTTTAAAGAAATAATTCTTTATAATTTAAAACTTAAATCCTACAGAAACTGTACCTTGAACTACGTCAGGGTTACCTTCTACAAGAGCGTTAGCAGAGCCACTTACACCTGTGATTTTTACTTCATCAAATGTAGTTACTGAGCCTTCTGTCTTGATGAACAGTCCACCTGGGGTCATTGCTATGGTTCCAATACCTACTAAATCTCCTTGTAAGTTATTTGGAGTACCAGAAACAGAACCAGAGGCTTCGAGATCAGCGATACTACGTCCAAGCTTTACAAAAACTGCCGAGTTATCAAAAATTGATACACTTGGCATAACATAAACCGACTTAAGGTTTTTTGCTTTTAAAGTAAAGTTTGAGTTAACATTGGCATCCTCACCTGTCTTATCAGCATTGGTGTTGTTAGGATTGTCTCTTCCATCGGCCAGTGTTGCCATACCGCTTTGTGTCCAGCTGTGTCCTGCACCTAGAAAGAATACATCGCCTAATGGCAGGTTAAAACCTATTTCATAACCTGCTACAGGAAATACACCACCAACTTGACCAGACGTAGCTTCGCCTGATTGGTCAGTATGTGTACCATCTATCTGTGCACCACCAGCAGAACCCCACAACGCACCGTATATTCCAGAGAAGTCACTTGACCCCGCCATAGAAGACGTTGTGAAACCGCAGCTAATAAGTAGAGCTATCGCATAAGCACTTAACTTTGTTCTTATTGCTTTCATATTATTTGTCCTTTCTCTACTTATTAATTAAAACGCCAATGATACTGATATTACTGTATTATCCCTATCTTGTGACGCGTTCGTATTGTAGTCCATGTTAGTAGCAGATGCATCCATTACTCTGATTGATGCGCCACCCATAGAGTAAGCGATCTGTACAGAGTCAGCTTCTGCAGTAACATTTGTTGTACTAGTTTGTTTAGATTCATAATTGTTATAACCAATTGATAAATCATCGTTGATTGCAAATGTAATACCATAACCTTCGTTTTCGTATTCTTGTTCATTTGCAGATATACCTAGATCTTCTTCAGACCATTGGTAACCTAGCGTAAAACCACCCATAGCATAAGTTGCACCAAATGTTTGCTCTTCACGGTCTCCATCATTATTAAGACCTTCAGAAGCAACATTAGACATACCACCGTATAAGTTTAGACCAGTCATTCCAGTAACAGCTTCTCCTAATTCAAGAGTTACATCGTAACCTGAACCATTGTTAGCTGAAGCACCAGAAGATGCTTTGTCAGCAGAACCGCTACCTGCAGCGTTTGGCGACCAAGATACTCTAGCCGTAACACCGTCTGGTAACATGTTTGGTGTATATTCAATGTTAGTTCCTGCTGAAGCACCAGCAACTGTGTTTATACCAGTTGATAGTCCTGAAGCGTAAGCTTCTTCCCAAACGTTAGGTGTCTTATCGTCCATACGGTCGATACCAGATCCTGAAACACCTTGAGAAATTCTGAAAGCTCCCAAAGCTGGAACAGTAACTGAAACGTTTGTATTTGAGTAGGTACCTGCATTTGAGTAGGCAATGTCTAATCCAACAGTCCAACCATTATCCATCTCTCCTGAGCCAGACAATGTGTAGTTAGATCCTATACCGATTGGGTTACCTGTAACCGCATCGTCAAAAGATTGCCATGTCATATCAATACCACCCGATACTGACAGTGCTCCTGCATTAGCAGCAGTCACCGCAGCAAGAGATCCGCATAGTGCAGATACTCCGAGTTTAGTCATTTTATTCATAATTAACTCCTTCTTGTTTATTGTTATTCATATGAATGATGCCAAAATAGCACTATCAATCCTCCAAAAAAATTAAAAAGCCTATAAAACACTGCTATTTTTTAAATATGTTGCATTTTTACAACGTTTTAACTAATAGCTGAATAAATGGCGTTTTTATTAACTTTTTTGCATTTTTTAATAGTAATTTCCAAAAGAATTTTAATGTATTAAGTATATCTTAATGGATATTTTAAATTATATCAGAAAAAACTCTCCAATTGTTTTGTTTGGAATTCTAATTTTAAGTTTTGTTAGCTCGTGTTCAGGAGGAAAGTTCTGGGATCCGGCTGATGCTCGAACAACTCCAGCAAACGTCAACGAAAGAGTTAAAAGAAATCTTGAAGAAGGTAAGGGATGGTCAGTTACTGGAAGTTTGGGTCAAGAGAAGGGAACAACTTATCAATTTGCTACTTCAAATCCAATGTGGAGAGCTACGTTAGATATTCTAGATTTTTTACCACTCGCAAATGTTGATTATTCAGGAGGAATTATAACTACAGATTGGTATAACGAAGGGACCTCTTCTGATGAGTCTATTAAAATAACTGTAAGATTCTTAACTAATGAAGTTAGATCGGATGGATTAAAAATAGTTGTGCACAAAAAAAATTGCAATGCACAACAAAGATGTTTGGTAAAAAAAATATCTTCTAATCTTGAACATGAACTTCGTGTTGCAATTCTTAAAAAAGCTGTTGTTTTTGAAAAAGATACAAATAAGAAAAAGAAAAAATTTAAAAGGCCAGAATTAACAGACTAAATTGGATTTTATATAGATTTATTTCTTCTATCCATGGAACGATATAATACAAAAATTGTTGAAAAAAAATGGCAAGATATATGGTCCAAAAAAAAGACCGACTCAGTTCTCATAGATAAAAATAAAAAAAAATTTTATTGCCTCGAAATGTTTCCCTATCCCTCGGGGAAAATTCATATGGGGCATGTTCGCAATTATACAATCGGAGATGTGTTAGCTAGATATAAAAAACTTAAAGGTTTTAATGTTTTACATCCAATGGGTTGGGACTCCTTTGGGTTACCTGCAGAAAATGCTGCTCGTGAAAATAAACTTCATCCAAAAGATTGGACTAAAAAAAATATTGAAACTATGAAAAAACAGTTAAAACTTCTTGGTTTATCACTTGATTGGGATCGAGAAATATCTACATGTGAACCTGAATATTACAAACATCAGCAAGAGTTCTTTATAGAATTATTTAAAAAAAAATTAGTTTACAAAAAAGATACATACGTAAATTGGGATCCTGCCGAACAAACAGTTTTGGCTAATGAGCAAGTAATTGATGGTAAAGGTTGGCGTTCTGGTGTTGCTGTTGAAAGAAAAAAACTTTCACAGTGGTTTTTTAATATTAAAAAATTTTCCGATGATTTGCTCAATGAATTAAATAAATTAGAAAAATGGCCTGATAAAGTTAAACTTATGCAAAAAAACTGGATAGGAAAATCTTTAGGCTGTGAAATAAATTTTGAGATTAGTGATAGCAAAAATAACGAAAAAATAAGAGTATTTACAACAAGGCCAGATACTTTATTTGGAGCATCTTTTATTGCTGTTTCAATCGATCATCCTATTTCGAAAAATTTTGAAAAAAATAAAGATTTTATAAAATTTAAAATAGAATGTTCAAAATCCGGAACTACGGAAGAAGCGTTGGCTATTGCTGAAAAAATTGGTTTCAACACTAATTTATTCGCCACACATCCTCTTAATATGAAAATTAAATTACCAATTTACATTGCCAATTTTGTTTTAATGGATTATGGAACTGGAGCTATCTTTGGATGTCCTGCTCATGACCAAAGAGATTTAGATTTTGCTAATAAATATAAACTTAATGTTATACCTGTTGTAAGACCAAATGATAGTGATTCAACGAAATTTAAAATTGTTAACGAAGCCTATACAGGTGACGGGATACTATTTAATTCAGATTTTTTAAATAATTTAACAGTCGATAAAGCTATTGAAAAAGCAATAGAAGTTATAACAAGAAAAAAACTTGGAGAAAAAAAAATAACATTTCGCCTAAAAGATTGGGGTGTATCAAGACAAAGATATTGGGGTTGTCCTATTCCAATAGTATATAATCAAAAAGGTGAAGCTATACCGGTTGATAAAAAAGATTTACCTATTTTATTACCAGAAAATGTGAATTTAAATGTAAGGGGAAACCCATTGGACAAGCATCCTAAATGGAAATTTACTAAGCTTTCATCTGGAGAAAAAGTTATCAGAGAAACTGATACTCTCGATACATTTGTAGATTCCTCTTGGTATTTTTTAAGATTTTGTTCTCCTAAATATAAAAAATATGGATATGAAATAAATGATATCAATTATTGGATGCCTGTTGACCAATACATTGGAGGTGTTGAACATGCAATTTTACATTTGCTTTATTCAAGATTTTTTATGAGGGCACTTGCATTTAAAAATGAAAGTTTTAATTATACTGAGCCATTTGAAAGTTTGTTCACTCAAGGTATGGTTTGTCATGAAACTTATAAGAACGAAAATAATCAGTGGCTATATCCTTACCAAATAGAAAAAAATCCTGAAGGACATTTTGTAACTAAAGATAGCAAAAAAAAAGTATTAGTAGGGCCCTCAGAATCGATGTCTAAATCTAAGAAAAACACCATTGATCCAGAAGAAATGATTAGCATATATGGTGCTGATGCTATTAGATGGTTTATGTTATCTGATAGCCCGCCTGAAAGAGATGTTCAGTGGTCCCAGGAAGGTGTATCTGCGTCCTATAAATTTATTCAAAAATTGTGGAAATTAAACAATGAAATTTTAAATAAAAAGAATTCCTCTTCTAATTCTGATGACACTGCACTGATAAAAGCTGTGAATAAAACTGTTTATAACGTTACTAAAAACTTAGATAATTTTCAATACAATGTAGTAATAGCAAACATGCACGAAATATATAATTTATTTTATAACCATGTTATTAATAACAAAACTTCAAATAATACTCTTAGGAGTGAATGGGAAAAAATAACAATGCTATTATTACCTCTTACACCTCATCTAGCTCATGAATGTTGTGAGAAAATAAATAAAAAATTTTATTGGCCAGAATATAATCCAAAGCTATTAAAAGAAGAAAACTGCAAAATCGTAATTCAAGTTGATGGTAAAAAAAGAGGCATATTAGAAATGCCAACAAATTCAAAAGAAGCCGTGGTTATAAAAAAATCTAAAGAAATAGAAAATATTTCTAAACATATTAAAGATACAAAAATAATAAAAAATATTTACATTAAAAATAAACTAATAAATTTTATAACAAAAAAATGAAAAAAATTTCTTTTTCTATAATTTCACTATTCTGTTTATTGATTATATGCGCCTGTAGTGGATATAAACCAATTTTCGGGTCATCAAATTTAAATCTAAAAATTGTAGATTATTCAATAACTGGTGATAAAACATTAGGAAATCAAATTTATTCAAAATTACACAATTTATCAAAAACAAACGAAAATTCTCAAGATACAAAAAAAATATATATTTTGATCAACTCAACTCAAAATAAAAATGTAACTGCTAAAAATAGCGCTGGTAAAGTTTTAGGGTACAGAATTAATTTATCGACTAAAATTATCGCAAAAGATTTATCTACAGGTGATGAATTATTAAATGAAACTTTTTCCTTTTCTTTAACCTATAAAACACAAGATGAATTTTTTGAAACTAAAAAATTAGAAAATCGAACTATAGAACATTTGGTTAATTCAACTTACCAAGATTTATTGATAAAACTGACAGATAGTCTTTTATAAAAATGATTATAAAAAGTTACGAAGTACAAAAAAATTCTTCTAATTTTTCTAAATTAAATTTTTATCTACTTTATGGTGAAAATTTTGGATTAAAAAAAGATATTAGAGATATTATAAAAACAATAGTTAAGCAAAAAAACGATGATGTAGAAATGCTATCGTTTTACGAAACCGAAATAATGAATAATGAAGAAAATTTTCTTAATTTCATTTATTCAGGATCATTATTCAGCAATAAAAAAATAGTAACTATTTATGAAGCAACTGATAAATTAATAAAAAAAATTGATACTATTTATAACGAACACCCAGAAAATGTATTTTTCATTATTTTTTCTAACGTTTTAGAAAAAAAATCAAAATTAAGAAATTTTTTTGAAACCAATAAAAAAACGGTATGTATACCTTGTTACTTAGATAGTGAAAAAGATTTAGAAATTATTGCTCATTCAGAACTCAGAAAAAATAATATTTCATTATCCAGAGAAGCAATAAATTTAGTGGTAGAAAAATCAAACTTCGATCGCGCTTATTTAAAAAATGAGATTAATAAAATTAAATCATATGCAATAAACAAAAAAAAATTAGAACTTGATGAAATTAAGTCTCTAATTAATTTCACTGGTGACTATAAGTCTGATATTTTAGTTAATGAATGCTTGTGTGGAAACATTTCTCAGTACAAAAAAATTATATCTGAATTATATATAAATACAGTTAATCAAATACTTATGCTAAGAATTCTAAGCAATAAAGTCCAACGTTTACTTGCAATAAAAGAACAAACGCATGGAACAAAAAATCTGGATAATGTTATTAACGTCTTAAAACCACCAGTTTTTTGGAAGGAAAAACCATTAGTTAAAAAACAACTATCCATATGGAATTTGTCTGATCTGAAAAAAATAATTAATGGAATTAATAAGACAGAGCTTTTGTGTAAAAAGTATCCTCAAATATCTAAGGTTATTTTTTTTAGTTTTTTTCTAAAAATTTGTGTAAAGGCTAATAATTTTTCTTTATAGTATTTATTAATTTATCTAATTGATCTAAATCTCTATACTCAAAAGAAATTAATCCTGAATTATTTTTTTTATTATTAATAGAAACACTGAGCCCTGTTTTTTCTTCTAGTTCTCTTTGTAAATCAAGAATATTTGAATCTTTTTTAGAAACTAATTTAAATTTTTTATCTCTAAATTGTCTTACTAATACTTCAGATTGTCTTACTGAAAGTTTTTTTTGTACAATTTTCTTCGCTACTTCAACTGCATTATTTAACCCAATTAAAGATCTTGCATGACCAGCTGAGAGCCTGCCATCCTGAACCATCAAAAGTATATCTTCTGGAAGAGATAACAGTCTTAAGGAATTAGCTATATAACTTCTACTTTTCCCAATAAACTGAGATAATTTTTCTTGATTATAACTAAAATCATTTATTAATTTTTGATAACCTTGGGCTTCTTCTATTGGATTTAAATCCTGACGCTGGACATTTTCTACAATAGCAAATTCAAGCGATTTCACATCATCCACATTTAAAATAACTACGGGAACTTCATGTAAGCCTGCATTTTGAGATGCTAACCATCTTCTTTCTCCAGCTATAATTTCATACTTACCTTCAGAAGTTTTATTTGGTCGAACAACAATTGGTTGAATAACACCTTGACTTTTTATTGAGTCGGTTAACTCCTGTAAACTGTCCTTGTCGAAATGTTTTCTAGGCTGAAATTTGTTCCTAATAATATCCTTTATTGGAATTTTACTAGTATCAATTTTTTTTCCAGAATCTCCCAGCAAAGATGATAAACCACGGCCTAACCCTTTTTTTAATCTATTTTCCATGATGTTTATGCGGCAGTATCCATTAGATTTTCTTGTTTTAAAAACTCTTCTGCAAAATTTGAATAAGATTTGCTACCAGCACAAAATTTATCATATATAATTATGGGAATGCCATGGGATGGGGCTTCGGAAAGCCTTACATTTCGCGGAATAACGGTTTGATATACTTTTTCTTTTAAAAACTGTCTAGCTTCAGTATCTACTTGGGCAGAAAGCTTGTTTCTTTTATCAAACATGGTTAAAAGAACACCTCTTATTTCTAATTTAGGATTCAAGTTCATTTTAATTCTATCAATTGTTTTTAATAGTTGGCTCAACCCTTCCAAAGCAAAAAATTCTGCCTGTAATGGAACTACTAATGAATTAGCAACCACAAGTGACATCACAGTAAGTAAACTTAGTGACGGTGGACAGTCTATAAAAATATAGGAAAAATCATTACCAGAGCTATTAATAAAATTTTCTATTTTGTCTTTAAGCAGCAAAGCCCTTCTGTTTTCATTAGCTGTTTCAATTTCTAAACCTGATAAATCAACATTCGATGAAACCAATTTAAGATTCTCTATCTTTGTGTCTTTGATAGCATCTTCAAAATTAGATTTTCCATTTAACACATCATAGATTGTAGTTGTTCCATCGTTGTTTGACATACCAAAACCGGTAGTGGCATTACCTTGCGGATCCAAATCAATAACAAGAACTTTTTTTTTATAAAAAGTAAGAGCTGTTGCTAAGTTAATAACAGTAGTAGTTTTTCCTACACCACCTTTTTGATTTATTACTGAAATAATTTGAGTATTTTTCAATTTATTTTATTTTAAGTTTATTAATTTCTATTACTACCGAATCATTACTGGTAATACTCATTCTTTGCTTATACCCAATATCCCAAATTTTAGAAGCTTCAAGTAACTCGCTTTTCCCAGTTTTTCCTAGAAAAAGAAAAATTTTTTTCCAATTTTCAGCTTTACTGTGAATAAGTTTAAGAATTATTTTTAATGGTTTGAAAGCTCTGGCTACTAATACATCATGAGATAGTTTTTTTTGAACATCAAAAATATTTTGATTTAAAACTTCAACATTCAGATGAAGATCTCTGATTATTTCTTTTAAAAATTTCACTTTCTTTGGACTCTTTTCAATCAATTTTATTTTTATCGGAATTTTTTTATCTTTTGATAAAATTGCTAACACTAAGCCAGGAAATCCTGCTCCAGAACCTATATCTATCAACGTTTTATCATTTTTATCAATAAAATCAATAACTTGCGCAGAATCTAAAAAATGCCTATTCCAAAGATCTTTAATAGTGGAGTTTCCTATCAAGTTTAAGGTCTTATTTGCTTTAATCAGCTTTTCTTCATATTTATTTAAACTTACGATTGTTTCACGTGAAACTTGCGTAAATCTACTGAAAGTATCTATCTGGATAGATCTATCCATTTATGCTCTTTTTAGTCTATCTTTTCCCTTTTTAACATATGATAGCAATATATAAGCTGCAGCAGGTGTGATTCCATCAATTCTAAGAGCCTGACCCAAAGTTTTAGGTCTTATTTGTTTAAACTTGCTTTTTACCTCATTTGATAAACCACTCAATTTAGAATAATCCATATTCTCTGGTATTTCTAGGTTCTCATCTTTTCTGAATGCAATAATATCTGCCTGTTGTTTTTCCAAATACCCTGAATAATGCGCACTTATTTCAATCTGCTCCTCTTCATCCCTTTTTGCTTTGGGTATTTTACTCCAAATAGATCTTAATTTATTAAAAGTCACACCTTCTCTTGATAAAATTTCAAAAGCTGATCTCTTAACTCCATCTTTAGCTATTTTAATATTAAATTTTTGTGCTTCATTTGGCGATATTTTAAGACTTTTTAATCTATTAGTTAACTCATTGATTTTATTAATTTTTTTAGTGTATAAATCAGTTCTTTTTGACTGAACCAAACCTATATTAATTCCAATTTGAGTTAATCTCGTGTCTGCATTGTCTGCTCTCAAACTTAACCTGTATTCAGCACGTGATGTAAACATACGATATGGCTCTACAACACCTTTTGTAACTAAATCATCTATCATGACTCCAATGTAAGCTTGTGCGCGATCTAATATTAATGGTTCTTGTTTTTTAATGGCTAGCGCAGCATTAATTCCGGCCATCAATCCTTGTGCCGCAGCTTCTTCATAGCCTGTAGTTCCATTTATTTGACCTGCTAAGTAAAGTGATTTAATTTTTTTTGTTTCTAAAGTAGAATTTAACTCACGAGGATCTACATAATCATATTCAATAGCATATCCAGGTCTTATTATACGAGTTCTTTCTAACCCATTGATTTTGCTCAATATTTCAGCCTGCACATCAGCGGGTAATGACGTAGAAATGCCATTAGGGTAAACAGTTTGATCATTTAGACCTTCTGGTTCTAAAAAAATTTGATGTCTAGTCTTGTCAGTGAATTTTACGATCTTGTCTTCTATGGACGGACAGTATCTTGGACCTACACCCTTTATACTTCCAGAGTACATTGCACTTTTTTTCAAATTTTTTTTTATAATCTCATGAACTTTTTTATTTGTATAAGTAACACTACATGCAATTTGTTTATTGTAAGTTTTTTTTGTTAAAAAAGAAAAATACTCTGGGCAAGTATCAGCATCTTGTTGTTCCAAATTTTTATAATTAATTGTAGATCCGTCTAATCTGGGTGGCGTACCAGTTTTTAATCTTCCTAATTTAATTTTAAATTTTTCTAGCTGTTCACTTAATCCTGTTGATGGTTTTTCATTATGTCGTCCCGCTGGAGTTCTTTCATCACCGATATGTATAAGGCCGTTTAAAAAAGTACCTGTTGTCAAAATCATTTTTTTTGAATTTATTGTTTTTCCTGACTTTGTGTAAAAGCCAACTACCTGATTTTTCTCAAAAATAAACTCAATTACAGGGTCCGAAAAAACCTTTAAATTACAATAACTTAGAAGCGTTTTTTGCATATATTTTTTGTATAAAGCTCGATCTGACTGTGTTCTTGGACCTCTTACAGCTGGTCCTCTGCTTCTATTTAATAATCTAAATTGAATTCCTGATTTGTCTGCAACGACACCCATCACTCCATCTAAAGCATCAATCTCTTTTACAAGATGTCCCTTGCCCAAACCTCCAATAGCAGGATTACATGACATTTCCCCTATAGTTTCTATTTTGTGAGTGAATAGACCAGTATTTACTCCCATTCGAGCTGAGGCAGCAGCAGCTTCACATCCTGCATGACCTCCACCAATGACTACTACATCAAATGACAAATCATCTTTCATAGCCTGAATTTATAGATGAT
>MDTE01113690.1_pt1 | contig 23405 bp, 27 predicted proteins | sample 811231 | NCBI WGS metagenome assembly MDTE01 (sample SAMN05326651, study PRJNA326480) | marine metagenome | isolation source: seawater | place: Indian Ocean: Red Sea | collected 2010 | reverse complement strand
TTATATACATATAATAAATATTTAAATATGTATAATTATACATTGATTGTATGATAAAAAACTTATTTTAAAAAGTCAAAACTAATTCTATAAATCATAGAAGAATTAACCGTAACTTCATAATATATATCACGTAATAGTGTATCATCTTTAATTAATTCTTTATTTACAAAATAATTTGGCAATTTCATATTACTTAGGTACTCTTCAATTGTAAACTTTTCAACTATAGCTATAAATCCTATACTTGCTATATATTTGTTTATATTCTTAATATCATCCATAGATAATTCATTAATATTAACAGATTCTTTACCATTGGCATAAAGATATTTCATACCAGCGGTAAATATCATTAATAGTTCTTGAAAAATATGAAGTCCAATCTTAATATCTTTATCTGGCTTACTTAATTCTAATTTAATAGAATTCTTTTCTTGTGGTTCTTTTGAAAATAAATATATAGTAAAGTCATCCGCATCTCCATCTATATATTCAGTTTCTTTATTCTCCATTTAATAATTATAAAATATAAAAAATATAAAAAAAAATTAATTACAAGTTTACCAACTGACCGACGTCTGGTATCCAACCACTCCAAGATGAAGATTTTTTTTCTGGTTTAGGAGCTACAGGTTGAGCTACAGGTTGAGCTACAGCCGGAGTAGGAGCCGGAGCTGGAGTTGGAGCTGGAGTTGGAGCTGGAGATGGAGCTGGAGTTGGAGCTGGAGTTGGAGCTGGAGCTTGATTTAAGTTTGCTATTTCATCATTAATACTTTTAATTGATTTTCCGAGTATCTTAAATTCTTCATTATCAATTGAACTACATGTATTTGCTGGCAATTCCATATTATTTTCTTTTAAAATACCTTCCAATTTAGTACAGTTTTCTTTTAATTTCTTTATATCATTTTCAAGAGACTGCTTTTTTACTTTAGATACCTGTTGCTTAGCTTGATTTGCAATTGTATTAGCTCCACTTGTAACTTTAGATTTTAAAGTATCCACTTTCCCTTTAATGTTTTCTTTATTAATTCCCGGAAAAGAAAATCCACCTCTTTGATTCCTTCTAGCACTCCTTCTAGCACTCCTTCTAGCACTCCTTCTAGTACTCCTTCTAGCACTCCTTCTAGTACTCCTTCTAGCACTCCTTCTAACACTTCTTTTGGCATTTCTTCTAACACTTCTTTTGGCATTTCTTTTAACACTTCTTTTGGCATTTCTTCTAGCACTTCTTCTATCACTTATTCTAACACTTCTCCTTTTCTGACGCACCATCTATACATAGATAAAATTAATATGAGAAAGAAGAGAGTGATTGTGTATATGGATTTTCTTTGAATGGATTTAGAAGTTCACTATTAATTCTATTTGATAGTGATTTATCATCTAATTTATCTTTCATTGTAGTTATATCGCCCATATTGATTGAATTGGGTGTCTTTTCATCAACACGACCAATTCCGTTTTCTCTATAATTGATATAATCTTTATGAAGCTTCCTTGAAGTCGCATGAATATCTTCTGGTCCATTTACTATCTTTGTGTTACTTAATGTTGGTTCTCTTCCCTGTGAAATAACTTCTTTATTTGGATTTAGTTCTGCGTGCATGTAGTTTACATTAGACATATTTCCAAGAACATCTGCTCCAGCTGACCCGGTATACGAAGTTAATGTTGAATCTTTTGTTGTTAAATCTGGAGCATTAAATCCACTGGTTAGTTGTTCATGTCCTTTAAGATATCCATTATTTTTAGAATCAATTGTGGTTTGTTTCTTAGTTACTTTAACTGAATCCAATAATCCTAATGTATTATTGATTGCTGTGTTCGCAATGTATCCATTATTTTTGGGATCAAGTGTTGTTTCTTTCTTTGTCCCTTTAAGGTCATCTAATACCCCAACGGTGTGATGAGAAACTTCTGTTGCTAAATTACTTTCATATGTTCTTTCTCCTGTAATTTGTCTTTCATTTGGTAGTGCTCTATAACCATGTCTTGCGACCTCATTGCCCGAGTATTGGGCATCTGTTCCAACATTTCTATTGGAATCATTAATTAACTGCATTTTGGATGGTTCTTGAAGTTTCGAACGCTGTTCTCCTTGAGCATGATTTGGAGCGGCCGGACCAACTGGTTGATTATTGAATTTAGATCTGAATGTATCTTTCATAATTTGTTCGGGTCTCCCTGATTTTTCTAGATAAGCTCCATTTGTAGTGAAGTATCTGTCTTCACTATTTTCATAGAAAGTATCTGGGTTATAGTGATTTACTTCTCCAACTAGACCTCTATTTTCTGATATATTTTTACCTTCAACAACTCTTGCTTGATAGGTTAGCTTGGGATTACTTAATACTCTTGTATTATCTATATTATTTCTATCAGCGTGTATTTGTCCAACTTCTCTATTCAAGTTACTCTTTACATCAATATTGGCAACTCTTTCTTGTTGGAATGGTAGTTCTCCGGTTTTATATAAACCTTCATTATATCTTGTTTTATCACCCATATATTCACCAAATGTATTCCCGTATACATTCCCTACATCTTTTTCAGGGGCGAACATATTACCAATCTCTCTTTTGGATTGATTATATCTATTATCACCTTGATGTCTATCTAATTGTCGCGTATCACTTAGATCAACTGGAGGTGGTGCGCTCTTAAAGAATGGTTGCGCTGTTATACCCTGATCGTTTTTAAGGAAATCATCTTTGTGTGTATATTCACCAGTTGAGGTACTATATATATAGTCTGAAAATCCTTCTTTTACTTCATTAAGGTCATTAAGGTCATTAATATCGGTACCAGCATTTTCCTCACGAAAACCACTACCTAAGCTATTAATTTTTTGATTATTGATGACTTTATTTCCATCTTCATAGGAGCTTTCAAAGTTATGTAATGCTCTATTCTTAACTATTTTCTGAGACTGATCATAGAAATCTGAATGATATAAATTATGTGAACTTGGATTATGTACATCACCGTTAACTTCAGTTGCTACATGGTTATTATCATCTTCATTATTGGATGTTGCTAATCCAACGCCTATTAATCCAATTATAACTAATGCTTCCATTTATTAATAATATCATATATATTTAAATTTAAATAAATTACCTTAATACATTAATCAACCTTAATACTTCGTTTGGTATATTATTGTTATTAAATAATACTATCATTTGTTGTTCACTATAGTTACCAATTAATCTAAAATGTATTTCATCTTCATATGATAATATAATTGTATTTAATCCTTTATCATATTCGTGTAGTAATGGATAATTATAATATTCATTTTTAGATGTATTACTGTATAAAATTATAATATTTATCTTCAATATTTTTTTAAGAATACTAAGTAATAAAAAATCCCCCCAGTATTCATTTCCACCTTGTTTTATTTTTTCTTTAAATTCTGACATAGTTATTGTAAATGGGTCCCAATCTTCTTCAAATTCACCATTTGCCATGGAAATTTTATATATTTCAATTATATCAGAAAATAAAGATTCATCTATATTATCTTATAATATTGATCTCAAAATAAAAATATTCTCTTCTAAATTATTATACTCACTATAGGGGGTTAATGCATAACTTATACAATTAAAAAGACAGTTACCTCCTTCCCCGCAATCAAGACAACCAAATGTTGAATTTTTTTTTTTGTTATCTGATAATTTATTTAACTTAATAATCCATCTCTTATGGACCTTTTCCCAACCATATTCACTTAGATACAAATGCCAATTATTATCATTTATCTTAATCTCTTTATCACCATTTTTATAATAGAATAAATCACTTTTAATATAAATATTATCAGTTAAGTATATCATTATATATAGTCTATGAATTAATTCTTTAATAATTAATAAAAGATACAAGACTTCTGGATATATTTTACAAACTTTTTTATCTCTAACCAATCTTTTTCTTTTTTCTTGTCAATTACGACAACCACGCGATTATTTATAGATGAACTAAATAACCAAATTAATTCTTTAATATAATCTTCTGTATATTTCTTTTTGTTTTTAATATATCCTCTTATTTTTGGAATAATAAATTTATTATAGTGAAAATCATTTGCTTGATAGATCCATTCTTTATGTTCAAGTGGTAGCATATTAATTTTTATTAATTGTATCTTATCTTTTTTAGGGATTATATCACCATTAATAATGTTATGAATATAATATTCTATCATATTCATATCTCCTTTCATACCTCCATATGATTTCCTTATCTTAAGGGAATAAAGTATATCTTTAAAATCATGACTTTCGGGTGGAATAATGTTAGATTCAAGCTTTGAATAATATTGTTTATAATCTTCATTTGATAAGTAATTAACAACTCCAAGTAACCATTTAATCATTTCACATCTAATACGAAATCCTTTATTAACAGCAACCATTAACCAAATGATAACTATAATAGATTCATGAATACATACATCTTCGAGCATAATTATGGGTAGTCTTCTTAGAAATTTTATTAAATCTAGATCTAAAAGATGTTTTGCTGTTTTTATAGATCTATATGAATCTTTTTTCCTTACACATTTTTGAAGGTGTGATTGAAGGTATTGATCTTTTTTATATAACTTTTTAGGATCAGGGTAATATTCTATAAACTTATTTGAAATATTTCCACATATATTTATTTCATCAAATCCTTTAACTTTAAATTGGCTTGAAAAATTATATGATTTAGGTTTTTCATTTAGTAAATGACAAATTGTTGGTCTTTTATCTATCCATTCAAGGTAAAAGAACATATTTTAAAAGTATAAAAAATTAAATAATTCAAATTTAGCAATTGTAATTATCAACCAATGATAAATGTGTATTTTGACCATTTCTTTCAAATGATTCAATAACATTTTCTTGGGGATTTAAATGAAGGTCAATCCATCTATTTTTTGTATTCCCTCTTAAAAGCATGGGTGGATTATCTAACAATGTACTTGATTGAGTAAATACTCCTTCAGGCATATTAACATAACTTAAATTAGTTTTTTGCGGTGTCCATTGTTTAGATGGATCTTTTGAATTTATTCTTGTAATGTTTAATAAATCAGATTGAACATCTGTAAATGTTTGTTGATTAGCAGTCGCCCCTCCAACTTTTTGCATTACAATAGATGGAGATGCTTGATAAATAGGTTCTGTATTAACCTGGACATTATTTAATTGATAATCCCCAATTTTAACTGAGTTCACATTACTTTCACGACCATCCATGTTTTGTTCCATATATTATATATATATATTATTAATTTTCAGCTTTAGCAGATTGCCATCTAGAAATATATTCTTGATTTCTTGCTATTTGTCTAGACGGGAGTCCTCCTCGGATCCATGTATCTAGATTATCTTCTGGGATAATATTTTGTGTATTTTGAATTTCATTTCTTAATTTATCAATCATTGGAGTAACATTTAAATCATATGTAGAAACTCCAGACAACACATTACATGGTCTGTCTTCGGATACAATTAAGCTATCTCTTATCTTAGATTCTGTATCAACATCATGAGGACCTCTTCCAAAGAATCCAACATTCATACCAGCATCAAGTTGATTAATATATTTTTTGTTGGTTGATACTTCAAACCTTAAATCAGAATCAGTATCAATTAGGCAACCATTTTCTCCCATCCAACCTTTACCACCATTAAAGTTAACAGAGGGTTGGCTTAATTGAACTTCGCGGGCTTTCTCTAATGAACAATCGCAACCATACATATTATCAATGTTATAGTTCCCTGGTCCTAATGAGGCTCTTGTTTGATAATCAATCGTAGCAGGATCTGAGTTTAATGAACTTTTAATTTGTAATTTAAAATCTGAAATATCATTTTCAGAACATTGTTGTAATTGAACATTTGATACATCACTTTTAACACCACCGGCATATCCGTTTTGAAATAGATTGTTAACTTCAGTCATTATATATAAAGGATATATATTTTATTTTTATTAGATACATTGAAAAATTTAATTATATAATCTTTCATTTTTAATTAAAATAAATGATTATTTGAAAAAGAATACTTACAGATTGAATTATTTAAGCAGTCGCAGGAGGAGAAGAACCATTCCATGGCCCTTCACCAAGGCTAGAATATTGATTTGCTATACATTGAAGACCATTACCTTCTTTACATGTTGGGGGAGTTTTATACAACCATTCCGCAAAAGACTTTTGATTATTTGGAATTGATTTTCCAGGGACAGTGTAAAATTGTCTCTGGGAATTGTTCTTACCAAAAATATCATTTACATCCATATACAAATCATTATTAAAATTATCCTCAATCACTTTTTGAATACCCTTATTATTATATGAAGAACATGGTTCTAATTTATTTTTACCACTGTTAAATAATGATGGATTCATAAATGGATTATCTTTAGTTGGAACTCTACAAATACCCGATTCATCTAATTCATTAATAATATCATTAGAATTATCAGAACCATTCATTAGATTAACGATTGTTTCATGTTCATCAGAATGGGAATTACGACTTATAATTAATGTAAAAATACAAACAATAATTGGTATTAATAAAGTATTTATATCTTTATTCATCAAGTACATAATTAGAGAATAATAAATAGAAATCCTTACAATAGTATTAAGTTTTCTATTAATATCATAATCTTTCTTTGGTATAATTTCAAGTAGGTATTTTTTTTCATATAAAATAGATATGTCATTTTTCCATAATGGGGTCATTTATATATTATAATTATTATTATTTTTTTGAATTTTGTTCTCTTTCTTTTAATTTATTCTGAAGCCTTTGTCTGGTTTGTTGAGGATTATGATTATTATTTGGTTGTGGATTATTTGGCCTGGAATTATTTGCAATATTCGCTGCCTGAGGTTCTCGAGGTGTATTCGGTTGCTGTAGTCCTATATCCCCTAGACCACCCATTAAGGAATCAAATAATGGATTATTTTTCATTAGACTTGTAATATCCATTGCTTCTTTCATCATATTTTCTTCATCTCCGGATGATTCAAGAGCACCCACCTTACTTGTTATACTTTGAACAATATTCATCATATTTTCTCCATTAAATAATTTATCAACACCAACAACTCCATTACTATCTTTAATCATATCTTCAATATTTAGTTCATCTGTAACTTCCTTTGCGATTTTCCCGATTTGAGTATTTTCAAATAATTCTCCCATTTCTTTCATTTCTGGTGTATTAATATTTTCTCTAATCAAATCAACATTAATTGATTCTGATAATTTCTTAAGTTTTTTCATATTCGCAACAGTTACTTTATCTTTTACTTTTTCATTTTGTTCAATCATTTTCATAACCTCATCAATTTTTTCATCATCTTGGGCATTTTTTATCCCATAAATACAAAATGTTTGTAAATACTTCCATATACTATTTCTTGTTTGTGGTGATATATCTGATTCCCAAATAACTTTAAAGGAAACATTCTGAAGGATTACTGGATCTGTTTTAAATATACTGATATCATTTTCTGCGATCTTATCACTGAGTAAAGTAGTATTATTAATAAATTCAACAAACTTAGGATCTTCTATATTTTCAGATTCCAATGTTTCTTTATAATAACCATTGATTCTATCACTATATTCTGGAAATCCTCTTATTATTTTAGATATAAAAGATTTAAAAATGGAGTGAATATTATTAGACATCTTTATAATTATAATACAATAAAATATATATAAATTGACGCATAATTTACATTCTTTTAGGTCCTTGAGTTATTTCACCTCTTTCTTTCATCATTCTTTCATAATCACTATCCATTTGACTTGTTTTCTTTGTACTATTTTGTTCTACTCCTCTGGATGAATCATCTTTAAAATCAATTGGAGCAAATTGACCACCTCCATCATTACCTAATAAATCATCAGAACCATCTAATTGAGAAAAGGCCAAACATGAAGAATCCATACAGAATCCATCTACATTACATACTTTTTCCCCACTATCACCTACGGGGCAACCCATATTTGGAGCTTCCTCTTTTGGTTTCATACCTCTATCAGGTTGCTGCTGCTGTAGTTGATGTTGTGGTTGTAGTTGTTGTGGCTGTGGTTGCTGTGGTTGCTGTTGTTGTGGCTGTTGTTGTTGTTGTTGTTGTTGTTGTTGTTGTAATACTTTCTTAGATTCCTCTAACATGTTAAAGATTTCTCCTGCATTATATAATGTATTACCATTAACCATTGTAGGTACATTTTTGATATAATTGGGGAATGGTTCTTCATCAATTGATATAATTTTAATTTTCCCTTGAATATCTGGTCTTTCTTTTAATTCTTTTAATAACCTAATGGAGTGGCCACATCTTTTACTTATGTATATCTGAGAAGTCATTTATTAACTTAATTAAAATAATATTGGCTTTTTAACCAATTAAACTTATTTAAAATTTGAATAATTAATTTATAGTATAATTATAAAATAATGGCGACTAATATTGATATAAACTTAATCTCAAAAAATGATCAGGAAATTATCTTTGATATAAAGGGAGATGTAGATACCGGCCTTCATCCAAGTGTTGTTAATTCTATAAGAAGAACACTTCTATCAGATATACCAACGCTTGGATTTAGAACTCAAATGGGTAATAAAGACATAATTATAACTAAAAATAATACATCACTACACAATGAGTTTCTTGAACAACGGATTGCCCTTATTCCACTATATATTGACCCAGATACATATAGTAAGCAATACTTATTTCATTTAAATATTGTTGATAATAATTCTCCAGAACCATTAATGAAAATTACATCTAAAGATTTCAATATATACCCACTTAAAAAAGGAATTGATATTGAGGAACTAAATAAACAGAATGATATAGATGTATCAAAATATGACCTAGAATCCCCTATATCTTATAAGGAAAAAGTAAAGATATTTAGACCTTATAAGTATAATGGAGAAGAATATTTTATACCCATAACAGAAATAAAGAAATCTAGTTCAACTATAAAACAAGAACTAGAATTATGGGCAATTCCAAGGGTATCTGCGGCGTATGAAGATGCTTCATGGCAAGCTGTATCGTGTGCAACATTTTCGTTTAAGAAAAATGATGAACTATTTAAGAAAATATTAGCTGAAAAACTTCTAGTTAATGAAGTTGAAGAAGAAAATAGAGATGAATATATTAAAATGTTAACTATTTCAGAATCAGAAAGATACTTCCATAGAGATAAGGAAACGAACCCATACTGGTATGATTTTAAAATAGAATCTGGGCATTTTAATACTCCTAAAGAATTATTTATGAAGGCTTGTCAAATAATTATTGATCAGCTGGATGCCTTAAAAAATGAGTTTCCAAAATTAGTATCTATGGAAGAAGAAGAATCTATTATGAAACTTACATTTAAGAATAATATCTATACCCTTGAAATTAATCAAACAGATGATACAATGGGTAATATACTCCAAACATATATTTCTATGAATCTACTCGATGAATCAGAATTTGAAGTATGTGGATATAAAAATGTCCATCCACTTGAATCAATTACTCAATTTAATATTTCTCTAAAGAATAAAATTGAAGACAAAGATGTTCAATATAAAGTTGCATTACTAATTGATCTCTTTAATCAAGCATGTGTTGATTTGATCAATATTTATACTGGGATTAAGAAAATTGCCGAGAGTAATCTATAGACGATTAATAACAAAAAGAAGACGTGTATCTGGTAAACTTTTTAAATAAGCATCTACTTTAAAATCATTTATTTTTTCTTTAGTTTTAAGATAATCCCCATGTAGTTCATAAACAAGAGGTCTAAGTACATACTTTAATTCCTTACTAGTAGTTCTCTTACGGATATGTGTATCTATGTATGAATTTAATAATTCCATTTTAAGATTCATATATTTTTTGTAATATTCTATAAATAGTTGATTATCTTCTTGAAAATAATACATATATTCACTTAACCTTTCATTTTTACATAATTCCATATAATTCAGAAACTTATTGTTATTATTTGGTTTTAATTCTAATACTTTATTAAATTCTGGATTAATCCATTTAACTCTCTTATCATCAGAGTATCTTTCTGATTCTGAAATAGTTGAAGTTATACTTAACCCCTTAATAGAATAATATAAAGGATCATTTGGTTGTATATAATCTCCAATTTGACCTTCTGTAATATTAAATACATTTATAATCCCTTCAATAGTTGGTAACTGTTCACATTTCACCGGATAGAGATAGGAAGCTATATTATAACATTGAATTAAAAAGATTTGATTCTCAATAATAGGTGTTACAATACGGTTTTTAACGTGCTGGAAAACAAATGAATAACAATTACGTTTATCTAGTAAATCAAACCATTTAGTACCATTAATTTCTGTAAAAAGATCTTTAAACTTTATTCTACCGTCCCAACTATTATTAGCACCAATATTACTTCTTGTACAGATATGCCATTGATCATTCTTATAAAACATATTAATCATTGTTCCATCAATTAATGGTTGATAAGTATTCTCTGAATTGTATTCATTTACAATTTTATTAATATCTTTAGACTCATCTGATTTCTTAGGTGGGACACATATAACTTTATTAGTATCTAGATCTACTACAGCACCTTTACAATAACGAATCCAAGGACTCTTATCAAAATCATATTTATCTTTTTTGTTACGGTTATACTTCATAATTGCAACATTTAGACTTTTATTGATATTCACTTGAACATCATTTTTTCTTATAGTTTTAATATAATCACTATTCTTATTTATGAATTTTTGTAGCTCCATTATAATATTATTTATTAGTTCTAATTTTTTAAATATTAATTAAATATATATAAGTAATGGATTTACAAGTAATTGTCAAAGAAAGTGATGTAAAATATTTAAGGGAATTAATTGATAAAAATGCCCCTGTTGGATACAAATCTATTACTGATAAAGAGGCAGAAGATTTAATAAGTGAAAATGGTAATCCTAATTTAGCATATGGTGCTTATATGGAAAATGTACCTAAGAGAGATGGCATTGTAAGCGTTGATGAAACGCCTACATTTGCTCCAGAGAGTCCACCATTACCCTCTGGTGAAAGCCCAACATACTCGCCAGATAGCCCAACATACTCGCCAGATAGCCCAACATACTCGCCAGATAGCCCAACATACTCGCCAGATAGCCCAACATACTCGCCAGATAGTCCCATACCAGGAGATCAATCTCCAATGTATGGAGAGCCAGATTATGTTGTAGATGGAGAAGAAAATGAAATTGATGAAGATTTTGATGTAAAAGATAGAGTTGGAGAGGATATTTTTAATTTACATGAAGAAGGTGTAAGTGATTCTATCGCTCGAAATGAGGGCCTCTATAAAGAAAGAATACAAGAAGGAGAAACATATTTAATTGTTTTTAAAGAAAAAGATGAATTAATTGATAGGCTTATTAAAATCAATAATATTAGCGGGAATAAGGTTGATATAATTGATGAAGAACAAAATACAACAGTATTATTTCTAGATATGGATTCTAATTTAATTTTAAACTCTGATGAATATGATTTTGAAATAATTGAATTTGAACGGCTTATTGAAGTAGATGATATTAATGAATTAAAAGATGATGAAATATTCATTAAACAAGAGTTTAAAACTGAAATAGAAATAGAAGTTGAAGAGACTGAAAATAAGATATATACCGTACAAGAAAAGAAAGAAAGTTTTATAACTGAGTTAATCTATAATTTTAATGCATATAATGATGATATTAAAATTAGTCAAATATGCGAGTTAGCTACTAATTATATTAATATGGTGAAAGATAAAAAAGGAACTGATATTGATGAAACAGATATATTACCATTCCTTAAAAATGGGGAAAAAATACCTAAATGGGTTATTCCAATTGTCAAAGATATAAAGAAATTATATATTGAAGAAGAAGATGGCATTGAAGGAAATGATGACATACAATTATTACAATTATTTGAAGAACTGAATAGAAAAGAACAAATTACAAATGATGAAAAAAATACATATCAGACGTTATCAAGGTCTCTTAATAATTTTGAGCCTTATGAAAATACCGAAACAAATGTAATGGTTCAACATTATGGAAACTATTTTAGAAATTGTTCAGATGTAAATCCTTGTAATGGTATTAATAAAAACTATGCTGTAGAATTAAATAGAACAAGAGGAGATTTAATCATACCATTAATAAAAGATGGTGAAACAGTATTTGAAACCATTAGAACCCTTCAAACACTACCAATTATTGGATTATATTTATTACCACACAAATATATTGGAACTACAATTGAAAACAATAATATCCTTAGTATTGATGAATTATCTGTTATAAATGAACTTAGAAACTACATGAAATCTATAAGACTATCTGTCAGAGATGATAATATTGTCCATAAAACTGTAGGAGGAGATACTATGCGTAATGATATATGGACTAATAATATTCACCAATTCCATTTAGATGATACAACTACATCTGAAAACTTTTATAATACATTAATGAATAATTTCCCAACATGTAATGATATTATTTCTTCTTATCCTAAAGGTGTTATGAAACAGATATTTAATTATAGCGATTTAAGAAAACTATTATTATCATATGATATTGACTATTATTCACTTAATGGTGAAATGAAAGAAGAGGTAAATAAGATGATTAAAAAGAATATATCAGACTATATACTCAACTATAATAAAAAGACAAAGAGAAAAGCCATTAAATCAAAACCTAAACGTGTTAAAATATTAACAACAGAAGATAAAATTGAACTGAGTAAGGAATTTATTTTCTCTCTATTTGTAGTTCCATTAAGAAATAATTATTTAGAAAAGTTTATTAATAAATTCTCACGGGAACCACAAGAACATGAAGAATATGAATATTTATATGAAAAAAATTCAGATAAAAAATTATTATGTAAACATCATTTGTATAACCTTAAGATTAAAGACGATGAAGATGCTTTTAATTCAATGAAACAAATATTTGGCGTACCAAGCACATCGGGTGTCATAACATGTAAGATATGTGGTGACTTTCTATGTAATGATGATTTTTCATTATTAGAAGGTTTTGGCGGAGATAATGCACCTAAAAATACAAGAGAAGTACTTAATACTGAGGAAGAACTTAAGGTCTTATCAGAAGAACAGGCAACTATTAAAAAGTATATTCACCGATTAAGTTCTTTATTAAATGTAGAATTAAATGAGTATGATAAACAACAAATTATCAGTTTTTTTGATTCTTTAAATAATACTGAATTAGAAGATCAAAGGTATTCAAAAGAAAATATCACTAAAAAACATCCAAAATATAAAAGTATTAAGGAAAAATATAAAAAACTATTTGTTTATCCTGAAAGTACACAGAAAATTAAAAAGGAAAATAAGAAATATAAAAAAGAATATGATCTAGAAGTATCTAATTTCCAAACCTATTTAGAAAATTGTAATACTGTTTTAGTGATATTATTCTTAATATTATTTCACCTTCAGACATCCTCTCCACCTTATCAAATTAAGACAAAAGAATTAGTCTATTTATGGGATAATCAAACTATGATGGATAGTAATGTATCATTTCAGAATATCCATAATAATATCCGTATGGAGACGATTGATAATTTAATTATTCCGTTGAATAAGGCTTCTTCTAAATATAAAAAGGATAAATTATTTGCAAATATCAATACATTTATTAACGAATCAAATACGTATAAGGATTTACCAAATTTTAAATTACAGTTTATTCAAACCGCGAAATATATCCTACGAAATTCAAATGTAAATACGAAACTTCGAGAATATATAAATATTAAAAATGATATCACGAATTCTATATATTTAAAAGAATTTTGGTCATCCTATAAACCATTACCAGATACTAAATTAATAAAGAGTATTAATGGAATTATTAATGATCAATTAAAAAGTACAAATGTTAAGGGTTATTTATATAAAAAAGGTATTGATGTTTATTATGAAAATATATCATCGATGTCCCCTATGACAGAGGTATATGAAACCCCTAGATATGTAAAATTGAAGATTCCATTTACATCCATACTTAAAAATGAATCTTATAAAAGATTATTTGAATATTCAGCGCATTTATATGGAAGATCAAAAGAAAATGATCAAATTAATATTTTAATTAAAAGTTTCATAAATACTATTAATGATAAAAATATTGAGAATTTATTGATTAAAAATGGTTGGGATAATGTAAATCATAGATTAGCTTCTATAGATTACAGTAAACTCAAATCTATTTTCTTTGAAGAAATAATTGATTATTATAAGGGTAAAAATTCAAATGACAGCGATACAATAGAGACATTCAAATATATAAGTGTTAATAATTGGACTGGGATGTTACTAAATGGTCATTCAAAGAGATATTATGTTAATAACAATCCAATTGTTATACCTCTTAAAAACTTTAACGAACTACTTGAAACTCCTGTGATTCCAGAAGACGATAAAGAAGAAAAAGTAACAATTATTGAGAGATTATTTAAAAAATATTGCGCGGATGAAGATGGAAATATAAGTGATAAATCTAATAGCGATACATTTATTTCTAATTTAATTGATGATCCTTCATTTATAAATAGACAATCTATTTGTGGATCAGCACTAGAGATAAACGAAGAAAACTTTATGAAGATATTAGAATATAGAAAGGGTGAAACATTATTATCAGAATTCAAAGAAATAATTATAGATACTCATTTTATAGAAAAAAGAATTCATAACTTCATTATTAAAAATGGGTATTTAGATTATCCGGGAGATGAAGCATTTACTATCTTTACTGGTATTGATGATATCACAAAAAGATTAGATGGAAATAAGTTAGATAAGAAAACGATTGAGAAAGAATACCGTGATTTATTTAATTTAGTAGAGGACTACAAGAATACTGGAATTCAAAAGGTAAAATCTTTCTTTAAGAGGGCTTATAATGAAAAGATTTTAACAGGTGATCAAATATCACAATATAAAAAACTATGGAAATCTATTGATAGCCTTGACATTTATATTGAAAACCATTTAGATAATGAAAATATAATTAGAAATAATATATCTGATTTGGTTAATATAATAGCAAGACTGAGCAATTCAAATTCAGAAGATGTAGGTACATACTTTAGTGATAATATACCAAAACAATGGAAATTAAGTGATGGAAATAATGAAGAAATAAGAAATTTTATGGAAAAGAAGGAATTTTTAATGCATAATGATATATTTATTGAATTAAATAAATCGGAAGGATTTTATAGATATGAAAAAGATGTCCAGAATAAATTATGTTTTAGAGGATTACTTTCGTTTATAACTGAATCATATAAAGGTGGAATAAACAATTTGAGTGGATATGATAAATCATATTATACAACAAAATACAATAGTATATTTATTAATTTTATGTTCATCTTTTTATTTACGAAGGTAATAGAATATATAGAAGAATTATATGATGATCAATCCCTTATTTCAAAGCAAGCAAATGAAATGTTTAAATTATTACAAGAAGATGATGAAATTAAATTATAATATTCAATTGAAATATGTACGCAATTAACATTTGATATATTAATTCATTTCTTATCTGAAAATATTGATGATGGTTGGATCCATCAAACGGATCTAATATCAGATAAATTAAGTAAGCAAAAAGAAAGAGAAAAACAAAATCTAATTAATGATTTAGAAAGTAAAACCGCAGATGCGAGAGCTGTAACAGTAGAGAAACAAAAACATGGAATTATAAATTGGTTTGCTATGTCAGGAGTTGGTAATTTAGACCTACTTAAAACCGAGAAACATTCTTCACAATTAGATGAAGATCGTGAAAATAGAATTAAGGAATTATTAATGCAACATGAGACAGAAATTGAAGCGGTTGAAGCGGCTGGGGTAGATACAGATCAATTAGGTCAAGATATGGATATACCAGATGAAATAGAACAAGAGGGGTATTCACAAAATGATCAAGACAGAGAAGATGAAGGGTTAGATGATCCAGATGATGACGGGGATTATCATGAAAATTAAATATTAATTATTATAAATGGAAGTAAGTATGAAATCTATTATGGAAGATATAATAAAATATGATAAAAATGATAGTAGACGAAATGATAATGATACACGAGATAACTTTATGAGAATATCATTGGCGGTTCTATCTCTTTTAAGCTTTTTAACTTTCTTGTATATTTATTTAGGACCCTATTTCTCTACTAATGATTCTGATAAACTATAATCATACATCGCAAAAAAAATGAATAAAGCATATAATTCTTTAATATCTTTTCCACTATCTAAGTACGTGCCTTTATCGTCATATTTTTTAAATTCGCGACAATATACATCATATGGTAATTCTGGTCCGTAGTAATATTCAGACATTTCAATATATTCTTTAGAATATTGGGATATATATTTCTTATATGCTTGATTTACTTTATAATATTGTTTTTCATCTTCGGTCATAATATCATTTATTAAATCTATATTTTGATTAGTTTCATCTTTTTCAAGTGAATTTAATATTATTTCTTTTAATTTATCTTCCTGATTATGTAGTTCATTTTGACATTTATTTAATTTCTTTTCTATTTCTTCAATATTATAACTCATTAAGAATATATAATATATAAATGCGTTATTAATCACTTATTTATTTACTTCTAATAGTAAAAATGAGTGATTCTAACGAGATGAAATTAGTTACAATTGAAAATGTTCATTTTGAAATTCCTAATTATATAAATGAAAATCAAATATATATTAATTCATATGAAGATATGACACAGGCTGTCCTTAGAATGATTCAAAATAAATATCTTTTTAATTTTGATAGGAATTTATTAAGATCAATTATGGAAGATTTAACATTTATGTATTGTCCTGGTGATGATATCAATCGAGATAGAGTATTAAGTATGCTTGACGCATCCGACGATGAAGATGATGGTGAAAGTGAAGAGGAATCACCATCTATTGATTAATTAAATTTGAATTATAGCTAGTATTTAAAATCAATAATTTAATTTTAATAATGATAATTGAAATAGAAGAGCCACCATTAATATTAAAAAATAATAGTGATTCTTTTGATAATTTATATTGTTCTAAATCTTGCGATGTATCTGTATTGTGGATTGTATATAACAAGAAAAAGAAAATCATACTCGCAAAAGGTGCATCCAGGCCATGTGGATTTAACCACAAACGTTCATCAATTCATGCCGAACAAATCGGTTTTAATTATTGTTCAAAGCATCCAAACAAACCACATTTAATTATTATAATTTGGAGGTATTCTAAATCTGGTAAGATAAAGCCAAAATATTCTTGTAATGCTTGTACGCAATTGCTTACTAAATATAAGTTTCAAGACAGAGTATTCACATTTCAAAATCATAAACTATGTCCCGCGGTAGTGGATAATCCACCACTTTCTCTTAATTCTATTATCCGACATTGATATTTAAGGATAAAATTAAAAATAAATTTGAAATAGTTTAAAGTTATTTTTTTTTACATACATCTTTTCAATGGATCAATTAAGGATCTCAACAATAACAGCAATATTAAAATTATCACAAAGGGTAGATTTAAAGAAGGTTTATGATGGAATTCCAATACTTGATGGATATATTCCTTTTATTGAATATGGTGTAGAGAATGGATATAAGGGATTTTCAATTAAATTAACAAAGAAAAAAAGAAAAAAGAAATCTAAGAAGACATTTTATAATCAAGTCACAATACATATTATTCATGATGGTAAGATTATGAACGTTAAAATGTTTAATAATGGTAGGATTCAGATCACTGGTTTAAAGAATGAGAAACAACCAATTGATCTTGTGAGTAAGTTTCTGTTGTATCTTAAAGATCTTAATATAATTGAGGAAGAAGCTGAGATAATTGATAATGATATCGTATTAATAAATAGTGATTTTGATATGGGATACGAAATAAGTAGGGATATACTACATAGAGATATTATTGAAGCAGATATATATTCATCGTACGAACCATGTATTTATCCAGGTGTTAATATCAAGTTCTTTATTAATGAATATAATTATGAACAAGGTATTTGCAGTTGTTATAAAATGTGTAATGGGAAAGGTAATGGTTGTGGAGATGGTAATTGTAAAAAAGTAACCATAGCTGTATTTAAGAGTGGGAAGATCATTATTACTGGTGGAAGGAATAGAGAGCAAATTGAAAAATCCTATAATTTCATTAAGAAATTTATTGATTCTAACAAAGAAAGATACGTTTTAAAATAAATATAATATAAATATTATATATAAAATGGATAGAATATCATTAACACCACCTGAATTATATGGGAACATAGGGTATACAAATAGTATCGTTGAAAGAATACCAATATCAATACATTTAAATGGAGGTACTGATGGAGGACTAAAAACAGCTGATCAAACTGGGGATGGATATAGAGCTAGTTTAGGAGATGTTATTAATATTGACAGAGTAACTGATGTTTTTTTAGATTCATTTATTAGTTATGGTACGACGAAGATGGATGGGAGCGGTAAAGAAACATATATACTTGGTATCAAAGAGTTTGACATTAAAACGGTTTCAAATAATGCTTTATTAAAAAATAAGATATTAATACCAAATACGGCGCCTGATCCGGGGGGCGATCCCACGACGGCGGCCACCACATTACATAGAGCGAGTAAGTTCAATTATGTTGGAACAATTACACCTAAAAAATTAAAAGAACTTACAATTACATTAACAGATGGTGCTTCAACCCAACTAGGTAGTGCTGGTACTGCCAAAGTTTGGATTAATTTTATATTAATACCGCGTGAAAAATAAAGAACGTATATAAAAAAAAATTGAAAGTTTTTTATTCAAAATCAAAATAATACTAGTATATTATGAATGAAGAATATGAAAATCAAAGAATGTTAACATGTATTGGAAATAAAAGAAAATTACTCTCTAATATTAAGGAGTTAATTGAAGGTGAAATATTTCCATTAATTCAAAAAGATAAATTAAATATTGTAGATGGTTTTTCGGGATCATCTGTTGTTTCTCGCGCTCTTTCTCAATATTCTGAAACGATTTATTCAAATGATATTGAGAAATATTCATATATTATGACATATTGTTTTCTGGTTAAACCATCTCTACTTGATCAAGAACGTATAAAGTATCATATTGATACTATGAATAAATTAGCTGAAAATGGACCTTATTATAAAGGACTAATAACTGAATTATATTCCCCCGAAGATACAGAAAACCCTAAAAAAGATGAAAGGTGTTTTTACACTAAAGAAAATGCCCTTATTATTGACACTCTAAGGAAATATATTAATGATAATGTACCCGAAGAATTATTTAATTATTGCATTACACCCCTTCTCATTAAAGCAAGCATACATGTAAATACATCGGGCGTTTTTAGAGGATTCCATAAAAATAAAGAAACAAAAATTGGAGCTTGGGGAGGGACAAAAGGTAATGATTTAGATAGAATCAAAGGGAAAATTATTCTAGAGATGCCTATATGGAGTAATTATGAATTTAAGAGTACTGTTTATAATAAAGATATTAATAAAGTGATTGATGAACTCCCCGAAGATATAGATGTCATATACTTTGACCCACCTTATAATCAACATCCTTATGGAAGTAACTATTTTATGTTAAATGTTATTATTGAGAATAGATCTGAAAATAGATCTAGAATATCTGGAATACCGAAAGATTGGATTAGATCTGATTATAATTATGATAAATCCGCGATAAAATCAATGAGAGAATTAATTAATAAAAGTATAGAGAAAACAAAGTATATTATATTGTCATATAATAATGAAGGTATTATTCCATTAGATGAATGGGATAAGATATTTGAACCCTATAATATAACTAAATATGAATATCCATATGATACATTTAAAGGGTCTAAGAACCTTAAAAATAGAGGAAATAAAGTTATTGAGATTATGTATTTGATTTCTAAAAAATAGAATGAATATATTATGAACTCTAAATTTAATATTAATATATTATATACAATATGAATTTTATATTTATCATTATTATTTTACTTGCTATATTATTTATTATAAATACCAGTAGTTTAAATAAAGTGGAGGATGTAGCTGTAGATGATATAGTCAAGAAACAAGACCTTTTTTTGAATTTAGAAGATAAAAGTTTAAGTAATGTTCTTAATAATATATCACAGGGTGATAAATTATTGTTATTAAATGTAACTGAAAAATGGAGTGTTACTAAAGATACTATTAATTCTGAATTAAATTCTAAAATAATGAACATTATTAATGAGATTATCAAAGCGGTTGGTGAAATAACAGGTAATTTATATTATGCAAAAACGATTGAAAATATGTATGTAATGAAGGATAATTCCAATAATTATAGATGTATATTAAACTCATTTATCTATGATGTAAACAACTATTTTACAATTAAATTAATATTAGATATTGTTTCTGTTGATGATGAAACATATATTAATTTCATAGATTTAGATGTAAGTAGTAATGATAATATTGTTAATAATTATGATATTAAGTTTGACTCACATGGTATATTATCCGATTATGATATGTTTGATGAAAATGTAGGTGAGATTTTGGATGACTATTATAGTAGGAATTTTGAGATAGTTCAATTAGATTATAAGAATAAACATATTATTGATACATCTGCCACATGTACTCTGAATCAGTTAAAGAATTATTATTTCCCATCAAAGATACCAATTAGAAAATCATCCCCTCAATTCTGTAATAAATATACCAATGATTGGAAAGCAAACCCTCTACGTAGAGATAAAGAATGTATTATGCATAATAATACATATGAAAAATATCCCAATACTCCTAATAGAATCCCAGGCGCGATAACATCTAATCCAGACGAAAATGAATATACATGGTTATTTAATTCTGATAGAGGTGTTATAAATTCAAATAACTAAGTTTAAAAAAAGAAAAAATTTTGTTTATCTTAAATAAAAATGTCAGAAAAAACGGAAAATATTAATAGTACAATTGAAGAAGTTACTGAAAATGATAAATCGGTAAAGGTTGATTTTATGTCCTCTGATGTCCAGGTCGTTATTAACATTATTGACGTAGCGTCTGCCAGAGGATGCTTTAGACCCCAGGAAATGAAAGGTGTAGGTGAATTTTATGAAAAATTAGCCTCCCTTCTTCCAAAGGAAGCGGGTACCAATTAAATAAATATATTACTTTATATAAATGGTACTTGTAGAAAAATTTACAGAAATTGTATTCCTTGATGAAGAAGAAGATATAGAAACTGGAACATTAGCGGCTAATATAGCTATAATAATAGCGATAAGGATATTATTAATCTATATTGTATTCCTTCTATGGCCTAAAGTTATGCCTAAGATTTTTAAGGGTGCTGAAGCAAACCCTAAATTCATTCAATTGTTAGGATTCTCAGTAATCATAGCATTGATTTAATAAAGCTTATAATTTTAATAAAGCTTATAATTTTAATAAAGCTTATAATTTTAATAAAGCTTATAATTTTAATAAAGCTTATAATTTTCATTGCATAATTTAATCCATTCTTTCGGTGGTCTTTTTAATCCATAATAATTATATAAATCATTATGGTATGAATCTTTTGGTAAAACATCTTTAACTGAATAAAATTCATAAAAATGTTTTAAAAGGTCAGATATGGTATCTGTTTCATTTAACTTTTTCATAATAATTTGCTTACCAACATCTATTACACTAATGCGAATATTTAAATTATTCCTTTGTTCTAATGTAAGGTATATAAATTCTTCCATTAATTTATAAGATTTTTCCTCAAGGTATTCTTTATTATGGATATGACACATTCCATAATTTAAGAATCTTGGTTTATTCTTACACCTTAATCCTTTCTTTGTTTTACAAATACATCTTTTTCCAAGAGGATAAGATAAAAACTTTAGATTTTCTTCAGGTGTATTAAATGGTTTTGTTGTATTTGTATTTACTTGTCTACATGTTGGACAAGTTATATATAAATTTTTCCCTCTATTTACAATATCCATAAAACATTTCCAATGGTATTTATGACCACATGATAATTCCTTTATCGGACCATTATCGAGGCTTTCCAGGCATACTGGACAAACCATAGTTAGATTATGTATATAATATAAACGTATTAATCCTTTATATTATTTATTTATTTCTCCATCCTTTTTCATTTTATCATAATGTACTTTACAGTATTCTCTTCCAAGTATACAATTTTTAGAGCATTTACTTCCTTTATTCTTACCTTTCTTTAGAACCATATTACACGTGTGATTTGAGAAAGATTGTAGGTGTGTTGTATCATGTATTCACTCATATACTTTTTTAAGACCATTAACCAATGGCAATAGGTTATTACCACCTCTACACGTAGGGCATTCATTATTATTCATATTCTTAAAACTTAATAATATACATTGGTAATGGTATGAATGATTACATTTTAGAGTATGTGGGTATTCAGAATTTAGTTCATCACCACAAATGGAACAAATATTATCTGCCATATTTATTTAAATATTACTATATATTAATATTGATAGTCTTAAATGATTTTACATTATAAAGATATTATAATAGATAGTAAAAAGATAAATCTAAAGAAACAAATTAATTATTCCAATGAATTAACTTTTATTCCTATGAAATATGATAGTAAAGATATTTTAATACAAACCCCAGTTTTATATTCTCCATTTGGAATTAATAACGTCTATAATTGCATTGATTTATCATTTCAATGCAATGAAGTTACGGATAATTTCATTAATAATTGTCTTGATATATTTTATAAAGACATTACATTTAAGTATAGTAATCATACAGTTGATAATTATATTCGTAGTAACCAGTATTCTAAATGGATGAGATATAAAATAAACAAAGACACTGTATTTTTTGATCAAAATAAAAAGAAGATAGATACATTTGATAGTAAAGTAAGAGGGTCATTTATAATACATTTATCTGGTATTTGGATAATAAATGGAAAAATATCATTTAATTGGAATATAATACAGGCAAAGGTTTATCAACCAATTATATTAAAAGAATATTCATTTATTGAAGAAGAAGAAGAAATAAAGACTAAGAAAATACCGCCACCGCCACCGCCACCTCCACCGCCACCGCCACCATCACTCCCTCTAGCTTTAATAATTAAGAAAAAGATTAAACCTAAAGAAGTAAAAGATAT